>Ga0114934_10002906_pt1 | contig 10832 bp, 6 predicted proteins | sample 4SBtaG_2_FD_99695 | JGI IMG/M metagenome (GOLD analysis project Ga0114934, IMG submission 99695) | Deep subsurface microbial communities from Kolumbo volcano to uncover new lineages of life (NeLLi) - 4SBTROV10_white metaG | ecosystem: Environmental > Aquatic > Marine > Volcanic ...
ACACAGCGAAAGCCATTATCAGCCTCATACTTTTGATTATTGCCGTACCCGGCGTACAGGTTGTATGCCCCAGGCAGGGTTGATAATGGCAAAAGCAGGCGCTTAGATTTTTCCAACTTTCTTGAAAACCGTTATCAGCCCTAAAAACTGATAACGGTTTTTTTTCACAAAAAAGGAGAATGCCATGAAGAGTGACAACGCGAAAAAGGGAATCGAACGGGCACCCCACAGGTCCCTGTTCAAGGCCATCGGTTACACGGACACCGAAATCCGGCGGCCCTTGATCGGGATTGCCAATTCCGCCAACAAAATCATCCCGGGGCACACCAATCTCAAACAGATTGCCGACGCGGTAAAGGCCGGAATTTACATGGCAGGCGGTACGCCCATCGAATTCGGCACCATAGGAGTATGTGACGGCATCGCCATGAACCACATTGGAATGAAGTATTCCCTGGGCAGCCGCGAACTCATCACAGATTCCGTGGAGATTATGGCAACGGCCCACGCGTTTGACGCAATGGTCATGATCCCGAATTGTGATAAGATCATACCGGGTATGCTCATGGCCGCGGCCCGGCTCGATCTGCCCACTATATTCATCAGCGGCGGTCCTATGCTTGCCGGCCGCCATCCGGCCGATCCGCACAAGAAAATTGACCTGATCTCGGTTTTCGAGGCCGTGGGGTCTGTACGGTCGGGATCGATGAGCGAGGATGAACTGGTCTCCATTGAAGACGCAGCCTGCCCCACCTGCGGATCGTGCGCGGGCATGTTCACGGCTAACTCCATGAATTGTCTTACCGAGGCCATCGGCATGGGTCTTCCCGGAAACGGCACGATTCCGGCGGTCATGTCGGCGAGGCTCCGGCTGGCCAAACAGGCGGGAATCATGATAATGAGCCTTCTCGAAAAAGGGATAACCCCGAGCAGGATCATGACCGAAAAGGCGTTTGAAAATGCTCTTTCCGTAGATATGGCCCTCGGCTGTTCCACTAACACCACTTTGCACCTTGCAGCAATTGCACACGAGGCTGGAGTTCACTTCGACCTCGACATGATCAACACAATCAGCAGGAGAACTCCCCACCTGTGTTCCCTGAGTCCTGCGGGTCATCACAGAATTGAGGACCTCGACTATGCAGGTGGAATCCAGGCCGTGCTGAAAACCTTATCTGAAGCCGGCCTGATCAACGAAGACTGCATGACGGTCACAGGGAAAACGGTCGGCGAAAATATCGCCCAAAAGCGAGTGCTCGATCCCGAGGTCATCCGGCCGATCGACAAGGCCTATCATCCTGAAGGCGGTCTCGCCATATTATTCGGCAACCTCGCGCCGGACGGATGCGTTGTCAAACAGTCCGCTGTTGCACCTGAAATGCTGACACATGAAGGACCGGCCCGCGTATTCGATTCCGAGGAAGACGCGACAAAGGCGATTTTATCTAACAGGATAAAAAAGGGGGATGTTGTTGTCATCAGGTATGAAGGACCCCAGGGCGGGCCCGGCATGCGCGAAATGCTCACCCCTACATCGGCCATTGCGGGAATGGGCCTTGACGGTGATGTGGCGCTTATCACAGACGGTCGTTTCTCCGGCGGGACCCGCGGGGCCGCCATCGGTCATGTCTCACCGGAAGCCATGCAGAAAGGCCCCATCTGCGTTGTCGAGGAGGGCGATATCATCGCCATTGATATTCCTCAAAAACGCATTACCTTAAAGGTCGACGATGCGGAAATCGAAAAACGGATGTCCGAATGGCAGCCGCCGGAACCTAAAATCACTACTGGTTACATGGCCCGTTATGCGCGGCAGGTCTCTTCGGCTGACAAGGGTGCGGTCTTTCTCTGAGACCGCTTGAAACAGGAATCATGATCCTGGGATGTGATGAATTTTTCGTTAAAAACAGGTTACAAAAAGGTATCTAAATGAAACTCAAAGGCGCACAGATTCTGTTGAAAATGCTTGAGGAAGAGGGTGTGGACACCATATTCGGTTACCCGGGCGGCGCCGTCATTGACATCTATGACGCGCTCATGGATTCGAAAAATATACGGCACATCCTGCCGCGGCACGAACAGGGGGGTATACATGCAGCAGATGCCTATGCCCGGGCATCCGGGAAGGTTGGTGTATGTCTCGTCACTTCCGGACCAGGTGCTACAAATACGGTTACCGGCATTGCCACCGCGTACATGGACTCCATACCCGTAGTGATTTTCACCGGCCAGGTACCGACCCCGCTTATCGGAAACGATGCCTTCCAGGAGGTCGATATAGTCGGCATCACACGGCCGTGCACCAAGCACAATTATCTTGTAAAGGACGTCAAAAACCTTGCATACAAGATAAAGGAGGCGTTTCACATCGCCCGCTCAGGCCGGCCCGGTCCCGTGCTCATGGATCTGCCCAAGGATATGATAAACTCGACGGCAAGATTCAATCCACCCGGAGAAGTGAATATCAAGAGCTACAAACCGACCTACCAGCCGAACATCAAGCAGGTGCAAAAGGTCGTGCGACTGATTGAGAAGGCGAAAATGCCGGTTATTTTCTCGGGAGGAGGAGTAAATCTTTCCCGGGCCCACGAGGAATTGACACTCCTTGCGAGAAAGACGCGCATTCCGGTGACAAGCTCGCTTATGGGACTGGGCGGTTTCCCCGGAACAGATCCCCTATGGCTCGGAATGCTCGGAATGCACGGCACCTACCGCGCCAACATGGCGATTTCCGAGTGCGATCTCATGATCGCAGTCGGCGTCCGCTTCGACGACCGCGTGACAGGCAAGATCGACGAGTTTGCACCCAATGCAAAGATCGTGCAGATAGATATCGATCCCACTTCGATCCAGAAAAACGTGCCTGTTTCAGTGCCGGTGGTCGGGGACTGCAAGCTGACGATTGAAACTCTAAACAAATTTATCGATGAAATCGACTGCGGAAAGCTGGCTGAAAAACACGAGCCATGGCTTTCCCGTATCGAAGAATGGAAGAAAAAGGCGCCTCTTTCCTATGTTCAAAAAGATCGGATCAAACCGCAATTTGTTATCGAAAAACTCTATGAACTAACCGAAGGAAACGCTATTATAACCACCGAAGTCGGGCAGAACCAGATGTGGGCGGCCCAGTATTATCATTTTAAACACCCAGGACAGTTCATCTCCTCCGGAGGGCTCGGCACCATGGGATTCGGACTTCCAGCAGCCATCGGCGCAAAGGCAGCCTGCCCGGACAGGACGGTGGTCGATATCGCAGGCGACGGCAGCATCCAGATGAATATCCAGGAGCTGGCCACGGCTGTTCAATACAAGTTACCGGTCAAGGTGGCGGTATTGAACAACAACTACCTCGGTATGGTGCGGCAGTGGCAGGAACTCTTCTACAACCGCAGGTATTCTTTTACCCATTTTCAGCACCAGCCCGATTTCATAAAACTTGCAGATGCATATGGTGCAGTGGGGCTCCGTGCAGACAAACCCGAAGAGGTGGAGACTGTTTTGAAACAGGCTCTTTCCATCGACAAACCGGTTGTAATGGATTTTGTCATCGAGCCCGAGGAAAGCGTATATCCGATGGTGCCGGCAGGCGCCCCCATAAACAAGATGCTTCTGGTATAATACTTTTTCAATTCAAGGAAAGATAAGAAATGGAAGAAAAGAAACAATTGCTTTCCATCCTTGTGGACAACGAACCCGGGGTCCTGTCCCGCATCTCGGGGCTATTTTCAGGACGGGGATACAACATCGAAAGCCTGAGTGTTGCGGAAACGGTTGATCCTGATATTTCCCGGATCACGATGGTGACATCCGGAAGTCCCCCCATTCTCGAGCAGATAAAAAAGCAGCTAAACAAGCTGATTAATGTCATCAAGGTCATCGATCTGACCGGGCAGGAATACGTCAAAAGGGAGATGGCATTGATCAAGGTAAAGGCCAAACCGGAACACCGGGCCGAGATTCTCAGGATCACTGACATATTCAGGGGGCAAGTCGTAGATGTGGGCCAGGAACATTTCATGATCAAGGTAACCGGGGACACATCCAAGATAAATGCGATCTTGAACCTTTTAAAACCGTTCGGTATACGGGAAATAGCGAAAACAGGATGCATTGCCCTGCCCCGCGGTTAAACCCGGCATTCATGACGTGAAAAATTTCTGCTTTCAAAATGGTTATAACGGGCAGAATCTCAATTGACTCAGCAAATAACGGTTCTAAATTTATACAAAAAGGAGGCTTTAAATGGCAAAGATAGATTTCGGCGGTACAATAGAAGACGTGATGACATCAGAGGAATTCCCGATTGAAAAGGCCCGCGACATACTCAAAAATGAAACCATTGCGGTTTTGGGATATGGCGTTCAGGGCCCTGCACAGGCTCTCAATTTAAAAGATAACGGCCTTGATGTAATAGTAGGACAGCGAAGGGATTCCAAAAGCTGGGAAAAAGCGGTAAATGACGGTTTTGTGCCTGGAGAAACACTCTTTCCCATAGAAGAGGCGGCAGAAAAAGGAACCATCATCATGATGCTTCTTTCAGACGCGGCACAGGTCGCGGTATGGCCGAAGATAAGCAAACGCTTGAATCCGGGGGACGCGCTATATTTTTCACACGGATTTGCCATTGTCTACAAGGAACAGACAGGCGTGATTCCTCCCGAAAACATCGACGTGATCCTCGTTGCGCCAAAGGGGTCGGGCACAAGCGTGCGAAGAAACTTCCTGGAAGGAAGCGGCATCAACTCAAGCTATGCCGTATACCAGGACGCCACCGGTAGGGCAATGGACCGTACACTGGCATTGGGCATAGCAATCGGATCAGGATATCTATTTCCCACGACCTTTGAAAAAGAGGTTTACAGCGACCTTACAGGCGAACGGGGCGTGCTGATGGGATGCCTCGCGGGTGTCATGGAAGCGCAATACAAAACCCTTCGCAAAAACGGGCACTCCCCGAGCGAGGCGTTCAATGAAACGGTCGAGGAACTCACGCAGAGTCTGATCCGGCTCGTGGATGAAAACGGAATGGACTGGATGTTCTCAAACTGCAGCACCACTGCTCAGCGCGGCGCCTTAGACTGGTCTCCGAGGTTCAGGGACGCGGTCCTGCCGGTTTTTGAGGAACTTTACGAATCCGTCAAATCCGGCAAGGAGACGGAAAAGGTGATTGCGGCAAACAGTACGCCGGATTACAGGCAAAAACTCAAGGCCGAGCTCGACGAAATCAAGAATTCCGAGATGTGGCGGGCGGGAGCGGCTGTCCGGTCGTTAAGACCCAGCCGGAGGAAATAAATCCCGACAAAATTCTTATCATAGGTAAAGCACCTTACGTTTCAGATGCCGGACGGGGAAGCCGGTTCTCAAAACAGAGCAGCCGGATTTTAGCCCAAGGGCCATTAATCTCTTTTTGCAGCATTGTTTTCGGCATGCTTTCAGGCACCGGACCTTACGTTTTTTGATGCTGGCCGATCATGGACCGGGCATGACGGTCCATGATCCGATTCTTTGCCGCAGAACAGATGAAAGGTCGTCTTAAACCTAGTGAATCCGTATTATTTCAAGAGATGCAAGGTATGGAAAAAATCCTACTATATGACACGACCCTTCGGGACGGCACCCAGGGCGAGAAGATCAACTTTACAAAAGACGACAAGCTCAAGATTGCAAAAAAGCTTGATGATCTCGGCATCCATTACATCGAAGGTGGATGGCCTGGTGCGACGGAAAAGGATACCGATTTTTTCGCCCATGTGCGGAATGAAAAATTTGTAAACGCGCGTATTGCAGCATTTACATCGACCCGGAGATCGAGCCTTACGCCGGAAGACGATCCCTTTTTAAACGCCGTCATTCAAAGCGGTGTTTCCGTGGGCACGCTTTTCGGAAAATCATGGGATCTTCATGTCAATAAAATATTCGGAATCAGGCTTTCTGAAAACATAGACATGATCGCCGAATCGGTGAGCTATCTTACGGCTAATGGCATTGATGAAGTCATCTATGATGCGGAACATTTTTTTGACGGGTACAAGGATAATCCTGATTATGCCTTAAATACCATTGAAGCGGCCTGTATGGCAGGGGCAAGCGCCATTGTACTTTGCGACACTAACGGCGGCACCCTGCCCCACGAGATCGCTCCCATTGTTGAAACCGTTCGAAATCATATTGAGAAAACTGCAAACCGTCCCGTAATCATCGGTATTCATACACACAACGATACGGGCATGGCCGTTGCCAATGCCATCGCCGCGGTGCAGGCAGGTGCCACCATGGTCCAGGGAACGATCAACGGTTACGGCGAGCGGTGCGGAAACGCGGATCTTACGTCCATTATTCCGATATTGAAGCTCAAGATGGGGTATGACTGCATTTCCGATGAAAATCTTAAAAAACTAAGACAGGTCTCTTTGTTTGTGAGCGAGACCGCAAACATGACGCCGCTTGCATCCAGGCCCTTTGTGGGAAAAAGCGCTTTTGCGCACAAGGGCGGAGTCCATGTCAGTGCCATTATGAAGGAACCCAAGGCATATGAACACATGGATCCCGGGCTCGTGGGCAATGAAAGGCGCATCTTGGTATCCGAACTCGGGGGAAGAAAAAATATCGAATACCGGGCCAGGGAACTCGGAATCCCCCTTGATGGGGACGATACAAAAAGTGCCGAAATAATATCGGAAATCAAGCGCCTTGAAAATGAAGGCTTCCAATTCGACATGGCTGACGCCTCTTTTAAAATCCTGATGGAAAAACTCGCAGGCCACTTCAAACCCGCCTTTGAGCTCGATTCCTTCAGGGTGACGGTTGAAAAGGATCGTGACAGGCCCTGTCGATCAAACGCGATCATAAAGATCCGGGTGGACGGAGGCATGGAAGAAATCACTGCTGACGAAGGGGTCGGACCGGTCAGTGCCCTGGACAATGCGCTTCGAAAGGCCTTGAACAACCTTTATGCAAACGTGCTCGACCCGGTTCACCTGGTCGATTTTAAGGTGCGGGTCCTTGACGGGCGGGAAGGGACAGCCGCACGGGTACGCGTGCTCATCGAATCACGGGATGAAACCGATACATGGAACACCATCGGAGTTTCGGAAGACATTATAGAGGCAAGCTGGCAGGCCCTTGCAGACAGCGTTCAGTTCAAGCTCGACAAGTGCAGGAGCGGCGCCTAGGCGATATGCCTTATCTTTATGATTAATGATCTCGCAAAAAGTCGCTTTGCGCCTTTTTGCTCGACGGGGGAGGATTTCTCCTCCCCCACCATCCGAAATGAATTCGGGCACTTCCACCCCCACCTCCGGCTGGCGCGGGAAGCGCACCAGCCGGTTGACGGACTTTTTGCGAGTCCGTCATGATTGATGGTTTCCTTTTCATGGTGACGAATTATTACTATATCAGCAGATAACTCGTTAATCAATGGCGTTAACTTAAGTCGGCAAATGACTTATCCGAAACCTTATTGCTGTTTTTTTCATCAAGGAACTTGCAAATGATGGCCGCCCCCGGCTTTTTCTGCCGGCATATATGATGACATGTGATCAAGCCCAAACTCCGGCTGCAATTTTTCCGCACTTTTAAGCTTGACCGTGCATTTATCAGTCTGTTTTTTGTACAATCTAAAATTTCGGGATTCAAAACAATGAAGGAAAAACTCTATATTTTCGATACCACACTCAGGGATGGGGAGCAGTCACCGGGTGCCGGAATGAACACGGCTGAAAAGGTCAGGATCGCAACCCGGCTCGAAGAGCTTGGTGTGGATGTCATAGAGGCCGGTTTTCCGGCGGCCTCTCCGGGTGACTTTGAAGCCGTGTCCGGCGTTGCCGAAAAGGTAACCAGGGCCGATATCGCAGCCCTGGCACGTGCCGAGGTTTCGGACATCGACCGCGCGTGGAAGGCGGTTTCCCATGCGGCACGGCCCAGGCTCCACGTTTTCATCGCGACCTCTGACATCCACATGAAATACAAGCTCAAGATGGATAGAAATCAGGTCCTTCAATCCGCTGTAGATGCCGTCAAATACGCCCGTTCATTTACAGATAACGTTGAGTTTTCGGCAGAGGACGGATCCAGAAGCGATCCTGATTTCCTCTGCGAGGTCTTTGCGGCGGTCATCGATACCGGCGCCCGGGTCGTCAACCTGCCTGACACAGTGGGATATGCGTTGCCTGACGAATTCGGAAATCTTGTACGTTACGTGAAAACACATACACCGAATATAGACAGGGCAATACTGAGCGTACACTGCCACAATGATTTAGGCCTCGCCACTGCAAATACCATTTCGGCCATCAAGGCAGGCGCACGCCAGGCAGAAGTGACCATCAATGGTATCGGCGAGCGGGCGGGTAATACGTCCCTTGAAGAAGTGGTAATGATAATTCATACCAGGCCCAACGATATGCCTGTTTCTACGGGCATCCAGACCGATAAGATATATAGTACCAGCCGGCTGGTCAGCATGGTTTCCGGCATCATCGTTCAGCCCAACAAGGCCATTGTCGGTGCAAACGCGTTTGCACACGAGGCCGGCATCCATCAGGACGGAATTATCAAAAACCCCATGACATACGAGATCATGCAGCCTGAAACCATAGGGCTTTCCAAAAACAAGCTGATCATGGGAAAACATTCGGGGAAACATGCCTTGAAAAAACATCTCGAGGGCATGGGATATGATCTTTCGGATGCCGAACTCAAACACCTCTTCACAAAGTTCAAGGCCCTTGCCGATAAGAAAAAGATCGTACTCGACGATGACCTGGAGGCCCTGGTAAACGAAGTAGTACTCCGGATACCGGATACATACTCATTGGAATATCTTAATGTAAGCGCCGGGACAACGGTTTATCCCACAGCAGCTGTAAAGCTTACGATCAACGGCAAGGAAATTTTCGGCACAGGCTCGGGAAACGGCCCCATAGACGCGGCATACAACGCCATTGCAAAGCTTACAGGAACCAAATCGAAGCTTGAGCGTTTCTCCATCTCCGCACTCACTGGCGGAACCGATGCCCAGGGCGAGGTTACCGTCCGCCTGAGCGAAGGGGACATCATAGCCATGGGCAAGGGGTCTGATCCGGATATAATTACGGCGAGCGCCTATGCCTACATAAACGGCTTAAACCGGCTGGAATACATAAAACAGAACCCGCCGAGGAAAATGAAGGGATTATAAATCGGATTTCCCAGCATATCTTTACCGGCGGCATCAGGGCTTTGGACCTGTTGTCGTATTCAGCACGGAATACCAACCGGATATACCAAGTTGCGGATGATGTGTTCGTAATAATTGCGTTGCCACAATGTTGCGCCCGGCGTGGCGCGCATTTGGTTAACGCGTTTGGTAACCGCGGATTTGAACCCTGCCACCAACGCACCCAATGATTTTGGGGGACGTTGTAGGGGCGCACGGCCGTGCGCCCCTACATCCGGTTACAACCGTCTATCATGACCTTCAACCCATGATCGGTTGTCCTTATTCAATATAACGCCTTATAAACCCGGCAACCGCAGAAAATATCCGCTCTGCACCCGGACCGTTAATAATCCCGTGCCGGGAATAATTTACCATTAAAAATTCTTTGTTTTTATTCCCGATTTTCTGGAAAATTTTAAAGGCACCTGCGTGGTGGACTACTGGATCGGCAAAGGACTGCACCACAAGGGCTGCGGTGTCTATGCGTGAAATTTTAGGTTCCAGTTGATCCATCAGGCGTTCCAGCTCAAGCATTCCAGACACTGGATTTTTAGAATAATTGATATGGGGATTTTCAGGGTGGTTTTCGACAAACTCCTTTTTTGCTCCTTCCAGGTTTATCCTTTTCATTAGACGATTCCAGAAAATCACCGCGGGAACAAAACGGGCCGAAAAATCCTGCAATTTCATGGGAGGAGAAATGGCAAACACGCCGGCCGCATCTTCCACGCGCGTACATAAGTCCAGGGCCAGGCCTGCACCCGTTGAAAAACCGCCGAGAACCACCTTTCTGCATGTATTCCGGACAACGGCATACCCCTCTTCCGCCGATTCCACCCAATCCATGTAGGTCCGGGTGGACAGGTCTTCGGGCGATGTCCCGTGACCCTTAAGCCGCGGCGCATAAACCCACCATCCACATGCATTCAGGTAATCTGAAAGCGCCCTCACCTCAAGGGGGGCAGCCATGTATCCATGTAAAATAACGATCCCGATTTCACGCTTCCTGTGCTTTAAAAGATAGGGCGTACCAACCTTGTTTTCCTTTACATCTCCGTTTGTGGCTGCAAGGGAATAATCCTTTTCAAAATCAAATAGCGCCTTGGCCAGAAAATGTCTCCTTATGTTATGCCGCACCCGTACCGAAGGCATTTGCGCAATTGTTTTCAAATGCTCGTCAAATTGCGATAATGCTTCGATTTCATTTGCAATAACCAGAACAGGATTATCAATCCTGACCCGGTGAAAATCAAAATCTTCCGAAAAATCAGATTGTTTTATCAAAACCCCGTCTTTTTCCTGTACGATATGCTTTGTAACGGCAAGGGAGAGAAAATTGGAAAATTTTTGATACCGGTCATCGGTGATAAGGCTGACCTGTGGATTCTCAAAACTTTTATGGTAATAAATACCTGCTTTTTTAAAATCAAAGAAAGTTGCAAGCAAGGCTCGATTACGAAAATCATATGCCTTTATTTCATATCCGGGAAAATAGCGCAGAAGCCCTGCGAAAATATGGTCATGATTGACCGTAGTCATGCTGTATATCGATGACATGTATCGTTCCATGATCTTATGAGCCGTTTTTTTCAGCATGGAGCGGGAAAAAATCGGATCATCAAAATCGATTGGC
>Ga0114934_10002907_pt1 | contig 10831 bp, 6 predicted proteins | sample 4SBtaG_2_FD_99695 | JGI IMG/M metagenome (GOLD analysis project Ga0114934, IMG submission 99695) | Deep subsurface microbial communities from Kolumbo volcano to uncover new lineages of life (NeLLi) - 4SBTROV10_white metaG | ecosystem: Environmental > Aquatic > Marine > Volcanic ...
AATGGCGTCAATTCCTTGAACATTCAAACGATTTCTATTAATCATTTGAGTTTCATAATTTTCCTTATGCCCGTACAATTTATTAGTGTTTACATCCCCAGCTAATTTAGAAGCAATAGCTTGATTACGAAAATCAGTACTACTCGCAGTATTACGTTCAAGAGTATTAACAAGATTAGCTTGTTGTCTTTTAGATTCAGCTAATTGAGGTGCAATATTGAATTTTGTTTTCAATGGCATAGCCTCAGTTTGAACAGGTTCAGGAATCTCAGGCATTTTATCAGTTAAGATAGCATTAACAACATTATCAGCAAAAGGTAATGCTCTTTCAATGCCAGTAGCATAATTCTTTTTATACCGACCATCACCATATATACTACCACCTTCTGCTAAATATTGTGGATTAGTATCTGGATTAGGACCTTTACTATCTTCTTGCTTTTGATGAAGAGTATCTAATTCATTATCTAAATTTGCTATCATTCTTTTAGCAGAATTCTGAACATAAATAGAACCACTCTCTAAACGTTTTTCAAGAGCACCTTTTTTACGAGATATTCTATCCGCTTCTTTAGCGTAAGTAACACCAGGTTTGTGCATTAATTTATCACTAAATACATTGATATTATTATTACCAGTATTTTGTAGTACTTCATCATTTTCAATTTCAGCTTGAGGTAACTCAATACCACCTTGTTCATGTTCAGCACCATCAGCAGTAGATGTATTACTAGAAGTTTGTTCAAGAACTCCTCCCTGATTTAGTACAGGCGGCATACCATTATCCGCAATATGCCCACCTTTAGCATAAGGTATTTTACCACCATACTTTTGATACAGTTCATTACCTATAACACCTTCAGTAGGATAATCAGCAAGGATAGCTTGAGAACGAGCTTGAATACGATCACGCTCTCTTTGAGCTTTAGCAAAAGCTGCTTCAGCGACTTCCCTATTTACTTTATCTGAATTAACAGCTCCATAAATACCACCGCCAATAGCCCCAACTCCGGCTCCAATAGCTTGAACAATTGGTCCCATACCTTGAGTATATTGTAAACCTTTAGCGGTACCTTTAGCAACTTCACCACCAGTATATACATCTCGTTCAAGACTTCCATCAGGATTACGACCCATAGCACTAACAGCGTCTCCAACCGTTCCAAGACCACTACTGACAGCGCTGGTAACTTGGTCAAAAGATTCTCGATTGAATTCATTATAGTTGCCAGTACTATATTTATTATTTCCTTTGATAGTCATATCATTAGAACCACCAGCAGATTCGAAAGTATATTCACCACCATTTTGATAGTAATATTTACCACCTTTACGGTAAACACCTTTAGGTAGCTTTCTTCTCTTTCTTTTAACTTTAAGTTTTAGCATATTTTATCTTTTACTTTTAGCAGCATTTAGACCAATATCTTGAATATCAATAACATGTTGATTGATATTATCATAGATTAGTCTTATAGCTATAAATTTACTAAAAAATTTCGACTTATGAAACCAAACAGTATTTATATTTAAGTTTCCTGTATTAATAGTCCCATCTTCCCCTACAATAAGTTCATTCCTATTAATAACAATATCACGGAACTTATTAAATTTCCATGTATATTCAGCATTCCTGATATTATCATTTGTAAGATTAAGATTTTTACCATTAATCAAAGTAATAACACCACTACATTGATCATCATTATATACTAGAATATGAGTAAACGTCTCATCATAGAATATAGTATCACTAAGTGCTTCTTTAACCCTAGTTTGCCAAGTAATATTTCTACTTAGCTTAGTGACAATAGCAGGAGTAGTATAAATAGGTTCTATGTAAGCAGGGTATATAGTAACTTGGTCATGAAAAATACCAAATTTATCATCAATATTGTGCTCAAATAAACCAGCTGGATTAGCAAGAGTTATATCATTTAAAACACTAATAAGAAAATTCCTAGTATAAAAAATAGCATTAGGGTGATAATCATGGAAACAAGTCCAAGCCTTATTATCAAATGAATAAGAAAGTGTAATAGATTCATTACTTAATTTAGTTACAAGAAGTCTGTTATATTCTTCATCAAAGGATGCAACCCAACCACTATCTTTAAAAGGATTATCTACTTTTTCCACTTTATCACGTATACCATAAAATAATCTATACAATCCTTTATTAGAAATTTCACGAAGTTCACCACTAAAGATAAATATTTTACCTTGTTGTGAATCAATATGTACAACTCCATGTTTACAAACAAATGTCGCCCATTGACTTTGATTACCAGCGTAACCATTATCATCTGGAGCAAGTTCATCAGGTTTTCTATCAAAAATATCACCTTCACCAAGTGATGCAGCTATATCATCTGTTTTTAATAAGTCCTTAGGACGAGCTGCAAACATAGCATATTTTTGATAAATAAGAAGAGCACGATTATAACTTTGAATTTTCCATATTTCTCCTTTATCTCTATCACCCATTTCATGGTAATCATTAGTAAAGAATTTTCTCCAATTTATAACTTTAGCTTCACTAGGTTGTTTAGGACTTCTAGCAATCCTATAAGGGAAATCACTTATAGGTTCAAGAGGATCGCAATCCCCATAACAAACAGCAGGTTGAATAAAGACTAATTCATTAAGAGAATTGTAATCTAAATTATAAGCGTAATTTTCTAAGTTAGGTTCAACATCAGCTAATACACTCGTTTTATCAGAATTAAAAAATCTAGGTGAATAAAAATCTTTGACAGGGGTATCCGCATATCTATACCCAACAACAGAAGCAGTTTCATGAATATCAATTTGAAACAATCCTGTACCAAAAGCAGGATAAAAAGCAAAGAAGTCAGTAAAGAAACCGATTATATTAATAACAACATCACCTCCATAAACAGTATCAGATATACTATTATTAATATCTTGCGCTTTAGGTATAAGAACAATTTCTTGATTTCTAAATGCACTATAAAGATTCTTTTTATATTGATAAATAGAGCCAGTCACTGTACCAGTTACAGTTAAAGCATTTTGTAGTTTAAATAAAAGGGCACTACTTTTATAAGCTCTTGTATCAACTTTTACTCCTTCAAATGTAGTCACAATTCCAGAAGGAAAGTAACTTGAATTTTCAATAAAACGAATTTCATTTGAAACATAACTAGTAGGAGTGTTAAATAATAAATTACCAACACCTCCAACATGATTATATTCAGGTTTGATATAAGAAGGAGTAATAGGAGGTTCAATTAGTTTAATATCAAAATTACTAAACTCCATAATAGTGTCATCGAATTTAACTCTTGTTTGTCCAACCTTTGTTATATTATTAATAGAGCGTTTAGCGTAACCGATATAATAACAATCTACTACATCTTTTATTTCATCAGGAATATGAACATCTTCTAATTTGAATCCAAGTATTTTAGATGTACCATCACTATCACTTGTATTATCAACCTCTACTTTGATAGTAGCTGAATCAATATTAGGGAATGATATAATAGGATTACCTGTAATATCCCCACTAAATATAAGAGTATCACCAGTTTTTAAAGATACTTGTTTAAAAAATCCAAAACCACCATATTGAACATTAAATAAATTGTTCGTATATATTTCTTCACCTAATGTAGTACTACCTAAAGCTGAACGATGGATAAGTCTCCAAGCAGTATTAATATTAAGATTAGATAAAGATAACTGATAAGTAACAAAACCTTCAAAATCTTGAACAGCAGTAATAGAGAATCCATCTGTATTATAATCAAGAGTAAAATAAGAAGGATTTAATACTGTGCCACTATCAAAGTCTAAATGAAAATCACTACCAGTAACCCACCCAGTTACCCCAGTAGTAGCAACTACAGTTGTATCACTACCACTACTAGGAGTATAAAAAGGATTTCCAAAAGTATTTAATTGATGAATAGCAGGAAACTTGTGATGCCTATACTTTTTATTACGTAAAGTACCAATAACATTTCCAAGACTATTTTTAATATCAGAACAATCTTCATCAGGATAAACTTCATCTTGGTTTTCCCAATAACCCATTTCACCAGTAGCTAGAGCATCATTAAAAAACTCATGGAATCTCGCATTAGGGTCTACAAGTAAAGCTTCATCAAATCTAGTTTCAGGAAACGATGCATTAATATCACTAATTAAATCATTAGGAAAGAATGTAGCATAACTTGGAAGCTCACGAGGATCAGTATTAGGAATATGAAATCCCCTACTAAATGAACCATCTTTAAATTTAAAAGTAATAATAGGTGCATACACAGCATCTGAAGCATACCCTTTTTTATCAAATAAAACTATAGGATCTTTATAAGAATTATCATTTAAAGCAAGATTAACATCATCGGTTCTAACCCACTTTACTTTAATATTATTAGCATAAGGTTGATAGTCAAGAATAGCCTGTTGTTTAAGATTAGCAAGATGTAACCTGCTATCTAATAAAGTACCAGTTTTTACTCTTGTAAAACTAGACGTAGGTGTAAGTAATTGAGTAAGAGATATATCTGTCTCAAGGTCTAAACCATTATAAGTAAACTCGTAAGTATCACTAGTAATATCAACAGTTTCTAATGTTACAGCAGATAAAACACCGCCTATCTTTTTAATAACACCAATTTTTAGTCTATCAAAATCAAGGTTAATATTATTAAGTTTAAGATTAATAGCTTTGCTAGTAAATGTACCAGCAGGATCGCCGTCATATTCAACAAACCTAGAAGAATCTAAATCTTTGATAATAGGAACCCAATTACTAATACCAGTATAATTACTAGCGGTCCCATCGTCAAGTATATAGGCATATACAAAAGCGTATGCCCCACTAAAAGTATTACCTCCAGTATTAGTAACAGCTTCTAATGTAAAATCAGCACAACCAATATTAGGGAAAAGTTGTAATAAGACTATTTTACTAGGATCAATAGGTTCACAGCTACCATTAACTTCAAAAGGTAAGCAGTCAACATTAAGAGCTTTAGGTGGATTAGCATCATCAGCTAAACCATCCCACCACGCAATAATAAGTTCTTGTTTATTATTATAAGTAAACACCCCTTCAATAGGGTTATCAATACTAAAATTAAGGTCAGCACTTTTAAGGACACAAGTACAATTATTTTGTTCGTCAATAACATTAATCTCGCCCGTACCAGATTTGATGGAAAATATTACAGTTTTCGTATTAGTAGGAATAATACCTATAATAAGACCATCAATATCTTTAAATTTAGTGAAACCTTTTTCATTAGTCCCGTCTCTATGTTTTTCAGAGATAACAATATTACGAGCGTCGAACCAATTTCCGTGAGGTAATTTATTCTTATTAATATCTCTATAAAGTCCTTTTATTACTTCCATTTAGTTTTGAATTGTAGTTCCAAGAAAATCATTAATATCATTATTAGGCGGATCTTGATCGATATCAGATGTTTCAGCATAAAAATCTTCACCTCTAGTAATATTAGGGATAATACTAATCCAATTACGACTAAATGCTTCACGTTCAGCAACAGACATTTGTTTCATTGAATTTTGAGCACGAACTTGATAAACTTCCCATTTAGCATCAGCCATCTCAAAAGAAATAACAGGATGTTTCATTCCTCTCATAAGAAGAGCTCTCATAACATACCAAGTTAAAGCTTGAGTTACTTTATGTTCTTTAGGAATCAAAGGTAAACCTTTTTCATCAGTAGGAAGAGCATCATAAAATAATTCAACTTCACCTTCAGGAAAAGTAAAGTGAAGAAAATTAGGATTCATTTGAAATGTATGAATTGGATGTTGAGCAGCTTTTCCTAATAGTTGAGCCATTCTAGTAACGGTAATATGACCATTAACTAGTTTAAGTTTTTTGCATTCATATAATACTCCATGAAGAACTTCAACAGGGCAAGGTAACTTTAAACGATAATTTTTAACTTGAGCTTTACAAGAAGTAGTCTCAAGGGAATGCCATAAATTCATTATACCAAGAGCTTCGCCAATCCAACCGATTGCGTCAGCTCCCCAATTCTTTTCAGTTGGTTTAAAATCAGTATGTACTTTACCTATAATAAAACCAGAAGAAATAAGATGATGTTTAGACATTATACTTTATATTTTATAACTACTAAAGGATTATGTTTTCGGTATTGATTAAGTTTCTTAATATTACCATAATCTCCAGCAGTAGGTTTAAATGAATAAGAATCACGATTAGTACAAGTACAAAGATACTTAGACCAGTACCAATAATAACCAAAAGGTTCAGTGAAATGAACAAGCCATTTTTTACCATCAGGTGCATTCTCTTTAGAATAAGGAATATCACCATTAGCTAAAATTGCAGCCTTAGCAGTATTGGAAGCTTGCCAATTAATAGGTTTTTTACCTTCGGGTCTTTTCTTTTTAATGATACGAATTTCGCCGAGATGATTACCCATTTTAAGTGTATAACCTTCTTTAATAATTTGATCACTAATCATGTCATTAAAGTTACTAACTAAAAATTTATATTTCTTAAAGTTAATAATCTTAGGTTTGAGTTGTTCTATTTTATCAAGCAATTGTTTAACGTCAGACTTAGCTTTAAGAACAACATTAAATAAAAGTTTGATATATTTTATCTTTTGCGAAGAAGCTTTAAGAGGTTTAATTTTACCTTTAAACAAATTTTCAAGTTTCCGTTTATTAGTAATTAAAAGAACATCATGAACTTTAACCTTAAGAGTATTATATATTAAAGACTTAAACTCTACTAATTTAATAGTAGAGTTTAAGATTGTCTTTTTATTAGATTCTATACATTCTTTATAATCTTTAATTTGATTACGTAAACTAGTTATAAAATCATGATGCATCTTCTTAGTATTAACCATCGTTTGTTACTTCTTTATCGTCAATTTGTTTACTTAATATAACTATATTACGTAGTTCTTTATAAATCATATCAACCATATGTAGACTAACAGGAAATTCATCATCATCAGTTAAACAATCAACAGAGTTCTCACAAACAGTAACGGCTTTCTCAGGTTCTTCAAAAGCACTTTCAACACGAATGAATTTAAATTTACCTTTAGTTATAACGTAAATATAATCATTAGTATAATACCATCGTTCAAGGTCAGCACCAAAGATTTTATATTGCAAAGTAGCAACTTCAGCAGGGTCAATTTCACCCCATGAACCACTAGCATAATCAACGCCACCAACGTATTGAAATAAAACTCCTTTTAGTTGGATAGGCTTAGGTACTTTTCTTTCAGTACGAAGCATAACACAACCAAGTTCAACTAGACAATTATCAAGTTTATCAACTTTAATAAGTTTATCTACATAGGAACTAACAATATTACGACTAAATTTGTTTCTTTCAAAATCTTGACGTATAAATTTTGCCCTTAAATGCTTAATATGAAACTTAACACGCTCTCTAAGAGGTATGTTAAAGTGTTCGTTTACACTATCAATATAAGCAGTAGCAAGCTGATTTAATGAAGCCATATTTAATTTAGGTATTTATTTACAAGTTCATTATCAACTAATAATAATGTATAGTTAAAATGTATATCAACATCACTACTGCCAACACTTTTAATTATAGCTTGAATATCAGTAAGACTTGACAAACCACTTTTACCCCAACCCCGTTCTGAATCAACTTGGTTATTTCCATTACCACCAAGTAAAAGAGCGTCAACGTTATAGAACAAACCTCCATTTTCACGAGCTTCGAATTCAATTTTAACATCATTTAAGTTGTTATTGTCACGATTAACACGTACAGCATATTCCACAAGAAATCCAGTCTTACCTCCTGGAATTGTGTAATTACTACTTGCACTACGATTGTAACCAATAGCAATACAATCTTGTATATTAGTACCAACTGTAGTTCTTATAAGAACATTTCCTGCATTTCTTCCACCTGAACCAGCAGTAAGAACAAGTATATCAATTACACGAAACCCAGTATTAGCTAATGCTACAGGTGTAACACCATTTGTATTAACTGTCTCTTTAACAATATCACCATTGGTTTTCAATATAGTCACTTCAACAGTTTGTGCACCAGTTCCAGCAATAGTATCAGCTGCATCATCAGATAAAAGTTCAAGAGCTACATTATTAGTAGGGTAAACAATAGTCTGACCTTTAACGCACCAAATATTAGACTCAGCGTCACCAGTATCAACATCAGGATTACGACCTCTTACTCCAACAAGTGAATGTCCAGGAACATTTCCTTTAGCGACTTTATTTAGAAAGCTCTCATTATCCTTATTATGATTACTTATTTCATCAAGAGTTTCTAAAATATAATCAAGAGTATTAGTTTTAGGAATAAATGAAATACTAAAAGTATCACCAAAACGAGTCCAAGTTACATCAGAACCAGCAAAGTTAATAATAACAGTTTCTAAATTAGACATTAATTTAGTACCATCTTTAACTTTTAAAGAAATCCCTAAAGATTCAGTAGTAGTACTTAAAGCAATAAGTGATACCATATGTTCATTAATGACATTAACTAAATCATAGTAATATTTCATTAAAGGACGTTCATCAGTATTAAAGGTAACTTTCTCATTATCAATAGTACCTTCAAAAACAAACTCAATACTATTAATCAAAGTACCAGCACCTACATATCCAGGAAATACACCACTAGTAGGAGATGTAAGAGGTATAGAAGCATAATCACTTTTAGGTAAAAAAGTATTTGTTAATGCAGTAATAAGAAAATTAGTAGTACTAATAAGACCTTTAATCTCTTCAAGTTTACGAATATTTTTATCAACAGCGGATGTGTCAGGTAATAATACTAGTAAATCACTTTCAGCAATAACACCATCTAAATCTAAAACAATATTATTAGTATATTGATCGGGGATTAACCTATCTTTAGTACGTACACCAATAATAGAGTTATCAATACAAATTCTATCAAGTTCAGTTTGACCTAATTCATAAAATTCAAAATGAGTTTGAACAGAATTTAAGCCAGTAACAAGAGTAGCTATATTAGTATAAGGTGTACCACTAGTAGCAGTTTCCAAAGCACCACCGTCATCAAAAACTGTATTTACTCCATTTATACAATATTCAATTTGAAAATTTCCTTGAACAGTTGCGGGAAAAGTAACTTTACTATCAAATACAAAATAATGAAAAGGTTCACGAGCAGTATGTAAATCTCTAATTTCAGTAAGAAGAGTTTCTAAAGAAGTTTGAACAGTACTAGTAATGTTCTCCAAATCATTAACACTACCTCCATAAGGAAGTCCATTATCAGCATATAAATATACTGGAGTAGGAGAAGCAGGATTAGTCATATCAAGACTAAGGATAACATGTCTATCGTTATCATTAGGATCAGAATACATTCTAAACTCACCATCTTTTATAGCAAGTAAAGCGGTTTCAATATCCCCTAGTTTAGTACGAGAGAGAACTTGTTCGGCTTCTGTACTTATACCAGCAGGTGCAGGAGGTGGTGGAGGAGCGCCAGTAAGAGTTAAAAGTTTATCCATTCTTGCATTAATTTCAGCAAGTAAACTAAGTTGGTCTGGATTAGGCATATTATTTATTTAATTTTATTCATTAAGAAAAGCATCTAAATCACCATTCAATTTTACAAAAGAATCAGCTCCTTTAGAAACGATGATATCAAGACCCATAGAGTATTGATGAAGTATAATATCAAGTTTATATTCAACAGATAAGAATCTACCACTTGATATAGTATTAATAACATTACTATGAATAAGCTTGCATTGATAAGTTCTCCATTCTTCAAGTTTATCTGCAACTAATTGAGCTCTATTCTGATCGTTATTAATAGACGTAAGTTCAGCTTTTAATCTAGTACTAATTTCAGTACGACGCCAAGCCATTTGACCAATAATCAAAAGTTTAATCTCTTGTTCATCAAAATTAGTAAAGTCTTGTTTAAGCATATATCTTACAGATTCAAGATATATATTACAAACAATTTCCATATAACGTTTAAATAACCTACGTCTTTCTATATCATCAATAAGAGAAAAAGAGTTATGTTCACCACTAGATAATATAGTTTTAATTTTGACTATAATATCATGACGATTTAAATCATCAACAGAAACAATTAAGCCACCTTTGACTCCACCAATTAAACGATTAACAATAGCAGAACGAAGTCTTTCATTCTTTAATATAGCAATTGTTAATCCAACAATAGTACTAATAAGTCCGACAAGGGCAGCAATTAAAGCAGTATCTAGTTCTTTAGCAATTAAAAACATATTAAGCATCTTTTAGAGTTTTTCCAAATATATTAAAATAGTTATGTGTAAAGTCTTCAATAGCAGCGCCATTCATTTTATATCTAAAATGTACAAACATAGGTTGAGACCAGTCAAGTTGAGGATCATTATGGGTAGCTTGAAAAGAGAACCCGAGAGCATCATCAACTACAGTAGCAGGACCAATACCTCCATCTCTTACAATACTTTTACTCGTTTGAGTATATTGCTTAGGATTAGTAGGTATAGATATTCCAAGAGCATTAGCTTCATAAAAGCTATATTGAGTAGTATTAATACAACCAGCAATATCATCACGAACAACGTCTATATCTATTTTACCAGTAAATTCTTTATTTTCTGCATTTACTGTAGTAGGATCTAAATCAAGTAATTGATAACAATTAGCGACATCAGCGTCATTACCAACAAATACTTGAAACTTACCATTAGGGAAAGCACCAGCAACATCAAGCCAAAGAACTTTGTATTCAATACTATCGTTGTTAGTAATGAGAGTATTAGCA
>Ga0114934_10002908_pt1 | contig 10831 bp, 9 predicted proteins | sample 4SBtaG_2_FD_99695 | JGI IMG/M metagenome (GOLD analysis project Ga0114934, IMG submission 99695) | Deep subsurface microbial communities from Kolumbo volcano to uncover new lineages of life (NeLLi) - 4SBTROV10_white metaG | ecosystem: Environmental > Aquatic > Marine > Volcanic ...
CTACGTGACCGGCGTCAGCCTTCCGGTGGATGGTGGTCGTACCGCCTGTTTATAGCGGAAGCTTAATGCAACGGATCGAAAACTATATCGACGGAAATCTGCAATCGGCGGTATCCGGCAATTGGATGGAGAACATAGAACCAGCCACGGGTCTGTGCTATTCCGAGATTGCTGAATCTGATTCGGCCGACGTAGATGCCGCCGTAGCGGCGGCAAAATCGGCTTTTACCGGCTGGTCCGAATCTTCGACCGAAGAGCGTTCAAGCATTTTACTTCGCATCGCAGATCTTATTCTGGACAATCTAGAAGACCTCGCACGGGCCGAATCCATCGATTCGGGCAAACCATTGAGTACGGCCATCCAGGTTGATATTCCCAGAGCCTCTTCGAATTTTCGCTTTTACAGCTCGGCGATCCGGCACTTTGCTTCGGAATCACACGCGATGGATGGCCAAGCTTTGAACTATACATTGAGAACGCCTCTGGGCGTGGTGGCCTGTATTTCACCGTGGAATTTACCGCTTTATTTATTTAGCTGGAAGATTGCACCGGCGCTGGCAGCTGGCAATACTGTGGTCGCCAAACCTTCCGAGCTGACACCGATGACAGCCTACATGCTAGCCAAGATCTGTAGCGATGCAGGTATGCCGCCTGGGGTATTGAATATTATCCACGGTCTCGGCGCAAAGGCGGGACAAAGTCTAGTGGAACACCCTGATATCCAGGCGGTATCGTTTACCGGGGGAACTCAGACCGGCGCGCAGATTGTTAAAACTGTCGGACCCGAATTCAAAAAGCTATCGTTGGAGTTGGGCGGCAAGAATCCCAACATAATTTTTGCCGATTGCAATTATGAAAAAGCATTGGAAGCGACGTTGAGGTCTTCATTTTTCAACCAGGGAGAGGTTTGCCTTGCTGGTGCCCGAATCTTTGTCGAACGTTCGATTTTCGGTAAATTTAAACAGGATTTTGTGTCCAAGACTGAGTCCCTGCGCGTGGCCGATCCATTGACTGCTAACTGCCAGCTGGGCGCATTGGTTTCGAAAAATCATTTGGATAAGGTTTTGTCTTACATCGAATTGGCCAAAGAGGAAGGCGGGGAGGTATTGACGGGCGGTGCTCGAGTGCGCTTACAGGGCCGCTGCGAGCACGGTTTTTTTGTCGCTGCAACCATTGTCGAAGGACTGGATGCAGACTGCCGGACCAACCAGGAAGAAATTTTCGGTCCGGTTGTAACAATCATGCCCTTCGATTCGGAGGACGAGGTAGTGGCTTACGCCAACAGCACGCGCTACGGGTTGTCCGCTTCGGTGTGGAGCGAAAATCTGGGTCGATGTCATAGACTGGCGCATGATATCCAAAGCGGGGTTGTTTGGGTAAATTGTTGGATGGTACGGGATCTCAGAACCCCTTTTGGAGGAATGAAGCAGTCTGGGGTTGGGCGCGAGGGTGGCTTCGAAGCGCTCAAGTTTTTTACTGAATGCAAAAATGTGTGTATCAATCTTGGAGAATAGCTGGCGTGCCTTCTGATCGGATTGATTCGCAAACAGCACCTGAACCTGTCGGCGCTTATCCACACGCGCGGCGGGCGGGTAAGCTACTGTTTTTATCCGGTGTCGGTCCACGTCAACGGGGTTCGCAGCAAATACCCGGTGTGGAATTGGACGCGGAAGGTAATATCTGTTCCTACGATATCGCAGTACAGTGCCATGCCGTATTCGACAACGTTCGAACGATCCTGGAGGACGCTGGATCCAGTTGGGCTGAACTTGTGGACGTTACCGTGTTTCTAACAAATATGGACCAGGATTTTGCCGTCTATAACAAGATATACGCAGAATATTTTAAAGTAAACCAACCGTGTCGAACGACGGTCGAGGTTAATAAGCTGCCGACTCCGATCGCGATAGAATTGAAATGTATCGCGATGCTCGAATGAAAGCGATAATGATAGGAAATTCGAATAGTAATGGGCGAATTCGATTTAGCTGAGGAGTAATCGTATGCGCAATCTGAATCCTATAAATTTTCAGCGGTGGATCGATGAGCACCGCCACCTGTTAAAGCCTCCGGTATGCAACAAGCTGGTTTTTGAAGATGCTGAGTTTATCGTGATGGTCGTTGGTGGGCCGAATACGCGCAAAGATTACCACTATGATGAGGGCGAGGAGTTTTTCTACCAGGTTGAAGGACGTATGGTATTGAAGGTAATGGAGGAGGGTCAGATACGGGATATCCCTATTGAAGCTGGGGAAATATTTTTACTTCCGGCCAAGATGCCGCACTCCCCGCAACGATTCGAAAACTCGGTGGGGTTGGTCATAGAGCGCAAACGTCTAGCGGGAGAGAAGGACGGATTTTTGTGGTATTGCGACCAGTGTTCAAATTTGTTGTACGAGGAGTACTTCACGTTGAAGGATATTGAGCGAGATTTGCCGACGGTATTCGAGCACTTTTATGCCAGCTTGGAGCACCGCACTTGCCGTCAATGCGGGACCGTCATGCAGCCGCCGAACTAGTGGTTCCTACCGAATAAGATGCTCAAAATCGATATACACACGCATATCGTTCCCAAGAATTGGCCGGATCTTCAACAAAAATACGGTTACGGTGGCTTTGTAAGCATTGAGCACACTCAACCCGGTTGTGCGCGAATGCTCAAAGACGGAGAGGTATTTCGCAATATTCAGAGTAATAGCTGGGATATCGATAACCGGATTAACCAATGCGATGCCGCTGGTGTTTCCGTCCAGGTTTTATCGACTGTGCCCGTCATGTTTTCATATTGGGCCAAACCTGAACATACCCATGATCTTTCCAGGTTCTTAAACGACCATATTGCAGACACCGTGGACGCCGAGCCAAAGCGCTTTGTCGGTTTGGGGACAATACCCATGCAGGCACCGGATCTGGCGGTTGCCGAGCTTGACCGTTGCGTGCGGGAATTGGGTTTGGCTGGCGTACAGATCGGTACCCATGTCAACGGCATCAATTTGGGAGACAACTGTTTTTCCCCGGTTTTTGAGGCGGCTCAGGATCTGGGTGCTGCGATATTCGTGCATCCCTGGGACATGATGTGTGCGGACCGGCTAAAAAAATATTGGTTGTCGTGGTTGGTAGGGATGCCCGCTGAGTTGGCGGTCGCTATTAGCTCGATGATTTTCGGTGGTGTATTCGAACGTTTCCCGCGCTTGCGGGTGGCCTTTGCTCATGGTGGTGGTGCTTTTCCATCTACACTGGGGCGGATTCAGCACGGCTTCGATGTACGCCCGGATTTATGCGCGATCGACAACGGCACCGCGCCGCGCGATTACCTAGGGCGTTTTTTGGTGGATTCGTTGGTCCACGACGCGCGGGTACTGAATTATTTACTGGATATGTTAGGACCGGAAAATATTGCATTGGGATCGGACTATCCGTTTCCGTTGGGAGAGGCTTGTCCCGGTCGATTGATCGAGAGTATGGGCCTGTCGCAGGCTGCTCGATCAATGCTGTTCCATGGCGCGGCATTAAAATGGTTGGGCATGACGGCTGAACGGTTTAAGTGAGCATTTTTGAATTTAAGATCGACGGAGACGCCTTTCGCATCGATTCAGCCCAAGGCCACGATTTATCCATTCCACTTCGCTTTGGCGAAGATCGGCTTAGCGCTTTCGGTATAGGTCCGGCTGAATCCAGCGTGGTTTCAACCCCGTGGTTTTGCGGAGATACCAAGCGGGGAGGTAGTTGCAACGTTGAGGAATACCGGTTGATTCCGCATTGCCAGGGAACCCATACGGAGTGTGTCGGGCATGTGGTCGATCAGGACGTCGCTATAAACGACATACTCAGAGATGCGTGGATACCTGCCACCGTACTTAGCATCCGGCCGGAACTGGTGCTTCAGTGCCAGGATCAATATGCGGCCCTGACCAAGCCAGATGACACATTGATAGCCCGTGACAGACTAAGCAAAGCATTGGATCAATTTAATGACACACGTTTTCATAGTGCGATCATTATCCGAACGCTTCCGAACCCCTCGAGCAAAAAAACCGAAAAATACGATATGGCGCCTTTTCTTTCCAACGATGCGATGGCAAAACTAGCCGGAGGTCCAATCCAGCATCTGTTGGTCGATTTACCCTCGGTAGACCGTATGGATGACCAAGGGATGCTTTCCAATCACCGGATATTTTGGGGATTGGCGACCGAGGGCCACGAATTAGAGACAGACAAACCTTCCCACCGGACGATTACTGAACTTATTTACGTTCCAAATAGGGTGACGGAGGGTTATTACCTTCTCAATCTGCAAATACCGGCATTTGTCGCTGATACGGCGCCGAGCCGACCGCTGATTTATCCGTTGATCGCACAATGAAATTCGAAAATAGCCGCGCTTTCGCCGAGCAGTTGGATCGCCAGGATGGGCTCGCATACATGCGTGCCAATTTTCACATTCCGTGTGGCGACGACGGACTGGAAAAAATTTATTTATGCGGCAATTCGTTGGGATTACAGCCCAAGTCGGTCCGCCTACAAGTTGATGAAATTCTAGATTCCTGGGCCAGCAACGGAGTAGATGGTCATTTTGCAGGAGAGCACCCATGGCTGCCGTACCACGAGTTTTTGGCCGAGAAGCTGGCCAATGTGGTGGGAGCAAAACCCATAGAAGTTGTTACGATGAACTCTCTGACGGTTAACCTGCACCTGATGATGGTCAGCTTTTACCGGCCGACCCAGCATCGCTTCAAGGTGTTGCTCGAAAAGCAGGTATTCCCGTCGGACCGTTACGCCGTATTATCGCAAATTGGTTTCCATGGAAAGAATCCGTCTGAGGCGTTGATCGAAGTTGGTCCGCGACCTGGTGAAAATACGATCCGCAACAAAGATTTGCTTGAAACGATCGATAGGGAAGGGGAAGGCATTGCGTTGATCCTATTTCCGGGAGTCCAATACTACACCGGGCAAGCTTTCGATCTTGCCGAAATTGCCGCTGCCGGGCAGCGTAAAGGTTGCGCGGTAGGTTTTGATTTGGCCCATGCTGCTGGCAATTTGCCGCTGAAGCTACACGATTCCGGGGCGGATTTTGCAGTTTGGTGTTCGTACAAATATCTGAACGCGGGTCCGGGTGCCGTGGGTGGTTGCTTCGTTCATGAGCGCCACGCCAGCGATTTCGATTTACCGCGTTTCGCCGGGTGGTGGGGGCACGACAAGACCAGCCGTTTCGAAATGCCCGACCAGTTCTCGATTCTATCTGGCGCGGAAGGCTGGCAGATCAGTAACCCGCAAATATTGTCGATGGCGCCGCTTTTGGCGTCGCTGGACCTGTTTCAACGAGCGGGAATGGAACAGTTACACGCAAAATCCCAGCGCTTGACCAATTATCTGGCTTATCTGCTCGAAAAAGTTTGTGGTGACCGGGTATCAATTATTACACCGGCTGCACCACAGGCCAGAGGCGCACAGATATCGATTAGCGTAAATACCAGGCCTCAAGACGGTAAGCGTATACATGAACAATTAGGTCTGGCCCGGGTGGTGTGCGATTGGCGTGAACCGAACGTCATACGCGTGGCTCCGGTGCCGTTGTATAACCGATTTGTGGACCTATTTGAGTTCGTAAAAATACTCCAGACGATACTGTAAATGTCTATGCAAAAAAAAGACATCTTGATCGTTGGAGCTGGGCTCGCCGGGTGCCTGCTGGCGATTTACCTGGCCCGGCGTGGAATCTCGGTCAAGCTTTTTGAAAAAAGACCGGATATGCGGACCCATGAAATTCCCGCCGGCCGGTCGATCAATCTGTCTTTGTCCGCGCGAGGAATTCATGCCTTATCCGAAGTGGATTTGTTGCGCAAGATCCAGCCGCATCTGGTTGCGATGCCGGGGCGCATGCTGCACAGAAAATCTGGAGAAATGCATTATCAAGCCTACGGTAAAAACCCCAGTGATCTGCATTATTCGGTGTCTAGGGGTGTACTGAACCGGCTTCTACTCGATGCTGCCGAGGCGACCCGCAAGGTATCGATGTTTTTTAACGAAGAATGCGCCGACATGAATCTGGCGACCCAGCGTATGAGTTTTAAAAGCTCGATCACTGGTAGCATAAGGTCGACAGGTTTTGAAGCAGTGATCGGAACCGATGGCGCCGGTTCGGCTGTTTGCCGGGCATTGGTTGAAGCTGATGCGATTGAGTACCTCCACGAACCGTTGGCGCATGGCTATAAGGAATTGACCATCCCGGCCGGTCCAAATGGCGAACATCGGATCGAAAAAAATGCATTGCATATCTGGCCACGCGGCGGATATATGTTGATCGCGCTACCCAACACCGATGGCAGTTTTACAGTGACCTTATTCATGCCTTACCAAGGTTCCGCGAGTTTTGATGCTCTGGCTGACGATGCAGCCGTACTGAAATTTTTTCAAGAGCAATACCCAGATTCAGTAGATTTGATACCCGGACTGACCGCAGATTTTATCCGTAACCAAACCGGCGAGCTCGGGACCATACGTTGTAATCCGTGGAACTTGGGTGCAAAAGCCCTATTGCTGGGTGACGCCGCACACGCGGTCGTACCGTTTCACGGCCAGGGAATGAACTGTGCATTTGAGGACTGTACCGAGTTTAATCGTTGCTTGGAGCTTTATAACGACTGGGAGGAGCTTTTCCAGACCGTCGACCAGATAAGGCGCCCCAACGCGAATGCAATCGCCGATATGGCGCTGGAAAACTATATCGAAATGCGCGATTCGGTCCGTGATCCCAAATTTCATCTACACAAAGAGATCGAATGGCTACTGGAAGAGCGCCATCCTGACCGGTTTATAGCCCGCTATTCGATGGTGATGTTTCACCGCATTCCGTACGCGGAAGCGCAACGGCGGGGCACCATCCAAGCTGGAATACTGGAGCGGTTATCTGCGGACGTCGATAATGTGGAGTTGGTCAATATAGAGTTGGCGGATCAACTGGTGACAACCGAACTGGACACAATCCGACTCCCCTAAACTGATTCGATGCAATAATCGGCTACAGCGTGGTTATAGGTTCCTGGGTCGGGAATTTTCGCGCGACAAGATTTAATAATCTGTAGCGTTATCAGCAGGAAAATCAGCAGATTTTCTTCACAGCGATAAGTTACCCACCAGATTCCAACGGACTTGAAACGCCTAACTCGTCGTCGCCAACCGACAGACCGGTTAATCTGATAATCTCGATTAATCCTTTCACCCGTTTCGTGAATATTCACGAATCCAAACGTCGTCGAGATTCGTAGATATCACTGTACGCAGAAGGACTGCGTACGCCGCGTTGTTCTTGAAAGATTGGTCGACGTACAGGTCGACGATTTAGGGTTGTGTTCAGTTTTGTACAATGTAATCGACCCATCATGCGTTACCGGATCAAGCTTTTTTGCAGCAACGCGGGCATCTCATTTCTGATTTACAAGGAGTCAATCATGAATAGTATCAAGCCAATGTATGGCCGCAAAACTCGCGGTATTTTTCCTTTGGTTTTAGGCGTCGCGGCGCTGCTTTCCGTTTTTACAAGCTACGCTCAAACCGTTCCGCCGACATTCAACCCGACCTTGAATCCCGGGCGCGTTATTTTTCCAACACAGAGGTTTATCGATCCGCAAACCTATATTGCTAAATTCGTCTGTGGACCACAAACCCTTGCTGCGACGCGCATTGGTGAAATTGTCCAATATTCTGCGTTGGAGCCCGGCAATTATGCGACGGCGGTCAATATTTTGACCTTGACTCCCGGCCAGCCCATCATGGTGTACGCTTCGATGGATGGTATCGATCCGAACCCGTTGGTTGCGCAGCTACCCATTTCGCGGGTTTTCGAAACGCACACACTAACGTGCACCGAGATACTGAATGGACTTGGCGTAAATGTTGGTCAAGAAGCTTACGAAGGCTTTGTCTATTTCACCAGACGACAGGCTGATCTCGATGTTCAAGTCGTCTATACCTATGCAGCAAAAGATAACTTGGGCTTGGGTTCATCCATTGATGTGGAGCGCATCAAACCAGTTAACCGTAACCAATTACAGTAAAACTTGCGCTTAAACGGACAAGAATCTCTATCGCCTTGAGATTCTTGTCCGCATCAATCCTAAACGGCACGGTTATCCGGGCAAAAGTGCAGAAGCCAGTCCTCAGCAGACCTTTAACCGTTCGGCCCGAGTCTATACCAGAACAGATCTCACCATATTCGGATTGAAGCATTCAGTATCGTGTTCAGAAAATGAGGAGGCCGTAACACGAATACGGGAAACCACTATATAAGTGCTTTATTTGTGCAATTGGGATTGTCGCACCAACCCCCCGATATCGACACGTTCATACATAACCACAAACCATTAGAATCGAATATTCCGATAGACCAAGCCAAATTCTGGACCCCAGCCCAGGCCGCTTTTCTTAGAAACGCGATTTGAGATGATTCGGACTGGTGTATATCGGTTGATGAATTGAATCGTTGTTTGCGGGGGTCAATAGTCGCATCGGTATCCCGAACTTTTCGTGGACTAAATTGTGATACCCATCGCCAAAATTTCCGCCGGGTGATACGCGCGTCGGCCCAGCCCGTCCAAAATTTGATATCGGCAGCTGGCACCGGTTGCAACCAACAGAGTGTCCTTCGGCGCATTACGTATTGCCGGGAATAGTGCGAGTTCGCCAATTTTCAATGAAATGTCATAGTGTTCCCGCTCATAGCCGAACGCGCCGGCCATGCCGCAGCAGCCAGACGGGATGGATGTAATGTTAAGGTTGGGGATTTTGGACAGTGCGGTCAGACTAGGATGCATGCCGACCAGCGATTTTTGATGGCAATGCCCGTGGATCATCACGCTGCTTGGTGTGGGGTTCAGTTTCAACGGTTTTTTGCCAATTTTTCGCTGGTTTTGCGCGATGAATTCGTCGAATAGCATGGCCTGTTTGGCGACGCATTTTATGCGTTTTTTTTGAGAATCGTCGGCGATTAAATCCACGGCCTCGTCGCGCAGGGTCAATATCTCCGAGGGTTCCAACCCGACCAACGGAATTTTTTTTTCGGCGAACGGGTATAAGTACTTTACTGCGTGTTCGATTTGTCGACCAGCTTGGTGCAGCATATTCTGGCTTATCAGTGAGCGGCCCAACGACATAGACGGTGTGACCGTGGTCCGGTAATTCATAGCTTCCAGTACCCGTACGGCGGCGATAGCGATATGTGGCTCGTAAAATTCCATCAACGGATCCAGTATTAGCACTACATCGCCCCGGCCACCCTTGTGCAAATGCGGAATGTGATGTTTCCACCAACGGCTGAATGGTGTCAGTGCGAGATGTGGAAGGCGCCGTTCGGTTGCAATGCCCAACGCCCGTTTAATCCACCGAAACGACAATAGTCGATTGGCGAATTTTGGCGATACCATTGCGAATCGGCTTAGCTGATCGAAGTTACCAATCAATTGGGACCTGAAAGGTACGCCAAAGTTTTCATTATAATGCTGCATGAATTCTGCTTTGATCCGGGCCATGTCGACCCCAGCGGGGCACTCTGATTTACACGCCTTGCAGCTGAGACAAAGGTCCAGCACTTGTTTGGCTTCATGGTATTCGGTCAAGTCTCCGATAGCGGCACTGCTCAGGAATTGCCGCAGAATATTGGCGCGGCCGCGGGTTCCATTTTTTTCTTCGCGCGTTGCCTGATAAGACGGACACATACTCCCATTGCTAGCGCTCTGCAGACAGACACCAGCGCCGTTACATTTTTGTATTGCCGGGGCCAAACCGCCATCCGCTGACCAATCGAAAACCTTGTTGAATTTGCGTGCGGTGCTGGAATCGAAGGGGCGGAAATCGTGATCCGGTTTAGGTGTATCGAGAATTTTGCCTGGGTTAAGGATCCCGCTTGGGTCAAAGGCGTGTTTTACCCGGTGCAACAATGCAAGTATTTCGCTCCCCAGCTGACGTTCCAACAGGTATCCACGCAAGCGGCCGTCACCGTGTTTGGCGGAGAGCGAGCCGTTGTAGCTTATAACGGTTGTGGCCACCTTATCCAGAATCTTGCGGTAGCGGCGCTGACCGGAACGGTTGGATAGGTCCAGCTCCGGCCGCAGATGCAAGGTGCCGCGGCCCGCGGGCCCGTACACCACACAATCGGTATCGTAACTCGCTAAGATTCGTTTGATGTCGGCACAATAGGTGGCCAGATCGGCGACGCCAACCGCGCAATCTTCGATACCGGTGACGGCTTTTTTACCGCCTTGAACACCCATCAACATACCCAATCCGGCTTTGCGCAGGGCCCAAACCTGATTGATTTCTGGTGCTTCGACAATAGTTACCACGTAAGCTGGAGTCTCAGCACGCAATTGCTCCGCCGCATTTTTCAAAGAAGCTTCTGCATGCCGGGAATTAGCGTGCAATTCGATTAGTAACACAGCTTGCGGGTCACCGCTCAACCAGAATCGGTTGCGGCGTTGTTGAATATCGTATTTGCTGCGTTCCAGTATGTGGTGATCGATGATCTCCAATGCGGTAGGGTCATGCTTGAGTACTTCTGGCACCGATTCTAGAGCCTGATCGATACTATCAAAATGCGCGCAAAACAAAACGCGGTGGTCTGGTTTTGCTACAAGTTTAACTTCCAAAGCCGTCGTCAGCGCCAGCGTACCCTCAGAACCACACAAGAACGGTGCCAGATTAAAAGCTGGGCCATCCTGTCGCCACGGTTCCATTTGGGCAAGCACGTCCAGCGCATAACCAGTATTTCGATAGATGCCATCGGGTGATGAGATGCGCTCCTCGATCAATTGCCGTTGCGTGTTGATGATGTTTGTCA
>Ga0114934_10002909_pt1 | contig 10828 bp, 12 predicted proteins | sample 4SBtaG_2_FD_99695 | JGI IMG/M metagenome (GOLD analysis project Ga0114934, IMG submission 99695) | Deep subsurface microbial communities from Kolumbo volcano to uncover new lineages of life (NeLLi) - 4SBTROV10_white metaG | ecosystem: Environmental > Aquatic > Marine > Volcanic ...
CATAAATGCGTTAGCATTTATGAGAATTACCAATTCGAGCATTATTCGAGCTTGTCTTAAAAAGCAAAGCTTTTTGAGAAGCCAGAAATCTTTTTAGATTTCTAAGCTCATCATCAAGTTAAAACATGAAGTATTAAGCTCGAATTTGTAATAAACAAGGGAAAAAACTCACATTCTTTCAAACCCCCTTTAAACCCTACTAAAACATTTTTAAAAAACTTTTTTCAAAAACCTATTTTCACAATCAAACACCCTGAAATGGAGATCCAAATTTAAACAAGTTTATACCTCCCTTCTAAACAAATAAATTATTTGTTATTTATTAATATCTATTTATTAATATCATTAAAGTATTGTGCTCTTGTTGAAAGTGTGCTCCTGTTAAAAGTTTTTGTAGTGCAAAGTTTGCCAGGATACAACAGAGCCACCACTAGAACTTAAAAAGCATTCTAGTGCCGCCTCGATGAGCGTTAGCAAACTTAAGACTTTCAATAGAGTCCAAAAAATAAAGTCCAAAATTGTATTAAGAAGAATTGTATTAGAAAGAATTGTATTAAGAAGAATTGGTTATTGGGCGTGTCTCAAAGCAGTACTCTGTAAGGGTGGTGAGGTGGTAGAAGAGCATGAGTTAAGAAACTCGCCCTGAACACGCCCCCAATATACTACTTGATGGTAGTACTAATATATAAATGTTTCGTTTTTGTGACTATTTAAGAGTAATAAAATATGTTTTTTCATAAAATGATTGAGTTCATATATAGTAACCTTTTTAAATGACTCAAATTTCGTTTAGAGTTATTCAAGAGAGAGTTAAAACTTATCGAGAATAAAACAAACATAAAACAAACTAATCCAAAGGATTATCAAAGAATTACAATTACTAACGGTGAATAATATGGCTTTAAAACACGAAAAAGCAATTAAAAGATTTGGACCAAGATACGGACGAACTCTAAAGAAAAAACTAGGAAAGATCGAAGCTTCACAAAAAGCAACTTATGAATGCCCTTACTGTGCATACAAGAAAGTAAAGCATGATTCAGTAGGAATATGGCAATGTAATAAGTGTGGAGCAAGATTCACAAGCAAAGCTTATTCTGTAGAAAAAGCTCCTGCATTAAAAACAATTCAAGAATAAAAAAACATATTTTTTACTACAATTAAAAAACTACAATTAAAATAATTCACAACATAAAAAAATCCACATTTTGAGGGGTGCAATAATGATTTACAGATGCTTTTTTTGTAACAAAGAAATTAAAGATGAATATATCAAGAAGAAAGTGAGATGCATCTACTGCGGTTCTAAAATAATCAAAAAAGAAAGATCTGTCGGAACTAAAGTCAAAGCTATCTAAAAATAATCTAAAAATAGCTTAAAAATATAAAAATAAATAGCTTAAAAAACAACAGGATTGAATTAAAACGATTCTCAAAAAAAATTATTAATCAAAAATAATTATTGTCGTGATAACAATGCAAGAAGCAACTCTTAAATTTGATAACGATGAAAAACTTCTGAAAATATTAGAAGAACAAGCTGATTCATTCAAACATGCAAGGGCAAAGTATGAAATAAAAAACTTCGACGAGAACAAAATAACAATTTATATCGAAGCAGAAGATTCAAGTGCGTTAAGAGCTACTATTAATAGCATATTCATAACAGTAGGGATTTATGAAAAAGCTAAAAAAATATGAATATGAATAGTACGAACATGAATGATTTAAACAACAACACTATGGTGAAGAAAGATGGATATGGAAATTCAAAAAAAAATTCAAAAATTACAAATGATTGAAGAAAGACTAAATAATTATTCTGCACAAAAACAACAACTACAAGCAACAATAATGGAGTATGAAAGTGCTAAAGAAGCTTTAAAAAACTCAGAAGAGTCATATAAAATCATAGGAACAATAATGGTGAAACAAGCTCCTCAAGAAATAACAAAAGAAGTTGATGAAAAACTAGAAGAACAAAGAATCAGATTAACAAGCTTTGAAAAACAAGAAGAAAAACTCAGAGAAGAAGCAAGCAATATTCAAAAAGAAATTTCAGAAGGAATGAAACAAGAAACAAAAGAAGAAAAGGCTGAAAAAATAGAACAAACAAACAATTCCGAAGAAGAAACAGAAGAAAAAAACAAAGAAGAAAACGAAGAAAAATAAAGAGTGACGAAAATGAATAGATTCAACAATGTAAAAGAAGCTCTAAAAGAACTAATTGAAGACTCAGATGTACCTAGAAATCTAAGAGAAAAACTCAAAAACATGATTACTTATATTAATTCCACAGAAGAACACGATGATTTAAAAGCAAATAAGCTACTACAAGAATTAGAAGAATTATCAAGCGACATAAACGTTCCAACATTCATAAGAACACAATTATGGAGTGTTTCTTCATTATTAGAACAAATAAAATAAAAGTAAAAAAAATAAAGTTAAAAAGAAAACTTGATAAAAAAATTCAATAAAACCATTTGATAAAACAATTTCATTACTCTTTTCTTTTAATAATCTTGACACGATTGTTTTTCAAAAAATAATTAGGCAAAATAATCTCTTCACCTTTAGAATTCTTAAGAATAGTCTCGACAAAACCCAAACTAATAATTTTTCCTTTAGAACCATCAACTTCTATAAAAAAACCTTCTTTTAACTTATCATCTTTTTTTAAGCTAAGACCAGCAATAAAATTAGGAATTAAATCCTTAAGACCTATCAACAAGGATATTGCAACAGTTATAATAACAACTGAAAACAACACATTAAAAACAGTGGTTGTTAAACCAACATTATTAAGTGCTACTAATAAAGCAGCCACATAAATAATCCATGAAATCAAAGAAGATATCTTATTAGTCGCGTGCTTAAAATTAAAAGACTTCTTAATAAAAACATCAAAATCTAATTCTTTCAAGAATTTTCTAACTATACGACCAAGAATCTTACCAATAATGATTCCTGTAAAGATTATTAACAAAAAAACAATTATCTTATTCAAATAAGGATTAATAACTCTAATAAAACTATCAGTATCATTTATGGTTCTATTTATTAAGCTCATAAGATAAAAAATTGAGTAAGTATTTATAAATTTAAGTAAAGAATATAAAATTAAGTAAAGCAAAACAGTTAAAAATGCCTAAACCCCCTAAAAAATTATACTAATGTTTTTACAAATGTTATTTTTAGGCGCCAAGAATACTTTTTAAGATCTTTTCAACTAAGCAGTAACTTTTAAATAAAACACAATGTTTTTTACCGACATGTATCGAGGAAGAAAGACTTACGGAGTTTCAAAAACCAATACTTGTCCTTTTTGTGGAAGACCAGCTTATAATAAGAACAGTCAAGGAGTGCCTGTTTGCAAAGATCACATTAAAGAACAATTAAATGATTTAAGATGTGTTTGTGGCTCGTGGCTAGACATTAAAGAAGGCAAGTACGGAGTTTTTTTTACTTGTATGAATTGTGGTGCAATTAATTTAAAGAAAGGTCTTGAAATGAATGGTTATCCTTTAAAGAAAATTGAAGATTTATGATTAATGATGAACTATGATTAACGATAAGCTATGATTAATGAACCAAATAACCAACTAAAAAATCAAATAACTAATACAAGAAATAATCAATCCTAAAACTAAACCAGCAAATATTTCTATCCAAGAATGACCGACTCGCTCATCATGAATCTTAGACTTGGTGAGCTTGTTTAAAGTAATACTATTTTTAGAGATTGCTCCTCGAGTATTAAATGAATCACTCATAATTATTAACATAAGCCAAAAAGATAATGAGAAACCCCAAGAAACCCCAGTCTCAAAAAAAATACTGGTTGTTAGAGCAGACATTATAGCATTATGACTACTAGGAAAATTTCCATTACCAAAAGAATTTCTAAAAATTGATTTAAAAGTTTTTTTCTTAGAAGAAATTAAAAAACCGATTAATTTGATAACGACCACTAAAAAATAAGTAACCAAAACAACTATGAAAACTTTCATAAATATGACCTCAACACAATTAAAGTAAGACATTTTATAAGGCATTTAATCAGGATATTTAATTAAGGAATCTTTCTAAATCGAGTATTAATCAAAACCCATTCCAATAATAAAGCCAATAAACCTATCAATAAAAGAATATTGCCTATTTCTCTCTTAATAAGTCTTTCGCTAGTATCATTCAAAATAGTTCCATAAATACCCTTCAAATCAGTACTATCCTGAGCATGATAATACTTTCCACCAGTAGCATTAGCTAAAAATAACAAATTATCTTTGTTATAAGAACTAGGAATATTATAATACTCAGGCAAATAACCAACAGGCCCAGTATTAGTACCAAGACCAATAGTATTAATTGTAACTTGATGATCTTTAGAATAATCAACAGCCCTTTGCAAAGACTCGTCAATAAAAGTTTCAACAGTATTACTACCGTCAGTAATTAAAATAAGTTGTTTTCCAGAATCTACAGAGGACAACAACATATTAGTAGCAGTTATTATTGCTGAAGAAATATCAGTTCCACCAGCCTTATCAATATCAATTTTAGATATCTCATCCTTAACAAGATTCTTATCGGTAGTGGGTAAAAGCTTTATCAAAGAAACACCTGAAAAAGACATTAAACCTATGGATGAATCACCACTAATTTCATCAACAAAATTCTTTGCTATATCCTTGGCAATGTCTAACCTAGTAGGCGATAAGTCCTGAGCAGTCATAGATGAACTAGTATCAATAGCTATAACAAAATCGTTCTTATTACTAGGTCCTTTATAAGTAGCTGTTAAACCAGCCACTCCTAAAATAATTAATGAAAAAATTAATAATCTTAAAAAAAGTAAAGAATTATTTTTAGTAATCTGGTTCTTACCAGTGATTCTTTTCAAAACTCTGAAGTTAGCAAATCTTAAAGCTTTCTCCTTACTCTTCCTAAGAAAATAAAAATGCAAAAAATAAATAATAGGCAATAATAAAAAAAACCACAAATACTTTGCATTAACAAATGTAAACCTAATCATCTTATATTACCCTGTACATTAATTTATCCTATACATTAATTACCCTACGCATTATTTTATTCATTAATTACTCTGCGCATCATTTTATTATTATTATTATTATTGTTATTTTATCATTATTTTATTGCTATTAGTTTATTGCTATTAGTTTACGGCCATCGTATTATTAATTCATTATAAACTTACATGCTTCCTAAATTCATAGCTCTATTAAAATGTTCCGAGAGTTTCTTCAAAAGATCCTCAGATATATCTAACTTTATAAAATCTGCTTTGGCTTTATCAAAAACACTTTTAATATAATCTTCTTCCTCAATAACTGCTTTTTTATAACTATCAGCATATTCTTTTGAATCAACAAAAAGAGTTTCGTCATTATAAGGATCTCTAAGCCTTGCTTGAAGAGCAATTTCTGGAAGATTATAATCAACCTTATCACGAACCATTATACCCATTAATTGAGAACTTATACTAAGAATCTTGACGTATCTTTCCCAACCATCCTCTAAACCAAGAAAATCACTAATTAAAATTATGAAAGTTCTCTCGGGCAAGATACCATTTATCATATTCATACACTTCTTGAACTCCAAAGGACCACCATAAAACTTAGGGTTATTAAGATCAAGCATGAGTTTCATAACATTTTGTTTACCAATAACAGGTATTTTATAAGATTGTACATCCTCGTTTATTAAAGCATAACCAACAGAATCTCCTCCTTCAGTTATCGCTAGAGAAAGATTAAAAGCCAATTCAGCTGCGTATTCAGCCTTCATCTTTGCTTGCGAAGTTAACAACATAGAATTACTAACGTCTAAAACTATGAAAACATTAACATTCCTGTACTCTTCAAATTGTCTAACAAGAGTTTCTTTAGCTCTAAGAGTTGCGTTCCAATCAATCTTACTAGCATCATCTCCATAAGTGTACTGTCTAAAACCAGCGAATTCCATTCCTTGACCTTTCATAGTAGTAGCCCAATTACCACTCATAATTTTAGATAAAACTCTTCTTTTAGAACGGATGTTTGTATCCTTCATTTCCTTGTCAAAATCTAAATCGAGTTCTTTTACCGGCATAGAAAAACACCTTTATTAAAAATATTAAAAACAACGAATCAAATAATAGGAACTTTTTCCAAAATCTCCTTTATTATTTCTTCAGTTGCAATTTCTTCTGCTTCACCCTCAAAATTCAATAAAATACGATGACGCATAACATTAAATGTAACCTCTTTAACATCCTTAGGAGTAACATAATCTCTTCCCTTGACAAGAGCATGAGCTTTACTAGCAATGTACAAACTAATACTACACCTAGGACTAGCACCATAAGCAACATATTTACCAGAATCAACATTATACTTCTTGGGATTCCTAGTTGCTTCAACCAACCTAACTATATAATCTTCTATCTTCTTATTCAACTTAATCTGTTTAACAAATTTTTGAGCTTCAAGAATATCAATTCCAGTAAGAACAGGATCAACAGCAAAATCAGAAAACTCATGAATACTAATGTTTTGAGTCAAGATTTTTACTTCTTCATCAGTACTTGGATAAGTCATTTTTAACTTGAACAAAAACCTATCAACCTGAGCTTCAGGTAATTTATAAGTTCCCAATTGTTCAACAGGATTCTGAGTAGCCATTACAAAAAAAGGAGCAGGCAATTTAAAAGTCTCCTTACCAATAGTCGCTTGTCTTTCCTGCATACTTTCAAGAAGAGCAGATTGAACTTTAGGAGGACTTCTATTTATTTCATCAGCTAAAACAAAATTGCTAAAAATAGGTCCTTTAACAGTAAAAAAACCTTTCCCCTCTTCATAAGTTGTGATACCAACAATATCTGTCGGTAAAAGATCTGGTGTGAATTGAATTCTTGAGAATTGACAACCAGTTATTTTTGCAAGCGTTCTAATCAAAAGAGTCTTTCCAACACCAGGAATACCTTCTACAAGTACGTGCCCATTAGCAAGAATAGCCTCTATGAGACTATCAACTACTTCTCTCTGACCAACAACTAACTTAGAAACTTCTTCTTTTATTCTTTGAAATTGTTGCATATAAGCTTCTATTTTTTTTTTCAGAAAAATATCTACCTCAACCTCTTTTTCTGCCATCATAATACTTATTTAACAAGCTATTAGTTTATATAGTTTTCGACAATTAATTGACGATAAAAAAATTCTTCAAACAATCATTTAAAGATAGAAACCTTTTAAAAGCAAAACACTAATATTTTTAATCTACAAAATTTTAGAACAGACATTTATAAAATACTATGAACTAAAATAAGTAATACAATAACAAATATGTAACAAATATGAACAATACAATAATAAATTATTGTGAGAATAAAAAAAAATATTATAAGAATAAGATAACAACAAACATAAGATAACAACAAACGAGGCAAACAATAACAACAAACAAGATAAACAAGGGATATTTATGAGAACAATTTATAGAGAAAAATATTTAGGAGTAGAACAAAGTGCTAAATTAGAAGGAAAAACAGTTTCAATAGTGGGTCTTGGTGGAATTGGAAGCGTACTAGCAGACATGGTTGCAAGAGAAGATTTTGAACTAAGAATAATCGATAAAGGCAGAGTTGAAGAAACTGATATGAACAGAATGTCATTATTCATAGAAGAAGACATAACAAAATTCAAAGCCAAACAAGCAAAAACAAGAATGCAAAAAATAAATCCTAAATTAAAGATTAAGAGTTTTCACGAAGACTTAGATGAAAACAATGTTTTTTTAGTGAAAGCAGAATGCGTTGTTGATTGCACTAATAATGAAGAGATTAATAAATTAATATTTGGTTATTGTCAAAAAGAAAAAATACCTTTAATAGTGGCTAAGTATGTGGGTGCTGATTTCAGAATACTAGTTGCTAATAAAAAAATTCCTAAAAAGATTTGGGAAAATTTCTTAAAATTCCCTCGCCCTGAAGAAAAAGGAGCATTATCAGCAGCCTCACACATCGCGGCTTCAGGAGTATTAGTGGATTTGTTTAAGAACTTCTTAGGAAAAAATCCAAGTAAAATAATTGAATTAGATGTTTGGGATGGTAAATTAAAAAAGAAGATTCTTTAAAGAAAACAAGAAAAAAACAAAAAGATCAATAATAACAGAGTTACTAAAAAAAAAAAAAATAACAACAATTGGCAATAAAAAAAACAATTTATTGGTGAAGCTCAAAAAATTATTAAAAATTAGTTGTTAGTTTGCAACTTACCTAACTCTAAATAAAACAAAACATTAACTTCTTTATTATCAATTTTTTTAGAAGCACAAAACAAATGATTCTTTTTAATAGGAGAACATTCTTTAACAGGAATTTTTGTTCCATCAGGACGAACTGCTTGATCTGTTTGAGGATTAAAAACTTTAATTTTGTTCTTGGAATCTTTAAAAAACACTATTGATGATTCTTTTTCAAAAGAATAATCATTATCAGCGACTAATTCAGGTAGATTCATATAGAAAAACTCGTCTTTAGTAGTGGTTAAAGGAACATCATAATCTAAAACAACTACTTGAGAATCTTTCTTTAAAACTAATTTAAAATCTTTTTGCAAATCAATAGAACAAGTACAATACTCTTGATTATTATCAACACAATCCCTTATATTGATGAATTGATTAAATGATTGTTCAATTGTTTTAGGAGCAGTTATAGAAGCTTCTCTAAACAAGAAAGGATGCTGATCATAGAAGAAAGGATAACAATCTTCATCACTTAATAATTTGAAATCAATAGGTTTAGTTGTAGCAGAAGTTTTAGCACTACCAACAGTCTTAGTGGTAGCAGAAGTTTTAGTTGTAGAAACAATTTTGGAACTTAAAGAAGAAAGATACTTATTAAAACAAGTTTTTTGCCCGTTTGAATCTTTACAATCACTAATTATTTTTTTAGCAACATCAATTACAGACTCATAAAAATTCAAAGAATCATCTCCAGTCACAACAAAATCTGCTTTTAAAAGATGTTCTCCAATAACTTTTGCACCCTCCACCTCAGTAGGATTAACATTCTCATCTAGACAAAGCAAAGAATTCCAATAAGGAACATATCTCTTAACATTTTCTACATAATCATGATCTGGCCAACCATAAATTGACCAACCATTATAATATCTTATTTGCGCATCTGTTCCTTTATAGACTCTTTTCTGAACAGTAATTAAAGAACAAGATCCGTATTTAGAATGACAAGCCCCACTACTCGAAAAACAATTCATATTAGAAGCACAATAAGCTTGGCCCCCGTATTCTTTAGAACTACTATCTCTAGTAACTAAATATTTCAAGCCATATCTTATCTGACACTTAACATCATTAGCTTCATAACTAGGATTACAAACAAGTTCATCACCATATTTATCATTCATTGCTTTTATTGCAACACTAGTCAATTGCATAACCCCATAAGCACCAGCAGAATTCTTTTTATGATTAATTCCTTTAGATTCTTGAGTTATCAATGCCAAAATAATAGCAGGAGATATTCCTTCTTCCTTAGAAATTTTTCTAATAAAATCTATGGCATCAGGCAATGAAGATTCCAAATTCTTCTTAGTAGAACTCACATCAGAGGATAATTTTGAATCATAATTAGGAGTTGTTTCTAGTCCACAATCTTTATCTTTAATATCCTCTTCACTTAAAGGTTCTTCACTAATATCTTTAACAATCTTATTAATCTTAGGAGAATCCTTAGTCAAATAATTTATAGTGATCTTCTTATTCAAAACATAATCAACTTTGTTTTTTAATTCGTTCAAATCCAACAAAGGACCAGGATCTTGTTTCCGAATAGGATTAACTTGTTCATGACCAATGATAGAATCAACTTGCAAATTATTTCTCTTCAAAATATCAACTAATAAATTAACTAGAGCATCATATTGTTCTTTGTTAAACTTAGCCCACTTTCTATTAACAAACGAATCACAAACTTCTTTTTTCAAATCAGGATAACAAATTTGTTTGGCAGTAACACAATCATTTTTACAATTCCAACCCTCATTAACAAGCTCTACCCCTATAGACCTAGAATTTATGTTTTCTGTTCCTTTAGCACAATAAGCTAGTTTCCCTGCCTGTTTGTTTTTATCATCACTACAACCTGCATGCCACGCAATATCTTTCTCTCTGACTAATTGGTAAATATCTCCGTTTTTATCAATCAAATAATGAGCACTGACTTTACTATTTGGATCTTTGAAAATACTTAAAGCTTCTTGGGCAGTGCTTGTTGCAGTATAATGAATAACTACTGTGTCTATAGTTCTTGTTGATTTATCATTTTCATTTGGTGATTTACAAAAACCTTTGTTTGCAAGAGTTGAATCAACATCTGAAGTGCAACCATTAAAATAATTTTTTATTTTAGAATATTTTTCTTCATCAACAACTCTATCGAGAATAGGAACTCTAATTTGGTCATCTGTTTTACCGATTATTTTTAAAATATTTGATCCGTCAACATTTATTTGAGATAATAATAATTCGTAATTGAACAAATTCAAACCTTGTTCTAAGAATGATTTTGAAAGTTGATGTTTGAATTCTTGTTTGAATAAATCTTTTATTTTATCAGTCTTAGGTACGCAATCAAAGCTTGTGATTAAATTATTGTTTTCTTTACTTGAAGAAAACCATTTTTTTACGCCTAAAATTGATCCGCAATCAGTGTTAGAATTAACTGTGGGCACCACTTTCGAATAACCTTTAGGAGAATTAACAGGAGCAGTTGAAGAAGAAACAGGAGCAG
>Ga0114934_10002910_pt1 | contig 10826 bp, 9 predicted proteins | sample 4SBtaG_2_FD_99695 | JGI IMG/M metagenome (GOLD analysis project Ga0114934, IMG submission 99695) | Deep subsurface microbial communities from Kolumbo volcano to uncover new lineages of life (NeLLi) - 4SBTROV10_white metaG | ecosystem: Environmental > Aquatic > Marine > Volcanic ...
CTCACCGTACATCAATCGTTGAAATCTAATTTTAAAGGCCTCTACATCATCAGGATATATCCATTGAAAGATAGAAGTGCCCAATATCTCTGTCTCGCGCAAAGATAGAAGGGTACAAAGAGATGGATTCACGTAAACAAAACGTTGGTGCTCTACAACAAAGACAGCTTCCTGCAAACCTTCGACCAAATCTCGAAACCGGATTTCTGACGAAAATAGGTCTTCAGACCTCTTTTCGAATTGGGCGTAAACACCGAACATAAAACCTATAAAAGCCGATAGTTGTACAACCGTTTTACGTTGACGTGGTAAGAACCCATTCTTGTTATATGTACCTATCCAAAACAAGCCAATGTGTTTGCCGCCAAATGAAATCGGGACCGTAATGTCATGGGTAAGATTTACAGTTGTGTTCGACAAGTCGGGTGCAATATCCTTGCGATAAATAGGTTCTGATAAATTGTAAGGCAATTTTGGCAGGAGGAAAGAGGCCATTTTATCGGTCAGAAACCCCTCTTCAAAAGGAAATGAGAGAAAAACCTTGTAGGACTTTCTTAGATCACCCCTTGAGAAATGGATAATAAACCATGGCTCCGACGGGAAAATTGTTAGAATCAAAAACCTCAGGAGATTCTTGAACTCCTTGAAATTACAATCCATTATTCATATCCCTGCCCGAGGGTGAGCATGAGTTTACGCCCCCTTTTTTGTGGTCTTGCGATTTCGTCTCAGAGTTCTGACCGGTAAGCGTACATAAAAGGTTGTACCTTTTCCTTTCTTCGAATCGAGCCAGATTTCACCATGGTGAGTTTCCACGATTCGCTTTATGATACTTAAACCAATTCCCGTTCCTTCGATCTCTTCCGTTGCTTCTCCACGCTCAAAGACATCAAAGATCTTTTTTTGCAAGGCGGGATCAACGCCTATACCATTATCCTCTACGGAAAACACGACTGCTTCCCCCTCGATCCTGCAATCAACAGTAACCACAGGTAAAGGTACCTGCTGGCTATACTTGATGGCATTATCAATAAGATTCGACATGATTTGTCTAAAGCTATTCGGGTGATACAAAATTTCCGGCAGGTCTTCGCTCACGACAAATTGCACTGGATAGTCCTTCCATTTCAATTTTAATTCCTCAATAATAGACTGGCTCATTTTATAGGTATCGATAAATTCAAAATCACCCGCGGCATCTTTCTCTGCCCTCGAATAGGCAAGTAAATCAACAATCATTCGTTCAGCACGATTTGCAACCTCCATAATACGATCAAGGAGTTTCAAACCTTTTTTGCCCAGGGTATCACCATACCTTTTCTTGAGAAGACGGGAAAACCCCTGAATGGCAATTATGGGAGATTTCAGGTCATGAGAAACGGTGTAAACATAGGACTCAAGCTGCGTGTTTTTCCTTTGCAGCTCCTCCCTTACCTTTTTTTGTTGTGTCAGGTCACGGAAGATTCCCTCATATCCAAGCACCTTTTTATCCTCATCATAGACGGCGATATTCGACATTGATACAAAAAGGGGTGTCTTGTCTCTCTTTTTAAACACGACTTCATAATTATTCACGTATCCTTTCTCTGCAATAATCTTCTGATATTTCAACCGGTCCTCGGGGTAATAGTAAAGGTCGGTCAAAATATTCAAATTCAGGACTTCTTCCTTGGACGAATACCCCAACATCTCTACTCCGGCGGGATTGATGTCGAGGAATCTACCCTCTACTGTGCTCGCAAAAACAGCATCCTTGATATTTTCAAAAAGACGACGGTATCTTTGTTCAAACCCAACGATAGGTTTCCCAGGCTGCATAATGTCCTTGTCACTGACCAGCCAGAAACTTTCACCTCTATCGTTTTTTGAAAGAAACACTGAAACCATATATTCCTTTTTTCTTCTCTTAATCTCGAAGTAGAAAGAAACGCCGCCGATGGTTAAAAACGCTTGAGATAATCTTTCAGCATGCCCCGGAAGCAGAACATCACGCAAGCTAAAAGGGAAAGAGGATTTGCCCATGACGGAAAGAAACATTTCGTTCCCATCAATGAAATCATTTCCTTTCAAAACCCCAACAGCCAGGTCCCCCTTGTGAAAATGCAGAGAACCCGCTGCTTCATGACGTTTTTCGGGAACCTTAGATAAAGCAAAGAGGTAATTTAACTGCATAAAACAACCTTGTATAGTGATTTGCCTACTCTTTGTTAATGTATCACATTTTAAGACAATAATAATAATTTTTCAATCCTCCCGGGTTTCCCATTAATCGAATAAAGACTTGATATTGACAAAAGGGCTTAAATGCGTATATTTAAAGAAAAAATAAATGTTTCATGTTATAAAGGTAACCTGGCAGGAAGTGATGGAGCAACAGGAAATCAGTACAAGGAAGGGATTTGGGTTTACGCTTATTCTTGTCCTGTTTTTACTTGCCCTTTCTCCAAAACAGGCAAGAGCTGGAATTTATATTATGGTTGATGCCAATGGAGTCTACCACTTCACCAATGTTCCTAATGACAAGGGATATCGACCCTTCATCAAAGATAGATCGACCGGTTCCTCAAGGGCTGCTCTTCGTTCTTACAGCAAAGATCCCACTCAATACGAATACCTCATTAAACGCTACGCCAAGAAATACGGAGTGGACTCGGCACTTATAAAGGCAATTATACATGCTGAGTCTGATTTCAACCCTTTTGCTGTTTCAAGCAAGGGTGCACAAGGGTTGATGCAAATCATGCCTGAAACGGCAAGGGATCTTTCGGTCCAGGATGTTTTCGACCCGGAAGATAACATCCGTGCCGGGGTTCAATACCTGAAAATGTTACTTAAAAAGTTTAAAGGAAACCTCCCCCTTTCTCTTGCCGCTTATAACGCAGGTCCTAACTTGGTCAATCAATACGGTAAAATTCCCCCATACAGGGAAACAAAGAATTATATCAAGAAAGTCCTGACTTATTATCGGTTGTATCGGTAGCACCCTTGAAAAAATATCCGCCAGAAAAACTCTGGAACCTCGCCAACCGAATGACGATGATAAGGATCCTCGTGATCCCTGTTATTGTATGCCTCCTCTTTTTTACTGGAAGGACAGCCAGCATAGCAGCTGCTTTGCTCTATGTTCTTGCATCTCTCACGGATATTGTGGATGGCTATCTCGCAAGAAAAATGGGGATAGTTACGCATCTCGGAAGGTTTCTCGACCCAATGGCAGATAAACTCCTGATGACATCCGCGCTGATTATGCTGATTGGCCTTCACCGTGCCCCCGCGTGGATGGTCACGATAATTATCGGGAGAGAAATCGCTGTCACAGGGCTAAGGGGGATCGCCGCCACGGAGGGAATCATTATATCGGCAAGTAAGCTGGGAAAATACAAAACCCTTTCCCAGACGGTTGCTATCGTGCTGCTCATTCTTCACTACTCCCTTTTTTCCCTTCCCGTTCATCAACTTGGAATGATCTTTTTGTGGATCGCCCTCATCATGACCGTCTGGTCTGGAATTGACTACTTCGTCCGCTTTTTCAAAGAAGCCTTCTCCCCCAACCCTCATTCCTGATTGGGAAAATGCCTACCGAATATCCTTTCGAACATATCCCCCTCGCCGAAAGAATGCGTCCTCGCTCTTTTTCCGAAATGGTGGGGCAGGAACACATCCTTGATCCCAACGCCAACTTCCGCAAACAACTTTTACCAGGGCAAATACGATCCATGATCCTGTGGGGTCCCCCGGGAAGCGGAAAAACTACACTTGCCTTTCTCATCGCCAAACACCTCGAATGCAACTTTATCACTCTAAGCGCCGTGTTTTCCGGCGTGAAAGACGTCCGAAATGCAGCAAAAGAAGCTAAAGCCGTCTGGGAAGAAAAAAAACAGAAGACAATCCTTTTTGTCGATGAAATCCACCGATTTTCCAAATCCCAACAGGACGCCTTTCTGCCGTACGTGGAAGATGGAACCATTGTTCTGATCGGCGCCACCACGGAAAATCCCTCCTTTGAGGTCATCCCCCCCTTAAGATCACGGGCAAAGGTTGTTGTCCTCAAACCTTTGACTCCAGATCAGATAAAGACCCTCCTTCAAAGGGCCCTTGAAGATGAGGAAAATGGACTATCAGCATATCAGCCCGTTTTAGAAGATGTTATTCTGACCCATATCAGCCAGATCTGTGACGGAGATGCTCGCATTGCCCTGAATCTTCTGGAAGGACTGGCCATGGCAACACCTCCCAACGCAGAGGGAAAACGTATCATCGATACCAAATCCGCCAAGGAGGCCATTCGCAGGGAAACACTCCTATACGACAAAGCCAGCGAGGAACACTATAATCTCATCTCAGCCCTTCACAAAAGCCTGAGAGGTGGCGATCCAGATGGAGCCCTCTATTGGCTTGTTAGGATGCTTTCGTCTGGCGAGGATCCTCTCTACGTCGCCCGCCGAATGATCCGTTTTGCCACGGAAGATGTTGGAAACGCCGACCCCATGGCTCTGCTCGTGGCTGTTCATGCCATGGAGTCCTACCGGTTTTTAGGTTCCCCGGAAGGGGAACTGGCGCTTGCCCAGGCCGCTATCTATCTTGCCTGCGCCCCCAAGAGCAATGCCATCTACAAGGCATATGGACAAGTCATGGAGGAAATCGAAAGAACAGGTGCAAGACCGGTGCCGTTTCACCTACGGAACGCACCGACCCGCTTGATGAAGACCCTGGGATACGGAAGGGATTATCTCTACCCACACGATGCCCCTGATGGTGTAGTGAATCAAGCTTATCTCCCCAAGGGGCTAAATAATAAGGCCTTTTACCGTCCCAAAGGTGTTGGATATGAGGGAAAAATACGTAAACGGCTCGAGCGGTGGAAGGCACTCCGGCAGGGGAAAAAGAAGGCAAAACCCTCATAATATGCTAAATTTTGTAACTATTCAGTCACTAAGAAACCAAGGCTCTAAGATTTAAGAATTATTCTCTTGATGCCCTTTTTGATGAGGGGGAAATGTAAGTTAATAAGAAAACCAGGTCGCTTACCAGTCAATTTCAGATGGCTAAGTAGTTGTGCTTCCCACACTGGTTTCATCTTATCCACTGCCTTTAAGTTCACAAATAATAAGCCCTTCCTAAAAAAACATCTAAGCGTAAGCCATAGTCAAAGACGATACCATCATATACAATTTGAATATCTACCTGCCCTTGATATTCCAACGCCCGTTTAGGGAGCTCATTGCAAAGACAAACTTCATAGGCTTTTTCAGGCAAACCTGGTCCTGATGCATAATGATAAGCATATGCCGCATCTACTATCTTTCTTTAAGTACGTTATTCCTTTTAAGATAAAGGGGTAAAAGCCATATCTATTCTTTGTGTCTTTGTGGCTATCTGGACAGTTACAAGAAATAAGCTTTTCTCCATAATGGACAGGTGCCGAGAATTTTGTTGACAAAAAGCAGATGTTTTAGTATAATTACTTAATTTGGAAAAAATATATTGTAGAAAGGAGGGGAAAAATGCATGCCTGGAGTAGTCGTAGGTGAAGGAGAATCCTTCGAAAGTGCCCTCCGCAGGTTTAACAAACAGTGCGAGAAAATGGGGATACTTTCGGAACTTCGAAAGAGGGAACATTACGAAAAACCGAGCGTAAAAAAGAAAAAAAAGGCATTGGCAGCAAGGAAACGAGCCTTAAAGCGTATGCGAAAATTCAGGAATTATTCATAGGAATTTAAGCAATGACGCTTCTTGAGCGAATTAGGCAGGACCTTAAAGGAGCCATGAAGAAGGGCGAAAAGGAACGGGTTTCTGCCCTGAGAATGGTCCTCTCTGATGTTAAAAACAGGCAGATTGAGAAGAAGGGCTCCCTTGACGATAGCGAAATCGTACGGGTTGTTCAGGGACTTGTGCGCCAGTCGAAGGATGCGATCAGCCAGTTTAGGCAGGGGAATCGCACGGATCTTGTTGAAAAAGAAGAGGCCTTTATTTCCATCTGTCAGGCTTACCTTCCGGAGCAACTTTCCGAAGATGAACTGGATGTCCTGATCCAAGATACCATTGAGGAGATCAGAGCATCGAGTGTCAAGGACATGGGAAAGGTGATGAGGGCAATAATGCCAAAAGTAGCGGGGAGGGCGGATGGCAAGATGGTCAACCAAAAAGTCAGGGCTATTCTTTCAGAGGATAGCCCTTGATTTATCGAAATTATTGATTATCTTAGAAATAGATATAAACTTTATTTGATTTGAGGTATCATAGAGGGACATAGTAGTCTTGTCAAAAAGGCACTACCTTTTAAAATGGGGTAAATAAGGCATGTGTACCTTCACCCTCAAGCCCTTTCAAAAGGAGGTTTGTCCGTTTAATTAAATGGATGAGCGGACATTAGAGCATCTCGATTTTGTCCGGATCCTCTCGCTTTTTGAGGGGTTTTCCAGGACCCCAGGGGGAAGAAATGCCTTCCGACATCTCAGTCCCCACCTGTCTCGGGAAGAGATAGAAAAGACGTATGGGGATTGCCTTCTTTTGACGGAAATCATTACCATGGTGGATCCCTGCCCCCTGGAAGGGGTCCCGGAATTAGAAGAGGTCCTCGAGCGGCTTCAGGTTTCGGGTGTGGTCCTGGATTCCACAGAGCTTTTGGATGTGGCCCTTTTCATCGGAAAGCTCAGGGAAATCGGAAGTTATTTTAAAAAGGTCGAAGAAAAAACCCACATTACATACCCCCCGGTTCTTGGCCGTTGGGAGGAAATCCCTTCCCTCTATCCCCTTAAATCAAGGATAGAAAAGGCCATCGATAATGCAGGCCATATCAAGGATAGTGCCTCTTCGAGATTGCGTGATTTGAGAAAAAAGGCCGATAGGCAGAAACAGGAAATTCAGGCAATCCTCGATCGGATGATACACTCGAAAAGGGTTGCAAGCCAACTGACCGATCAGTATTTGACCGTGCGAAACGGGAGGTACGTTCTTCCCGTCAAGGCGGGGGCTAAACATACCTTCCAGGGGATTATTCACGACCAGTCACAGAGCCGTTTGACCTTTTTCATCGAGCCAATCGAGTGTGTGGAGCTTAACAATGCCCTTTCCATGACCTACCAGGAAATAGAACGGGAAGAAGAGGAGATCAAACGCCAACTGACCGTCAAGGTGGCGGAGGGTCTGGATTCCCTGAGGAAGGGATGGGAAATCACGGCAGACCTCGATGTAATTCATGCACGGGTTCTTTTCATGCAGGCCTTTAAGGCTGTAACCGTCAAACTCAGGGAGACGCCGGGATTTTCACTCCGTTCTGTCCGTCATCCCCTCCTGGTGGCTCAGAAAGCCGGACAGGTAGTGCCCATCGACCTTATCATGCCCAAGGGAAAACAGATCCTCATCCTCTCGGGCGTCAATGCAGGCGGGAAAACGGTTGCCCTCAAGACGCTGGGAGTAAGCCTGCTGATGGTAAAGGCAGGCCTTCCTGTGCTAACCGCACCCGATGGTGAGATGTATCCTTATGACGACATCTTTACCGAGATAGGAGATGAGCAAAGCATAGTCGATGACCTGAGCACATTCACAGCCCATATCCGGCATCTGAAAGGTATTATTGATCGAAGCTCCAAAGACTCCCTGGTACTCATTGACGAGATCGGCGTGGGGACCGGGATGTCGGAAGGAGCGGCCCTTGCCCTGGGGATACTGGATATCCTGGGACGTAGGGGTGCCACTGTTATGGTGACGACGCACTTCGAAATGCTGAAGGGGTACGGGGCACAAAACCCTCTCGCGATGAATGTTTCAGTGGCCTTCGATGCTGAAAAGCAGCAACCCCTCTACGCCCTTTGTTATGGCATTCCCGGAAACAGTAATGCCTTTGAAATAGCAAAGTGCCACGGGCTCGACGAGGAGGTGCTAAAAGCTGCGCAGAGATACAGGTCTCACCAGAACCGTCTCCTGGCAGACCTGATGTCGGAGCTGGAGAACCTGAAGCGAAAGACCGAGGTGGAAAGAGTGGAAGCTTCGGATGCAAAGCGCGAGATCCTTCGCCTTCGGGACCAGTTTAATCTCCTTTACGAAGAGATTAAACAGAAGAAAGAAGAGATTTTGAAGGGCTGGCGGTTGAAGTGGGATAGGCAGATAAAGAAGCAGAGAGAGGCCTTCCGGGAGCTTATGCAGAAGGTAAAAGCATCGTCCGGCCAGGCCACGTCGTTTCATGCCTATTATTCTACCCTGGCAGGTGAGTTTAACCGTATAGCGCGAGAGCAGATTGAGGCAGGAGAGGTCTCGAATATTTCCGGGGAACCTACGTCTAAAGGGCAGGTTTCCGTGGGCGACGAGGTGTACGTGTCCACCATCGAGAAGGAGGGGCAGGTGGCGGCAATCAATCCACACCAGAAAACGGCAGATGTGATGGTCAAGGGGTTACGTCTTCAGATCCCCTTGAAAAAGCTTCGTCGGCTGAGTTCGCCGGGCGGTAAAACGGAGGCAACCCCCCGCTCCTTTGTGGCTGTAGATGTGACGACACAGGCAAGGACCGAGTTGAACCTTGTGGGATACAGGGTTCAGGAGGCCTTGCCGGAGGTGGATAAATTTATTGACGCCGCTTTGGTGCACCGCATGAAGGAGGTTACCATCATCCACGGTGTCGGAACAGGCCGCCTACGGAATGCGATCAGGGAATTTCTCTCGAATCACGAAGGAATAAAAACCTTTTCTGATGGAGAAATAAGAAGGGGTGGAAACGGCATTACCGTGGTCCAGCTCTTACAGTAGGTGACAGCCGATGGCAGATTATCAGCAGTTTTTGGAAACCATCAAAAACAGGCTGGATATCGTGGATCTTGTCTCTGAACGCATACCGCTGAAACGGCGTGGGCGGAATTGGGTGGGATTGTGTCCCTTCCATGCAGAGAAGACCCCTTCATTTACGGTGAGTCCAGAAAAGCAGATGTTTTACTGTTTCGGCTGTGGCGCCGGGGGAGATGCAATCACCTTCTGGATGAAGATTGAAAACCTCGATTTTACAGAAGCTGTGCGGGACCTTGCAGATCGGCTCGGGATTGAAATCCCCAAAACACATGCACGGGGATCTTCGAAGCGGGAATCCTACCTCGCCATCAACCGCACCGCGAAGGAATATTTTAAGACCATACTCCTGGAGGACAAAAGGGGTGAACCGGCGTTGGACTACCTGAAACGCCGCGGTCTCTCCCTTGATATGATCAAGGTCTTTGAGATAGGATTTGCTCCGGGAACCTATGGGTTACCAGCCCACCTTGAAAAGGAAGGGCTGGACCCGGAGGACGCAGTTCCCATCGGAATCCTCAAGAAGACGGATGCCGGAACGTATGTTCCCGTATTTCGTAAACGTATCATCTTCCCGATCATTGATGAACGGGGCAGAACAGTTGGATTTGGGGGACGTGTATTGGGTGAAGGTCTCCCAAAGTATTTCAATTCCCCCGATTCCATAGTTTTTCAGAAAGGGAGACTCTTCTATGGCGAGGCCCAGACAAGGCGAGAGATCTTACGGCAGCGCAAAGCTGTTCTGGTGGAAGGCTATCTTGATCTTATATCACTGTACCAGCTGGGAATTAGCAATGGTATTGCGGCCCTGGGGACGGCATTTACAGATTTTCATGCCAAGAGGTTAATGAGGTGGGCTGATAGTGTGGTCTTACTTTTTGATGGCGATAAAGCGGGGTACAATGCCTCGACCCGGGCGCTTGAAAAGCTGGTCCGAGCCGGCATCATAACATACCAGGGAAACCTGCCTGAAGGAAAAGACCCGGGAGATTACCTGAAACCGCCTAGCGTGGGGCCAATAAAAGAGGTTATTGCGAATGCCGAGGATGCAATTCTCTACCGTATTCGGCGTTCTGCGCAGGGCAAAGCAAGTCAAGATGAGATTCAGGGACAGGAAAAGTTGATCAAAGAAGGACTGAGCTTCCTCCGCCTGGTCCCAGATCCCGTACGTCTGGATTTATACGTAAAAAAGGCAGGGAAAATTTTAGGGTTGAAATCTGAAATTTTATTTGATATAATAAAAGATTATAAAAAAAGCAATTTTTCAAAGGTAGTAGGCGGGCATACGAAGGACTCGTCATTGCAGCATAAACGCCATCCCTTTTTACCGGAAAAGAGGATGGAAGACGCAGAGGAGATTTTATTAATATCCCTTATGCAGTGCCCGGAGTTGGCGCACCAGATGGTAAGTGGGGATATCCTGGGGATGTTTCGAAATGTTCTCTTACAAGCCATTGGAAAAGCCATTCTGGAGGAGATCGAGGCGCACGGTACGGTAAGTGATACAAATCTTATGCAACAGTTAAATGGAGAGCAGCAAGCCCTGCTCTCCCGTATCATGATAGGGGAGCTACACATGACGGAAGCGCAGGTTAGGAAGGCCTTTTATGATGGCTTAAAAACCTTGTATAGACGGAGCCTCAATGAAGAGATCTCTAAGCTGGACGACCAGATACGGGAGACGGAAGAGGCCGGGGATTTCCGAAAGACTATTACGTTACTGAAACGCCGTGAGGCAGTTAAAAAAAACTACCAAGACCGTTTTATTTTCAAATCATAAATCAAGGTGAGGGCATCAATGGAAAAGCAGAAAGTTGACGAGGTTAAAAAGTTAATTTATATTGGCAAAGAAAAGGGATATTTGACCTTTGACGAAGTCAATGACTTACTCCCTTCGAATGTATACTCAACCGAGCAGATAGACGAGTTGTTGATGATGTTCGGGGAGATGGGCATAGAGGTAGTCGATAGTCAGCATAATATAAAGACTCCCATAAAAGAAACCTCGCAGGATGAACCTCTTGAGCGTATCCTGGACAGTGATTTTCGCA
>Ga0114934_10002914_pt1 | contig 10817 bp, 4 predicted proteins | sample 4SBtaG_2_FD_99695 | JGI IMG/M metagenome (GOLD analysis project Ga0114934, IMG submission 99695) | Deep subsurface microbial communities from Kolumbo volcano to uncover new lineages of life (NeLLi) - 4SBTROV10_white metaG | ecosystem: Environmental > Aquatic > Marine > Volcanic ...
CACAGCTCCAGCTCTCATCCAATGCTTCACAGATACTGTACAGAACATTGCTCTCCTACCCACACAGTGTGTGCATGGGTATAAAGTAGAGATTGCTAACTCTGAAAACACTGATGACAACTACTTTGTTCAGTTCGTTGGTAGGAATGATCAGAATGGTGTTGGTGTCTGGGAAGAAACAGTAGGGTTTAACACACGTCTTACCATAAATGATCATACTATGCCACACCAAATGGTACGTATGACAGATGGTACCTTTGTAGTACAACCTATTAACTATGAGTCTAGGCTTGTTGGTGATGATACCAGCAACCCACCTCCTTCTTTTATTGGTGGCTATACTCCTACTAATGTGGAAGACCCACAGGAAAGACCCAATGCTACCATCAATAACATTGTCTTGTTTAGGAACCGACTAGGTTTCCTTAGTGGACAGAATGTTATCCTTTCTAAACCTGGTGACTTCTTTAACTTCTTTAACACTACAGCTCTAACTACAACACCAGACGATCCAATTGATATCTCAGCTTCTGCTACACAGCCAGCTATCCTCTTTGGAGCTCTGGAAACTAACGTAGGCTTGAACCTGTTTAGTCGAACACAGCAGTTCATGCTGACTACTGACAATGACATCTTAGCTCCTAACACTGCTAAGATTAACTACATTGCAGCGTATGACTTTAACGAACAAACTGATCCTTTCAGTCTTGGTACTACTGTTGGGTTTGTCAATGGGGACGCCGTCGCCTCACGATTCTACGAGATGGAACAACAGCGACGGGAAGGAGAACCTCAAGTAATTGAACAAAGTAAGATCATTTCCCATAGCTTCCCACCTAACATTAATCATGTGAGTGGCTCTAGAGATGAGCAGTTCGTGCTCTTCAGTGTCAACAAACATAACACCCTGTTCGGGTATAAGTACTACCAGACAGGACAGGAGAGGCTACAGGGAGCATGGTTCCGATGGATTCTACAAGGTAACTCCTACCACCACTGCATCCATAACGATGTAATCTACATAGTTATGCAGAATGGTGAGCAGCTTACCACACAGAAGATTGATCTCAAGGTAGATGATGGGACTATTACCTATCCCTATGGTGGTCAAGGTAGGTTCCCATATCATGTATACCTAGACTGTAAGTCACAGATACCATTCACAGATCTCACCTACACTGCAGCTGATGATGATACTACCTTTACTCTACCTTATACTAGCAATTCTGCTAATCAAACTATGTATGTCTTCACGCTGACTGATGGTCAGAACCAAGGCAGGATCGTAGAACTAGGTACAGCAGCTACAGACCCTAACCGTATTGTCGGTCAGACTGTCACGCTAAAGGGAAATTGGAGGAATAGTCTTGATGCTCAAGGTAATGCTATTAGGACAGACCTGTTTGTTGGCTATGAGTTTGAGATGAAAGTAGACTTTCCTACTATCTATCCAACCAAAACCAGTGGTAAAGGTACCACTTCAGACTGGAGGTCCAGCCTTATTATCCATAGGGTTAAGTTTGACCTGGGTGTAAATCAGGCATTTGATGTAGAGATACGGAGAACTGGTAAGAGTGACTTCACACAGACCTATGAAGCTAGGATGAATAATGCTTATCCTGCTAACCAGGTAGCATTCCTACCTACTAGGATAGTCACAATGCCTTGCTATGAGAGGAATCAGACCCTTAATATTACTCTTAAAACTAGCTACCCGACAGGGTTTATCTTAAACTCTATGACATGGGAAGGAGATTATAACAACAAATACTATCAGAGTGTCTAACTTTCTTATTCTACCTGCAACAAAAGAGGCTGCTATTGAGGTAGCCTCTAACCTTAGACCTGATGATTATAGAGAAGTAGTGGAAGGGCATGGTCAAGACCCTATGGAAATAGTAGACCATGCCTTAGAATCCCATAGTTCATACGCCGTTTCACCAGACGGTAGGACAGCCGCTCTGGCTGGTGTATATGATGATGGTTGTGTATGGATGCTGTGCACACCAGTGATAGAAGAATACCCGATATCATTTGGTCGTGTATGTAGACGATGGATAAAAGCATTTGACAATGCTTATCTTTACAACATCATTGATAAGCGTAACACCGTACACATTAATCTTATAAAACATTTGGGTTTCACACTCGGCGAAGAGTTTGAGTATGGACCTAACAATCTAACCTTTATCGAATTTTACAGATGGTTTGGGGCACAATCGCACTAGGCGCTGCTCAAGCTGGACTTGGTTTCTTCAAAGCTAATGCTGCTCAGGGTGCACGACACAATGAGTATGTACAGCAACGACAAGCAACCAATCTAGCTAACCGCCGTGCTATGTCCAGTTTCTATTCTGGACTAGAACAACAGAAAGCTGGATGGCAGAACATATCAAATGTAGCAGGCCAAGAGTTTGCACAAGCTAAACAGAATGCTGCCTTTATTGACAAAGCTGCTAACCGTGCCTATGGTAGGGAACAGCTAGCTTTGAATGAAACATTTGCTGAAGCAGCCTTTGCTTCAGAAGATAGGTTTGTTAGACAAGCTATGGAGTCTGGTCAGGCTGCAGCAGCTGGTATGACAGGAGCTAGTGCTGGTAATATAGCACGAGCAAGATCTGCCTCTTTTGGCAGAGCAGAGGCGAGACAAGCTGACTACCTAACAAGGTCTAGGATGTCTCGAGTACAACGTATGGAAGACTTCCAAGGTCAGGCACAAGCTGATAGGGCTAGGGCATTCGCTCGATCCTCTATTGCACCTATGCTTGAGAATGCATTGGTAGCACCACATCTGGCTAGAGGACCTATGGCTCCTGGTCAGGGTCAACGTAACATGGACCTGTTCATGACTGGTCTTGGTGCAGCTGGTAGCATTGGTGGTGGCATTGCTAGTTCTCGTAAGAGTGGTATGTTCCTTGGTATGGGTAGTAGTTTCTGGGGCGGTCTAGGAGGACTTGGCTAATGGCAATTAATCTAGATTTCTTCCAACCTCAAGGCTACCGCCGTACACAGGAAGGAGGACAATATAATCCTGAGAAGGCAGCTGATCTGGCATCTGAAATGAATGCTCAGTTCTCTGACTATCAGAGGAGACAACAAAACTATCTCAACAGTATCGAGCGTCGCTTCGACTCTGAAGAGAGAGCAATGAAGGCAGAGAACTACATTGCAGATCAGGACATCAAAGAGATGGAGGCTCTATCTAAGTTCTCTTCAACTCTAGTTGATCGTCTTGGTAAAGTAAAAGGAGCTCTGAACGATCAAGAGAAAGAAGCTGGCATGGCAGAGTACTACCAGTATGGTGTCTCTGCTGAAGAGCAAGCTGAATTTGATGAAGGTAAAGCAGCACTAATTGCAAGTCATGATCAAATTGAAGACGCTGCGGCAAAGGCTGAGAAGAATGGTGCATCGTACAATAGCACGTATCGTCTTCGCCAGCTGTCCGGATACAAAGCCCTAGGCTATGCTGAGGCTATGGCTGGAGACCTAGGTCAACGTTGGCCTGGCATCCTGTCTGAGCAACTCGCTACCAATACACAGGTGATCACACTTGCTGATGGTGAGCAGTTCCAAATCAACCAAGCTGGTAATGATCCTGCTAAGGTTGCTGCTGCTACTGCAGCTATCCGTGCTCAGCTTATGAGAGACACTGGTCTCTTAGACATGAACCCAGCAATGCTTGAGAAGTCTCTCTTCCAACCAATGAGGCGAGCTGAAGCAGCTGTCATGAATCAGGCTGCTACTAAGTTCAAAGCAGAGAAGCAGAAGGAAGCACAGCTAGAGGCTAACAATGAAGCTCTGATGGGCATCAGGACTGGTAACGTCCAAGCCATGCAGGTGGCTCTCCGTGACCTCACAAGGGCAGGAGGAGTTGAAGCATCCACTGCTAGGAAGGATACCTTTAAGATGTGGATGGAGGCTATTCAGGCAAACCCTGAGGCTGCTGCCACTATGGAGACCTTCCTCAAGAGTCCGGTTCCTGGTCAAGGTGGGAAGACCTATGAAGAGGTGTATGCCTCTGAGATCGTCCTGGCTGAAAAGGAAATGACTGCAGCTAAGCAGCAGGCTCTGGAGAACATGGAAGCTCAAGAGCAGCTGTCTGCTGATCAGGATGCTAGGAAGATCTTAGAAACTCTTCGAGCTGATCCTAATCAAGAGCAGCACTTAGAGACTTACATGGAGGAGTTCTATCAGAAGCATGGTACTAAAGAAGTACCTGACTTCCTGAAGAACTACATTGAGAATGGTACTCTTAAATCTCGTGACCTGAGAGAACAGGAAGCAGCTATTGAAAACCTTGTGCAGACTGACCAGCTTTCTATTGCTGAGCTTACCTCTGGTAAGTATAGTCCTGAGATTGTACAGAAATACATGAAGGATGCAGAAACGTCTGATAGGCGTAATGCACCTGCACGTAATGCTGCTGCTCAAAAGTATGGTAAGATTGTAGAGAAGCATGTACTTGGTAAAGCAGACCTGTCTGCAACAGATGGTAGCAATGCCTCTGTCGGACTGGCTGTCATCCAGGCACAAGGTCTAGTAGAAAGGCAGTATCGTCTGCTGACTCAAGACCCTGCTAATGCTGGTAAGTCTCCTGATGAGCTGTACAGCATGGCTACTCAATCAGTGGTTGAACAGATTGATGATGATATAAAAGAAGGTAAAGGCATGTTCGCCATGCAAGGCTTAGGTGGACAGGCACGGTTCATGTACTTTGACCGTGGTGTCACTAGCCAGAATGCTGTTGATGCAGCACAAGATATGATGAGGCGCCGTACAGAGACTGTTGTTAAAGGTGGTCTCGGTGCCCTTCAAAACAATACGAATGACCTGTTCTCTAAAGAGGAAGCTCAACGTATTTCTGATCCATCCAACTTAGATCCTAACGTGATAGCACAAGTATCCCATCTAGTCGCAACAATGAATCAACAGGGTATCCCTGTTACTATTGATCAAGCTACTCAAATGATTCTTGATCATCATGGTCTGAAGTCACAGCGACCTTTTGAACGTGAAGACCTCTATCAAGATGTAGCTATTAACCAAGGTCTCTTGGCTAAGCTAAACCAACCCACTAATTCTCGAGTCAATTATGTCTCGGCTCAAGGCCAACTTCCTCCTGCTGTCATCCGACAGGGAGTACAAGGTGGTAAAGATGTTATCCAGGCTGCTCAGTCTTTCGGCTTTCCTCCTGCTATTGCTCCTCTTGTAGCCGCTCAATGGGCTCTGGAGTCAGGGTATGGTAAGCATACATCTGGTAAGAATAACTATTTTGGTATTAAAGATTTCTCTGGAGGAGGTACTGCACGTGCTACTACTGAATACAGTGGTGTGCCAACTATGGCTAATTTCAGAGACTATGATTCTGCTACTGGCAGCGTCAAAGACTATGTTGAACTGCTGAAAGACCCTAGATATGCTGCGGTCCTATCAGCTAAAACACCCTATGAAGCAGCCAAAGCTGTAAAAGCAGCAGGTTATGCAACTGATCCTAACTATGTAAATAAGCTAGTTAGCATCATGGAGACTATGGGATTCAATCCCCATAAGTCTCACGAGTCACAACAGCTGACTCCTTCACCCTGGTCTAAAACCTCATTGATGAGTCCCCTTGCGCAGAAGTACGTTTACAGTATCGGAAGCAAAGGCTATGGTTCTACGGGACCACACCTCGATGTCAAACCAGTTCAGTCTGGTGGTGTCTATGGTGACGCTGGACAACGCATCACAGAACAGGAATTAGATCAATACGTACTTGTCGAAAACGCAGAAGGCAAACAAGTACCACTGTCTCAAGGGACAATCACAACTGACGATGATGCAGGACACCGTGCTCGTGGAAGCTATGGTCATGACTATGCCACACCAAGTGGTAAGTCTGGTCAAAAAGTCTTCCTGACTGGTGGTGCAAAGATCGTTGAAAACTGGACTGATAATTCAGCTCGTGGTCAAGGCTCTGACAGATTGGTAATTGAACTTCCTAACGGTAAGCGGTACGCATTCGTACACGGAACAGCAGTCGCTCAATGACTTATCAACCTACAGAAAACGTAGACAACTACTACCAGGCTAAAGCATCTCCCCAGTCGGAGTTGATGGAGTCTACAGAAGAGATGAACCAGCGTGCTGACTACGCTGTTCAAGCAGAGAATCAAGCTGTACAAGAGAAGACAGAAAAGAAGCTACAGAAAGATGAGACAGTAGATCAGAAGGCTACTGAGAAGTCACAGGATATGCAGGAAGGTGAGGAAAAGAAAGAGGAAGAGAAAGATCCTTCTGAGTTTGGACTACAGGAAAATATCCAGGAAGTAGGAACTGCAGTGGTCGGTGCTGGTATCGACATGGTCGAAGGCATTGGTGCTACTGCAGAAGGCGTACTAACTGGACAGCTCCTGAACCCTGACTTCAAGCCTTCATGGCTGCAAGTCAACGATGACATTGAGCCTCAGAACAAAACAGTCTGGGGCAAGATGCTTAGGTTTGCTGGGGAGATCGGTCTCGGTTTCCTCACGACTGGTGGTGCTGGTCACCTCGCTAAAGCCTCCAAGGTACCTGGTCTATTGCAGGCTGGTAAGTTCCTCACTACTCCTGGTGCCACTAAAGCTGGTGCCTTTGCTAGGGATGCTGCTAAGTCTGCTGTGGTTACCTTCACCAACTCTCACTCTGAGGAAGAGAACCTGAGTGATGCTTTGGGTGAGGTACTACCATGGCTGCCTAATCCTCTCCGTACCACTGAGGATGACACTCCTCTTGAGAAGAGAGCTAAGGCTGTCGTAGAGGACTTCATGGGTGGTGCTATCCTTGGTCGTATCTTTGGCTTCCGCAATGGCGTGAGAGCTGCTAAGAAGATCGACAAGGGACAGACCATTGTCCCCAAAGGAGACCCTGCTAAGATTGCATCAGAACTAGAGAACATTAAGGTTGCCTATGCTGACATGGCTCCTGACTCTCCTGAGGCTATTAAGACTCTCAGGAAGATGGAGAGGCTACAAGGTAAGCTAGACAACTTTGCTGCTGTAGATCCTGATGTAGTCTCACAAGGTACTGAAGATATCTATGGTGGTGCAGGACGGAAAGCTGTAGAAGATGACATACAACTTAACTTAGAGCTTGATCCTGAGATTACTAAACCTAATCCATCCATGCATCCAGATTACTTTGACTTACCTGACAAAGGTATGCGTCAGATCTTACCTGGATCTATGTATGAGAACATGGTAGACTTGGTAAAGATGTCACGTAATGGCATCGCTGCTGGTGGTCGTAGGGCTCGCTTAATCTCACAAGCAAACATCAAACGTATTTCCAATGGCAATGCTGACGTGGATAAATACATCACGGAGCTTGCTAAGGAGGCACAGGAAGGCTTCGAAAAGGCAGCTGGCTTTAATGTTGGCGGCATGGAAGTTACTATGGCCGAGGCTGCTCAGCTTAGTATTGCTCGGTATATTGATATCGTTGATACTTTTGGAGCTATGTCTGGAGCTACTAGGGAGCAGTGGGATGATATTAGTGAGCTTCTTCTTACGGACGCTATTCAGACTAAGAGCGTGGTGGAAGCAGGGAAAGTCATAGAGACTCCTAACCCTATCAATGCTGTTGCTCTCGAGATGCTGATGTCTGATACAGCTGCTGCTGTGTCTGATAAGGCTACTGCACTCCTTACTGCTGTAGATAAGATTCCTATTGAGAATGCTCTGCAACAGAACCTAGACAACCTAGAAGCAGCTCTGTTGATGAACCAACGAGCTAGTGAGTTTGCTGGTAGTCTCCTACGTTCACGTAACTGGAGGAACACCAAAGCTTCACAAGCTGCATCTGCTGCCCAGTCACTAGACAAGGCAACAAAGATTAAACGATTCATGAATGAGTTTCGTGGGATTGTTAAGAAGGATCCTGAGATGGCTGAGGCTGCACTCCGTGCATTCGCTGCTAGCGATGGTAATGCTTACGTCCTAGAGACTATGAAAGACTTCATGGTTAAGGAACTATGGAACCCTAAAGCACTGATCGGTGCTAATGGTGGTAAGTCTATGTTCCTAGACCAGATGTTCACAACGCTCTACAATAGCGTTCTAAGCGCTCCTAAGACCCTTAGCAGGGCTTTTAGTGGTACTGGCCTACTCACAGTACTCAGACCCTTCCAGACGATGGCTGGAGGTCTTATAGGAGGCAATGAGAAGATGATCAAGATGGGAGCTAGTCAAGCTTTCGATCTCTTTGACTCTATCGGTGAAGCATGGACACTAGCAAAGAACACTCATTTCACCAATATCAATGGTGCTAATGGTGTCTCCTACAACCGTGTCGGTATCTCTCCCACTGAACAATCCTACTTCAAGAGTATGGGTAAGGTGATTGAGGCTACTGGTACATCAGGAGAGAAGGCAGTCTACCGTATGACTGCTACCATGATGGACTTTAATAACCAGTCCTGGGTACAGTACCCTGCTCGGTTTATGAATGGTATTGATACCTTCTTTAAGACTATCGTTGGTAGGCAGGAACTAAGGCGTAAGGCTTTCACTGCTGCCTATGATGCTCATGGTGGCAATGTCACTACGAAGATGATGAAAGACTATGACTCTCGCTTCCGAGCTGAGGTCTTTAGTCCTGACGGTAATATCCTTGATGAAGCCGCTAGACTGGCTGGACAGGAGGTAGCTCTACAGAAGCCACTGACTGGACGAATGGCTGAGATCAGCTCCTTCATTAACAAGTTCCCGATCCTCAAACCTTTCTTCCTATTCATGAAGACTGGTGTGAATGCTCTGGAAGTTGTACAGAAACACACTCCTCTACTAGCACGATTCAATGGTGAAGTCAACGATATCCTCGCTGCTACTGCTGATGATCTCAGCAGGGTTAACAAGTATGGTATCTTTGATGCTAGCCAACTGGAAGCTGCAAAGGCTATGACTAAGGGTCGCATTGCTACTGGCTATATGACAGTTGGTGCTGCGACTGGTCTGTACACTACTGGACGTTTGTCTGGTAATGGTCCCTATGATCGTGAGCTGAGGAATGCCTGGAGGAAATCAGGTTGGCAACCTAGGTCTATTAAGTTCGGAGACAAGTGGGTAAGCTATGATTCCCTTGAACCCTTTAGTAGTATTCTTTCTTTCATTGCTGATATTGGCGATCACACTCAGATGATGGGTGAAGCCTGGACAGAGAACTCTCTGCGTAAGGTAAGCTATCTCATCGCTCAGAACGTCACTAACAAGTCTTTCCTCTCTGGTCTTCAACCTCTGACTGAGATGCTTTCCTTTGATGGAGCACGAGGTCAAGTGTGGGCGGCTAACCTTGCGAACAACTTTGTTCCTTGGTCTGCTGCTAGGAACGAGCTTGCCAATATCATTAACCCTGGCATGCGAGAGCTAGACCAAGACTTTGCTCAGACTATTATGAACCGTAACCCTGTGTTACGTGGTCTTCTGCCTGAAGCTAAGGATGGTTTGGATGGCTCTGTCATTAAGAACTGGAGCTTCCCTGAACGTATGTGGAACAGTGTCATGCCTATCCAACTGGGTACTAAAGACACACGTGTACGTAGGATGCTGAGAGACACAGGCTATGACCTGGCTGTCACCTACAACACTGATAGCTTTGGCAACCGCCTAACACCAGAGCAACGGAGCAAGATGGCTGAGTACATGGGAGACCAGAACATCGAAGCTCAACTAGGTGAACTCCTAGACCATCCTCAGATCCAAGAGGAGATGAAGAAGTACCGTGCCCTGCGTCGCCGTGGAGTACCTGGTACACAAAAGGATGATCCCAACAATCTACCCATTGAACGGTCCTTGACCTGGCGGATGATATCTGATGTCTTCCGACGTGCTAAGAGTAATGCAGAAGTAATGCTGTTCAGGGACTACCCTGACCTTCAAACTCAAGGGTACCGACGTGATGCTATCCAAGCTAATCAAAAGCGAGGTGACACACAAGCTGTAGAAAATCTCCTTAACATGAACAAATGACGACACAATTTACGTGTACTGGTGCTGATGGAACATTCATCACCTATAGCACTGCAGATGCAGATGGGCGGTACAATGTTCCATTTACACTGATCCCAAACACTGCAGCTAACCTTAATGTCTACCTCTGGGATGCTACAGATCAAGAGTATGATCTGATCCAACAGGATGATGCAAACAACCCTTGGATCTATGATCCGGCTAATAACCGGGTTGACTTCGATGGAGCTGGTCCTACTGTTGGTACTGCTACTCTTCCTGATGGTAGTACTCAAGGTACTCTTATGCTTGCTCGTGCCACTGACGTGAGTGAAGATGAGTTAGCTCAGTTTACTCCTGGATCTTCTATTAGGTCTCAGGATCTTAATGACAATTTTAATAAACTAGGCAATGCTATTGAAGAGCTTCATTGTAATGCTACTCTCAATGGTGAAGACTTTGAATCCTTCTACTGGAACAAAGTAGATGTAGATGCTGGTGGAGATACCTACACTTCTTCTAGCACATCTGCATGGCCAAGTAATAATACAACTATTCCTACCACTGCAGCTGGTGATGAGCGCTGGCTAAATGCAACTGGTGGTGATATTATTGGTGGTGATGGTATTAGTGCTGATGAAGCTAGTGGTGCTGTTACCATTGCTGTAGACCTTGATACAAATTCTGGTCTAGAATTTGATAGTGGTAAACTACAAGTTGATGATGGTAATGGTATTGTCGTTAATGCTACTGGCGTTAATGTCGGTCAAGGTACTGGTATCACTGTCAATACTGATAATGTAGCTGTTAATCAAGTAACCATCTGGGGACAAAGCCATAACCATAGTGGCAATG
>Ga0114934_10002916_pt1 | contig 10814 bp, 10 predicted proteins | sample 4SBtaG_2_FD_99695 | JGI IMG/M metagenome (GOLD analysis project Ga0114934, IMG submission 99695) | Deep subsurface microbial communities from Kolumbo volcano to uncover new lineages of life (NeLLi) - 4SBTROV10_white metaG | ecosystem: Environmental > Aquatic > Marine > Volcanic ...
GCTTAACGCATGCTTATACGCAGCCCATTTAAGATTCTTCGGCAGTAGCAAACAAGGCCTGTGCCTCATTAAACGCATCGCGAAAATCCAGAAAAAGCGGTTTGTCGCTTTTAAGCATGGACTTGAGCAGGGTATGTTGTAGTTTATATTTAACACTGCCTACCGCTAAGGCGCCAATGCCGACGGTATTTTGTGAGTCGGGCAGACCTTTCAAGGCTTTACCAAAGTCATTTACGTCGATGCCTTCTATCCCGGCAGGCGGCACGGCATTGACATCACCGGCTACTTTCAGTTGCTTTGCGTGTTGCAATACTGCGGTGCTTAAAACCTGAATACCGGCTTTTGCTGTACAGAAGATAATATCGGCATCACTAATAATTTCAGCTTTTTCCTCATCAGATCCGGCTACAGCGGCATGTAGTTCCACTTTAAAACGGCGACCGTATTCTTTTGCTGCATCCTGTGCGGCGTCCAGTGAAAGGTGGTCAATCAGCGTGGTCTGTGCGCCTTGTTGTGCGGCGATGACGGCAGTTGCCAGACCTACAGGGCCAGTGCCACCAAAAACCAGTGCCTTACTTTCTTTTAAAGATTTGTTGTGTTTTTCCCGCAGCTCTTTTTCAACACACGCGACTAATGCGGCGGCCGTGGTAAATGCGCCGCTCGGGTCGGCCATGACAGCAATTTCAAAAGGCGGAACCATTGCTTGTTTGCTGGTATTTAACATATCAATGGCGAGCCCAATATCACGGCCGCCAATGAACATGGCCGTTTTTTTTTCACCGCCAGGACCGCGTGAAAAAATGGCGTCCTGGGTCAGGGCGTGGACACTTTCCAGCTTGACATTGGAATAGGGCATTAAGACATCAAAGCCGGCATCAACGGCCATATTGATGTCAAAAGGGCTGTTGTTGGGCATAGGGTCAAGCATATGCAAAATACTGCGCTTTTCGTTATGCGCGGTGGATTTGGATACACAGTGTGGAAAGAATTTGGGCAAGAAATTCAGAAAGGTACACTTTTCCATTAAGGAATTCTCCGATAAAAGTTAGTATTTTTGCGATATGCCTGAAAAAATCAGTCTTATGTCAGTGATTTTGGCGAGAATTAAGCATTATCTCTAACAAAATCCCGAGCGACTTCAAAAGCATGTTCAAAGTTCAGGTAGACAGGGTTGTCGGCCTCCAGCATTTTTCGCAATAAGCGATTTTGTGCCTGATATTTCACATTGCCAATCGCTAATGCCCCAATACCCACGGCACCGGAAGGCGAGCCTTCAATAGGTTTGCAATTATCAAATGCATCGACACCGGCAATACCTGAGGGAGGAACGGCATTGACATCAGCTGCAACTTTCAGTTGTGGCGCGGAGGCAATATGCTCGGGACTCAATAATTGAATGCCTGCGGCGCCTGTCGCAAAGACGATATCGGTGGATTTAATATAGTCACCTTTATCGGCATCCGCACCGGCTGTAATGGTAATGTCGCCTTCGCCAAATTCTTCACTGCAAAGTTCAGCGATGCGTTCAGCTTTGTCGAGTTGACGGCCAATGATACGGACATTGGCACCCGCTTTTGCGGCAATGACGGCGGCAGCCTGGCCGACCGGGCCCGTTCCACCTAAAGCCAGTATATTTTTGCCTTCAAGCGTGGTATCAAATTTTTCTATCAGGGCTTTTTCGACGATGGCGACCATACCCGCTGCGGTTGTAAAGGCGCCGCTTGGGTCGGCAAAGACAGAGACTTCAAACGGAGGAACCATGGCGTTTTTGGCCAGCTTTAACATATCCATGGCTTGTTTGGTTTCGCGGCCGCCTATAAAAATGGCTGTACGCTTTAAACCTTTTGGACTGCGCGAAAAGATAGCGTCTTGAACCAGCCCCCTGACTTCGCTCGGTTCAACGTTAATGTAGGGGACGGCAGAAACCCATCCGGCATCCAAAGCCATATTGACATCAAAGGGACTTAAGTTTTTTGCTGTTGTCAGCATGTGTAAAATAAATGGTTTATCCATGTTAACCTCGCGTGCTTATTTAACATCCTATTATAGAAGAAAAATGATATCGTTTACATGTTTTAGTGGGGCGCTGTAAATCAAGGGTAGGCGAATAAGTCCGTAAATCGTTATTATAGTGGGTATGAATCATGACAATAACCGATTGCCAGATAAAGAATCATTGCGCCAATGGGGGTATAGACAGCGACAACAGCAAGCCGATAAGGCGTTGTTGAGTCATGTGATATGCCGTCAATTTGTGAAGCAATCTGAATACCTGTCTGCTGAAACGGTGATGTGGTATGTGCATTGCCGGACTGAAGTGCAAACGCTTGATGCGTTACGGGAACAACTTAAGACCTCGAAACGAATTGTAGTGCCGTATTGTACGGAAGATGAAACAGGTCATAAAGTATTGGGGTTATGGTTGTTGAATCAGCTTGAAGAGTTAGTCCCTGGTATGTGGGGCATTTTGGAGCCACCGCGGAATAAGTGGGGGGATGCAAAAAAAAGAGTAAGGGTAGAAGAATTAGATATGATTATGACGCCAGGTGTTGTATTTGATCGTAACGGGGGGCGTTTAGGCAATGGTGCCGGCTATTATGATCGCCTTTTACAGACGGTTAGATCTGATACGCGGATAGTTGGTGTGTGTTTCGAAAGTCAGCTGGTTGAAAAAATACCGATGGCTGCGCATGATGTTTATATGCATAACGTGATTACCGAGAAGGCGGTTTACCCTGGATAAGAAAACAATACGGATCATTGACTCTGTTGACATACGGACACCGGCTTTTGTCATCGATCAGCAAAAATTGGCGCATAATCTGATCGCGTTGGCTGCGTTGAAGCGTGCGAGTGGCTGCAAATTACTCTATTCGATCAAGGCGTTGCCATTGCAAGCCGTATTGGAGCAGACATTAGCTTATGTGGATGGATTTTCGGTCAGCTCTTTGTTTGAAGCGCGTGTTGCTGCAGCGATATTGGCGGGAGCCGGCGATATTCATTTGACGACGCCCGGTATGCGAGTCGATGAATGTGAAGAACTCGCACAGATTTGCACGCATATCAGTTTTAACTCCTTGTCGCAACAGCAAAGACTTGGCTCTAAACTTGAATCTGTTTCGTGTGGCTTACGGGTCAACCCCAAGCTATCGTTTCTCGACGATAATCGCTTCGACCCATGTCGGCCTGTTTCCAAGCTTGGTGTCGATATCAGGGCACTTGAACAGCGTGGATTGCCGACAAATATTCAAGGATTGCATTGGCATACGGTTTTTTCCTGTAAAACAGTCAAGCCTATGCAGAAAACCATCGCGCGGATGCAGGGCTTATTGACAAATAACAGGTCACAGCTTCAATGGATAAATTTAGGTGGCGGTTATCTTTATCCGCAACTGAATGATTATTCGGCTTTTATCGCGCTGATACAGGCTTTGCGGCGGCAATTTAAGGTGGATGTTTTTATCGAGCCCGGCAAGGCTGTTGTCGGCGATGTGGGCTTTTTGGTATCCGAGGTCATCGATTGTTTTGAAAGTGATGGAAAAAACATTGCCGTGCTGGACAGCTCGGTAAATCAGCACCCAGAGGTTTTTGAATATCAAAAATCTCCGGCGATTCTTTCTCCAGAACCGGGTGAACAGGCGGTCGTTCTGGCGGGGTCGAGCTGTCTGGCCGGCGATGTATTTGGTGAATATGACTTGGCTCATGTGCCGAAAATCGGGGATAAAATTATTTTTAAAGATGTCGGGGCCTATAGTCTGGTAAAGGCCAATCGTTTCAATGGCTATCCATTGCCTGATATTTATGGCTTGAATGGCAAGGCATGCGCGCATTGGAAACAGGATAGTTATGCGGCGTTTTATCAACAATGGAATACGGGAGACGGCTGATGGCAGCGGTCATTGCAATCACCAGTGGCAAGGGTGGGGTGGGAAAGACAAATATAGCGGCGAATTTAGGTGTGGCATTAGCGCGTCATGCAAAAGTCTGTGTATTTGATGCCGATACCGGATTGGCAAATATCAATCTGCTGTTAAAAATAGAACCTGAATTCACCTTGAAACATGTTATTCATGGTGAAAAAACGATTCAGGATGTTTTAATTCAAGCACCTGGCGACATTTGGATTGTTCCTGCGGCATCCGGTGTACGAAGCTGTGTGGATTTGTCAGAACAGCAGCGTAAACAATTAACAGAGGCATTGGCTGAACTTGAAAGACAATTTGATTATATTCTTGTCGATACGGCGGCCGGTTGTCATAAAGATGTTTTGTATTTTGTCGCCTCGTCACAATATCGGGTTTTTGTGATGACGCCAGAACCTACATCGCTGACCGATACATTCTCCTTGTTAAAAATACTCAGGAGTTATGGCGTAAAAAGAAATTTGTTTGTTTTGGTCAATCGGGTGGAAAATTATCGAAGGAGTCAGAAAGTATTTTTCTGTTTTCAAAAGGCGGTCGATAAATATCTGCATCTGAAAGTGAATTTTTTAGGCTATTTAGTTGAGGATTCTGCTTTAAAAAGTGCAGTAAACAATCAAAAACCTGTCATTTTGGCGCGACCGGATTCATCGGTCAGCTGCTGCCTGTATGCGCTTGCTGATATCATTAAAAAACAATTTAAAAATGAACGGCAGCGGCCTTATTTTAGTCATTTCTGGAAGAAATATGCCGTGCCTCTGAAGGCTGAGAAATCACGTCATTTGAATAGTGATATTCCACATGAGGAGAATGATGTGCAGGAACCCATTGCACGGATGATGCACATGGTCAACGATGAAACGTTTTCAAAACAACATTTTGAGGATTTAATGGCGCAGCTCGGTGATGTTTACCGGAAACGGTTTGGAACTGGTTTTTTTGGCGATAGTGAGAAGCTGCTGGAAAAAATTTATCAACTGCTCAATCAAAAAAATGAAAAAAAGCGATTTTAATTATGTGTTGCCTGAAGACTTGATTGCCCAGAGGCCTTTAACGGAAAGAACAGCATCCAGAATGCTGTGTATGGATAAACAGAATGGAGATATACAGGATCGCTATTTTAGGGATTTTATCGATTTAATCACCGATAAGGATTTACTTGTTTTTAACAATACACGGGTGATTCCCGCGCGACTGTATGGGCGTAAAGCAAGTGGCGGCAAGGTCGAGATATTGATAGAGCGTGTTATTAATCAAAAACAAGCGCTTGCTCATGTGAAAGCCAGCAAGGCACCAAAATCAGGCAGTGAAATTGTACTGGAAGGTGGATTCAAATGTCGCGTTGATGGGCGTGACAATGATTTGTTCAAATTAACATTTTGTGGGGATCGCACACTGGATGAAATTTTGTCAGTGGCAGGGCATATTCCGTTACCGCCTTATATTCAGCGCGAAGATGAGGCACTGGATCTTGACCGCTATCAAACCGTATTTGCTGAACAAGCCGGTGCTGTTGCGGCGCCGACAGCCGGGCTGCATTTTGATCAGGAGATGATGCGAAAGTTGCAGGAAAAAGGTGTTCAGCAAGTTTTTGTTACCTTGCATGTGGGCAGCGGTACATTTCAACCGGTACGGGTGGAAGACCTTAGTCAGCATTTGATGCATCAGGAATATTTTTCGGTTTCAGGTGCGGTGGTGGCAGCGGTCAAAGATACCCGCAAACAGGGTGGCAGGGTGATCTGTGTTGGCACGACGTCGGTGCGAGCGCTGGAGTCTGCCTCTGCTAAAGGTGAGCTTGAAGCGGGGTGTGGCGACACTGAGCTGTTTATTACACCGGGTTATCGGTTTCGCTCAGTAGATGCTTTGTTAACTAATTTTCATTTGCCGCAATCCACCTTGTTGATGTTGGTTTCAGCCTTTGCAGGCTATGATAATACAATGTGTGCTTATCAACATGCGGTGTCGCAGCGCTATCGTTTCTTTAGTTACGGTGACGCTATGTTTTTGACGCAGTTAGATTAAGCTGTCAGGTATATCGTTTGCATTAAAAATCATTGAAATATAAAGGAAATCGTGTGATTTTTGTGGTGATAACAATAGGCTTTCGCACGGTAGGAAAAAATCTGATTGTAGAAAAATACTGGTGTCGCGACTAGCTTAAAAATGGATGATGCGGTACTATACCTTGGTTAATGTGTGGCATTTGATGGAAAACTGGTAGGTTAATGCAAGCCTGTTTTTGGAAGGAGCAGGTTGCAAAGGCAGAAAACAACGCTACATTCTAAAGTTTATCAATAAATAAAACCAGGAGGCTGCTCCGTGAAGAAAGCAAGGCAATTGTTTGCTGGCTTGGCTCTGTCAATATTCGGGCTGGGTTTGGCACATGCAGATTACACGCTCAATTTAACCGAGGGTGTTACAAAAGTCAGTAAAGATGTACACGATCTCCATATGCTTATCTTATGGATTTGTGTGTTTGTTGGCATTGGGGTATTTGGCACCATGTTCTATTCGATTTATCATCATCGTAAATCGAAAGGACATAAAGCTGAACAATTTCACCATAATACAACGGTCGAAATCATCTGGACGATTATCCCGACGGCAATTCTGATCGGCATGGCGATTCCAGCGACCAAGACGATGCTGGAAATGGATGATGTTCAGGATGCCGACATGAGTATCAAGGTAACAGGATGGCAATGGAAATGGGAGTATGACTATCTGGATAATGGCATTCACTTCTTCAGTAGCCTGGATGAAGCCAGTAATAAGGCTCGGCAGAAAGGGTCGGGGATTGATCCGAAAACAGTGCCACATTATTTGTTGAATGTTGATCATCCACTCGTGGTGCCTATTCGCACTAAAATCCGCTTTTTATTCACCGCGGCTGATGTGATCCACTCCTGGTGGGTGCCTGATCTGGGCTGGAAAAAAGATGCCAATCCTGGTTTTATTAATGACGCCTGGACTTATATCGAAAAGCCTGGCACTTACCGTGGTCAATGTGCGGAACTGTGCGGTAAGGATCATGGGTTTATGCCTATCGTCGTTATTGCGATGGAAAAAGAAGATTATAAGCAATGGGTTGAACAGCAAAAAGAAGCCGCCGCCGCTGAAGCGAATGCAGCCGAGAAATCGTGGACTCAAGAAGAACTGGTCGCGAAAGGTGAAACGATTTATGCGAATAACTGTGCATCTTGTCACATGCCAGATGGTTCAGGTATGCCGGGAACATTTCCTGCCATCAAAGGTAGCCCGATTGTAACCGGTGATATCAAGCAACAGATTGAAATCATGTTCAATGGTAAAGGAATGATGCCTGCTTTCGGACAAATGTTGAATGCGGTTGATTTTGCCGCTGTAGCCACGTTTATTCGGAATGGACTGGGTAATTCTGTAGGGGATATGGTTCAACCATCTGAAATTGCAGCCATGCAAAATGCGACGGCTGCAAATGACGACACGGATGAAGAGTAACTTTCTTTGCGATCTGATTTAATAAATGTAAGAGGTATTGAATATGTCTGCTGTAATAGCTGAGCATGATGAACATCATGATCATGGTCCTGCGAAGGGGATCCTGAGGTGGATAATAACCACCAACCATAAAGATATTGGAACCATGTATTTGGTCTTTTCGCTAATCATGTTTTTTGTGGGCGGAACGATGGCGCTGATTATCCGGGCTGAATTGTTTGAGCCGGGTCTGCAGTTTGTCGATCCACAATTCTTTAATTCCATGACGACCATGCATGCATTGGTCATGGTATTTGGTGCCGTGATGCCGGCTTTCGTGGGTTTGGCGAACTGGATGATTCCAATGATGATCGGTGCACCAGATATGGCATTGCCGCGCATGAACAACATGAGTTTCTGGATGCTGGTTGCTGGTATTTTACTGATGGCAAGTACCTTGTTCATGGAAGGTGGTGGCCCGGCGGCAGGATGGACATTTTATCCGCCGTTGGTTCTGCAAACCGGAAAAGCATTTCCATTTGCAATCTTTGCTGTACATTTATTGGGGATTTCGTCCATCATGGGGGCGATTAATATTATTGCCACTATTTTCAATATGCGTGCGCCAGGTATGGGCATGATGAAAATGCCATTGTTTGTCTGGACCTGGTTGATTACTGCATTTTTGCTTATTGCGGTCATGCCTGTTTTCGCGGGTGCCGTCACCATGTTATTGACAGACCGTTTCTTTGATACCAGCTTCTTTGATGCGGCAGGTGGTGGTGATCCGGTTTTATATCAACATATCTTCTGGTTTTTTGGACACCCTGAAGTTTATATTATGATTTTGCCAACCTTTGGTGTGGTGTCAACGATCATTCCAGTGTTCGCACGTAAACCTTTGTTTGGTTATACCTCAATGGTATGGGCGACAGGCTTTATTGCATTCTTATCGTTCATCGTGTGGGCGCATCATATGTTTACCGTGGGTATGCCGATTGCCGGAGAACTCTATTTCATGTATGCCACCATGCTGATTGCAATTCCAACTGGCGTTAAAATCTTTAACTGGACGGCAACCATGTGGAAAGGGTCAATGACGTTTGAAACCCCCATGTTGTTTTCGATAGCCTTTGTTGTGTTGTTTACGATTGGAGGTTTTACCGGGCTGATGATGTCAATTGCGCCCAGTGACCTGCAATACCATGACAGTTATTTTATTGTTGCTCATTTCCACTATACATTGGTACCAGCATCAATCTTTGTTCTGATGGCGGCTGGCTATTTCTGGCTGCCAAAATGGACTGGCAATATGTATAATGAGCGTATTGCTCGATTGCATTTCTGGTTGTCGGCAATATCAATTAATATCCTGTTCTTCCCTCAGCATTTTCTGGGATTGGCAGGTATGCCAAGACGTATCCCTGATTATGCGGTGCAATTTGCAGACTGGAATATGATTTCCAGTATCGGCGCGTTTATCTATGGATTCAGTCAGTTGTTATTTGTTTACATTGTGATCGATACAATTCGCGGTGGAACAGGGAAAGCAACTGATGAAGTTTGGGAAGATGCGAGTAAACATAGCCTGGAATGGACGTTGCCATCGCCTGCGCCATACCATACGTTTACAACACCTCCAACAAAAATTCCGTCTGAGCATCTGGACTGAGTATTTATAGGGTATAGCGAACCCCGGCGGAAAATGCCGCTGGGGACAGGTATAAAATGACGACAAAAACTAAAAATATTCTATTAGCCCTTGTGTTGGCGGGAATTGCGCTTGCGATTTATGTCAATGTTGTACTCAAGGTGATTAGCGAATGACTGCTCATAACAACGACGACGTACAACAAAAAAACCGGAATCTGGTCAGAAAGCTGGTACTGATTGTTGTTGCCATGTTCGGGTTTGGTTATGCTTTGGTGCCTCTCTACGATGTGCTTTGTGATGTGACCGGGTTGAATGGAAAAACCAATGAAACAGCGGTGGCGGAAACGCAATACCCTGTGGATAAAAACCGGGAGATGACGATAGAGTTTGTCACTTCGTTGAATGAATCGACACCGATGACTTTTTATGCGGTGACGCCGAAGTTGAAGATTCATCCGGGGCAGTATTATACCGTCAACTTTATCGCTGAAAATAAAACCGATAAACCGTTAGTCGCGCAAGCGATTCCGAGTGTTTCGCCGGGCTTAGCGGCAGAATACTTAAAAAAGACAGAATGTTTTTGTTTTTCGCAACAGACTTTTGCACCACATGAAAAGAAAACCATGCCAGTGCGTTTTGTGATTGACCCAAAACTGCCTGAACGCTATAAAACGATTACGCTCGCATATACATTTTTTGATAATACTGATCGCAATCAGTAAACAATAACACGATAGGGGAAGGTTTATGTCTACTCATGATACTTATTACGTTCCACATAAGGCGGTGTGGCCGTTTGTTGGAACATTCGGTCTGATGACGATGTTGGCAGGGGTTGCCAATTATTTGAACGGATCAGCGATTGGGCCAACCATGATGATTTTTGGTCTGTCATTGTTTATTTTGATGCTGGCTGGGTGGTTTGCGCTGCAAGCGAGCGAAAGTGAATCCGGAATGTATAATCACAGTGTTGGGATTTCATATCGGATGGGGATGATGTGGTTCATCTTTTCAGAAATCATGTTCTTTGGGGCGTTCTTTGGCGCATTATGGTATACCCGAAATTTATCAGTACCCTGGTTGGGTGGATTAGGGGATGGTCCAGGACGTTCAACTAACTTATTATGGCAGGGTTTTGAAGCAGCATGGCCGACTAATGGCCCTGCTGACGTTGGGGGTGAATTTGAGCCAATGGGAGCCTTTGGATTACCTTTGCTCAATACCTTGATTCTATTGACCAGTGGCGTCACTGTGACCTGGGCGCATCATGGTTTGTTGGCTAAAAAACGGGATCAGTTAATCAAAGGCCTGATTGCAACCGTCGCGCTTGGCTTTCTGTTCGTTGGCTTGCAAGCATTTGAATACTATGAAGCGTATCATGAAATGGGACTGACACTGGGTTCAGGTGTATATGGCTCAACCTTTTTTATGTTGACAGGCTTTCACGGCTTTCATGTTTGTGTCGGCGCTATTATGCTGTCCGTGATATTGTTCAGAAGCTGGAAAGGCCATTTTTCCCCTGAAAATCACTTTGGTTTTGAAGGGGTAGCCTGGTATTGGCATTTTGTTGATGTTGTCTGGTTAGGTTTATTTATCTTCGTTTACTTGCTGTAAACAAGCCGATATAGCCTGCAAAAAGCGCGGTCTGAAATAGATCGCGCTTTTTTTTTGTTTGGTTTAAGGTAGCGCGTAATAAATAAGCCACCGGGATTGCGCTGGATTTTTATTCATCTTCAAGGCGCAACGGAGGGCGCATAGCAAGCTATGTAACCGGAGTTGCAA
>Ga0114934_10002917_pt1 | contig 10812 bp, 7 predicted proteins | sample 4SBtaG_2_FD_99695 | JGI IMG/M metagenome (GOLD analysis project Ga0114934, IMG submission 99695) | Deep subsurface microbial communities from Kolumbo volcano to uncover new lineages of life (NeLLi) - 4SBTROV10_white metaG | ecosystem: Environmental > Aquatic > Marine > Volcanic ...
CGATGGTCGGCGGGATGCGGCACGTCAGATCCCACGGCTGGTACGTGAGCCCGCCCGGAAGCGTGCTCGCGCAGTTGCCGGTCAGGTTGGTCACGGTAACGTCGACCGGCGTCGCAACATCGATCACGCCCGGGGTCGGCGGGTTGGTGTTGGTGTTGTTGCAGCTGCCGGTGTTGTACTGGAGGTTCATGTCGTCGGGAGACGGCAGGTTGGTGACCGTGATCTGCGTCCCATCGCTGCTCACCGTCACGTCCGCGTCAGGCATGACGTAGTTGCCGATCTTGACGCTCAACGGCGGCTGGAAGTTCTGGCCGGTGATCGTGATCTGAGTCGGATCCGTGATTGCCGAATCGGCATCGACCGGCCTCACCGTCGGATTGTCGATGGAGAGGATCTCCGGGTTGTTCCCGTTGTAGGTGAAGGATCCGCCTTCCGCCGTCAGGTTGCTGTCGGTCTCCGTGATCTTGAACGTCCCGGTCTTGCCGCTGCACCCCGGCGGGCTGATCCCGGGCATCCGCACCACCACCTCGGAGCCGGACACCGCCACTACGTCCGGCCGCTGCGGTGGGCTGACTCCCTGCCATTCGACGAACAAGGGGGACTGGAACCCGGAGCCATAGATCGTGACCAGGGTGCCGCCGACCATCGGTCCCTCGCTCGGGGTGTTGCCCGAGATGAACAGCGCCTCACCGTAGGTGAAGATCCCTTCCAGGGTCGCTTCAAGGCCGGAGTCCACGTTCTTAACGGTCACGTCGACCCCAACCGGCGGGGTCACGCCCGCTCCGCCCAGGTCGTTCGTGATGTCCGGAGTGATGCAGACGATCTGGTGGAGGTTCACCGAGACGACCTGCGCCTCACGCGCAGGAATGCCGCTCGAGCCGCCGCCGAAGGTCACCTGAACCGGGAACTGGAACCCGCTGTCCGAGGTCTGGGCTCCGAAGATGGTCACCTGGGTGCCGCCGGTCACCGGCCCAGAGTTGGGTGAGACCGCCGAGATGTTTGGCGTCAGCTGGTCGGCCGTGAAGACGTAGGCGTCGGCCTTCGTCACCGTCTGCTCGTTTGCGGTTCCCGCGCCCGAGATGACCGTCAGGGTCGCGTTCTCATCCTGCTGCAGTGGAACCGCGCTCACCTGCGGCGTGATGACGGTGATCTGCCGCCCGTCCGCGGACACTGTGACCTCCTCCGCGTCGAGGGTCGTACCCATGGCGGTGAACTGCACCGTCGCGGGCGACTTGAAGTTCTGGCCGAAGATCGTGACCTGCTCGCCGCCGCGGGCGCTGCCGTGGTCCGGGAAGACCTGGTAGATCTCCGGCGTCAGCGAGCTCGGCAGGAACTGGAAGGCGCCAGGCAGAGTCTGGGATTGCTCGAACGCCGTGCCCGACCCGGACACGAAACGAACATCGGCGGCCCAGCCCTGCGAGGTGTCCACACCGCTGATCACGGGCGTGACGACCGTGGCCGACAGCCCGCTGGAGTCTACCGAAACGACCTGGCCGGTGAACTCGTTCCCGTTGACCGAGAAGAAGACCTCGACCGGGGTCAGGATCCCCTTGCCGAAGAAGGTGACCTGGTCGCCCCCAGCCAGGGAACCCTGGCTCGGCACCACCGAGAAGATCGCCAGGTTGGAGGTCGTATCTGGCTCCTTGTACGTGAGGCTTATCGCCACGGTCACAGATCCCACACGACCCGTAATGGTGAACGTCCCGGCCTGAAGGGAGACGAACAGGATCGAGGCCTTGCCCCCGGAGGTGGCGACCGACGCCTGGGTGACCTTACCACTGCTGAAGCCAGCGCAGGTGCTGGAAGCATCGCTGTAACACGCAACGGGCCCGGAAACCTCGAACGAAACGGTCGTCCCGTCTGGGGCGGGTTGGCCGTTCTTGGTAACGGTCAGGACCAGATTGATCGCCTGATTGACGAACAGGGTCTGGCTGCTCACCGACCCGGACAAGCCCCATGCGTCGGCGGCAGGCGTGGGGATCGGCTTTGGAGACGGACTACTCCCGGAGCACCCGGCGAGGGTGATCAGCCCGATCATGACGGCACTGCTGATGAGTTTCTTGATCACTGTCTGCCCCCATCAATAGGTAAAGTTGAAACCCGCGTTGAATTTCACGGAGATACTCTTCCCCCCCGAGGTGGTACCGAAGATCTCCACGTGGAGGGTCTGGCGGATATTGTGGTTCCCCGTTTCCGGATCGACGCCCCCGTTCTCGGGGAGGAGGTAGGAAAGCGGCGCCTGGCTGAAGTACTCCGCGGGAAACACCCGGTAGTTGTCCAGACTCGTCGTCCCACCCGCGGGCACGTAGACGTCGACGTCGTGGATCCACTGTGGGGAAACCGTCGTTCCTCCATCGGTCCGCTCGGCCGTGACCACCCACCGCGTCAGGCGAACATCCTGCGCCGACGTCAACGTGGCATTGGGATCCTTGCTGAAGGAGTGAATATCCAGCTTGCTGATGGTCACGTCCCCAGAGGCGGACATCACGACGTCGGGGTTGTACTCCTTGATTTCGGCGGTCAGGTAGACCGGCGCCTCGGTCTCATTCAGGGTGCTGTTCCCCCCGCACGACGCCGCAACCACCGCCAATCCCAGCAGAGCACAGGTTTGCACAAGGCGTTTCATGGATCCCTCCCCTAATACTTTACGATCCGTGGGGTGATGAAGATCAAGAGCTCATCGTGGCGATTGAAGATCTTCTTGCTCTTGAAAAGAGCCCCCAGAATCGGGATCTTCGACAGACCCGGCACGCTGTTCTCGTTCGACTGGTCGTTGATCTGGTAGATGCCCGCGATGACGGTCGTCCCGCCGTCCCGGACGAGGAGCTTGGTCTGGGCGTCGCGGGTGAAGATCGGGCTGTTCTGCCCGCCCTGGACGTTCACGCCCACAGCCGGCTCGCGTTTCCGGATCTTAATGTCCAACAGAACGGTCCCCTCTGCGGTAATCTGCGGCGTGACCTCGAGCTTGAGCGTCGCGTCTACATACTGCACGGTCACCGTGTTGTTTGCAATGGTCTGAACCGGGATCTGGAGACCGGATTGCACGCTGGCAGGTTCGTTGTTCTGCGTCGTCACGCGGGGGGAGGACACGATCTTGACGAGACCGTCGACCTCGGCCGCCCTCAGAGTGAAGTCGAGGTTAAAGGTGTTGAGAATGTCGCCGAAGGTCAGCGCCACCACACCGCCGGTTTCCAGCGGGAACTGACCCGCAGTGATGGGCTCCTTGGCTCCCAGGTTGACACCGCCGCCGACTCCCACGCTGTTCGGGAAGTTGAGGCCGGTGTCGTTGCCGTGGGCCGCATCCATTACGCCGGTGAATCCCCAGTTCACTCCCAGCTCGTGGGAGAAGTCCCGCGTCGTCTCGACGATCCGGCCCTCGATGACGACCTGCGGGGTCGGCAGGTCGAGGGAGTCGATCAGGCGCAGAACACCCTCTACGCGATCCACCACGTCGCGGATGATCAGCGTGTTGGTCCTCTGATCCACAACCACCGAGCCTCGGGAGGAGAGAAGCTCCGAGTCCTTGGTCAGAAGGCCCTTGATGTAGCTGGCCTTCGAGTAGGACAGCGGCTTGAGCACGGTTTTCAACGGCTTGGCCCGCTCCTGCTCCTTGGCCAGGTTGGCTTTTTCCCTCTTTTCCGCGGCCAGCTTGGCGGTCTGGGCTACGCGCAGGACGTTGTTCTCGAGCACGTAGTCGAGGCCGTTGATGCGCAGGATCAGGTCCAGGGCCTGGTCCCACGGCACATCGTGCAGGTCGACCGTGACCGAACCCGAAACGCTGGGATCGACGACGATGTTGAGGTTGGTCAGCGCCGCGAAGGTCCGCAGCACGTCCTTGATGTCGGCATCCTTCAACCTCAGCGAGATCGGCTCGCCGGTGAACTGCTTCTCCCCGCTCGAGACCTCCTTCGTGGCGTAGGCGTCGGCGCCCTTGGTGCCGAGAACGTCCTTCGCCGAGGCGTGCTCCAGGAGCTGCTTGGGATCGGCCACCCACGGGTTGCTGCCAGCCTCATCCGTCCGGCCCACATCGGGCTGTGCGTTGGTCGGCCGGGCCTCCGTCCGCACGGGCGGAAGAGTGGTCACGGCCTGGTCCGTCTTTTCAGCGGCGATCGGAGCTTGGCTCACGACGGGCGCCGCGACCGGCGGCGCCTCGGCCGGCGCCTCCTGCTCGGCGCGAACCTGCTGAACCGGCTTCTCGGCCCCGTGCAGCGGGCTACCGTCGTCGGCGCCCACGTCGGCGCGCCTGATCTGAATCGAGCCCTGCCGATCCTGAACCTCGGCCTCGGCGCCTTCCGCGAGGCCCACCGCCAGGTCCCCTCCCTTGGCCTGCGGGCTGAAGGTGAACCTCTGCGGAGCCGGCACGTCGACGACGACCCTCGTGATCGGGGTCGGAATCACCCTGAACTGGGCGACCCGGACGCGAGTAACGTTGGCGCCATCGACTCTGTACAGGTGGCGCTTGACACGGCTCACGACCCCCGGGAGATCAACAACTACCCGATCGGGCTTGGTCAGGGCGAAGGTCTTCACCTTGAACGGCCCATCTCCCTTTAGCTGGACGACGACACCGTCACCGACAACGATTGGTGACACCCCGAGCAGCGTCGAGCCCTGGCGGGCAGGCTCCGGGCCGACCTGGGCCGGGTTCGCCACCACAGCCGTCTGCGCCGGCGGCGTCGCAGGTTCCACGGCCGGCGCCGCGGCGACCGGCGGAACGTCGAGGTCCTCCGAGTCGACCGCCTTGCGGCTAGCCCGCTCCACCGGCGAGAAGCGGAGGTCCAGACCGTCGGGCCCGGGCGCCACGTCGAGCGTCGCCGGGCTCTTCAACCACACGGTCAAACGTGTGACACGCCGTCCGAACTCATCAACCGTGGACAGCTCGGCGCGTTCAATTCCCAGCTCCGCCGCCGTCAGAGAGCCCGACGCTTGATCCCACTCCGCCACCGGCATCTCGATAACCCAGACCCCGGGCTGCGGACTGTACTGCACGGTCTCGACCTTCTCGTTCACGGACAGGTGAATCACCGGTCCCTCGGGCCCCGCCTGGGCATGGAGGCCTGCGATTTGCGGCACCCCAGCGGCCGCTCCCGTCCACGGCACGATCCCCACCAGCGCGAACACCGCAACAGCGACGGCCACCTTGAGGATGCGGGCGTTCTTGACCATCATGTCATCCCCCAATTTCATCCTGTTCTTCCTCACTTGTCCGCAATCTCACGCACAACCTCGCGGTAAGGCTTGAGCGCTTTCGGGTCGTTGACCCGTTGTTTAAAGACCACTTTATGTGGAAGAATCTCTTCGACGTCCCCGTTGTAGAGCTTCGTCCCCACCCTGAGAATGTAGCTCAACTTATCGCGACCCTGGGCGAAGGCGATGATCCCGCTCGGCGTCTGCACGATGCCCTCCAGGGTCAGCTCATCGATCAGCATCCCGGGAAGACCGGGCGGGCGCTCCCGGCGCTGCTTATCCTGCTGCACCCCTTCGGCCAAGGAAACGAACGGATCCCGTCGCCCGGCCGGGTCGTAGCTGAACTTCTCACCCTCGAAGACCTTCTCCTCTCCGCGTAGGATCTGGTCGATGCGACTGACGTCGAGATTCTCGGTCGGCAGGGCTTCCCCCTCCGGCGCCTTCTCGCCCTTCGCCTGTTGACCACCCTTGGCCTGTTGACCGGTGACCGGTGGAACACCCCAGACGACCGCCAGACCGAACGCCATTACGATGAGGGGATTCCTGAGCTTCATCACTGCACCCCCTGCCGCGCGCTCTTCCCCTCCTCTTCCTTGTAGATGAAGGTCTGCTGGGTGAAGTCCGCACGGATGGTGTAATCCGAACCGCGCTTCCGCAACGCCTTGATGCTGAGCTCACCGACGTTGATGATCCGCGAGAAACGGCTGAGTCGATCGAAGAACAGCCCCAGCTCGTGGTAGGTCCCGCGCAGCGAGACCTTGATCGGCCACTCGAGGTAGAAATCGCGGTCTATGAACTGCTGCGGCGTGAACCGGAGGAGCTCGAAATGCCCAATCTCCGTCAGCTGTTTGAGCTTCTTGAGCAGGGTGTCCGTCTCTCGACGGGTCGGCAGAATCCGGCGCAGCCGGTCGAGCTCCAGTTCCAGGTTCCGAATGTCCTCTTCGAGCTTGGGAAGGTCGCGCTTGGCGGCCTGCCCCTTCCTGATCTCCGCCTGCAACGTTTCGATCTTGCTCAACGTGGCGGTGATGTCTTCCTGGATCGGCTTGAAGATGGAGTGGGCCATGACCAGGTAGAGGACAACTCCGAGAATCAGCCCGATGATCAGAGCGAAGTACCAGGGCTTTTCGTTCAGATCAAGTGCCATACTCAGCCTCCCTGCCCTTTCTCAGCGCCCGGGGAAGTGGCCCCCTCTCCCTTGCTCTTGATCTTCGGAGGATTGTAGGTGAATACACAGGTCAAAGTATAGGAGTACAACCCCCGATTCCCCAACTTCAGGTCGACGAGGCTCGGCTCCTGGAAGAACGGCGAGGAGTCCAGGTTGCTGATGTAGTTGGCAACGGCGTTTTCATCCATCGCCTGCCCCTTCACCGTCACGACCTTCCCCTTGACCGTCATCGAATCCAGCCAAAGGAGATCGGGGAGGGCCCTGGAGATTTCATCCATGATCCGCACCGGTCCGTGCTGCCGTTTCTTCAACTGGTCGATGATGTCGATCTTGTGTTTGAGGGCGTCGCGCTTGGCCTCGAGCTCTGTGGCCTTGTCGATGTAGACCTGGAGCTGGTCCCTTTCGACCTGCAGCTGACGCTGCTTTTCCTGGAGGCCGCTTCGCTTCGCGCTCAATAGATACCACCTCCCGCCGATCACGAGAAAGGAGATCGCGAGAACGATCAGCAGGATCAGGTCGCCCTGCTTCGCCCCGAGCGTGAACTCGCGTTTCTTCCGGCGAGAGGCCGCGGGTGCCGTTGCTTCGGCAAGGAGGTTGATCTTGATCATTTGCCATCTCCGACCGTGCGCACCGCAAGCCCCACGGCGACACTCATGCCGGGAGCGTTCCGGTTTATCCATTCGGGATCGAAGTCGGACTCGCTGTACCGGATATTTCGGAAAGGATTCATGACCTCTACGTCGACCTGGAACCGTTCCTTCAGAACATCGCCGAGGCTCAGAACCTGAGCGCCACCGCCCGCCAGGACCAGTTTCTCCAAACGGTCCACAGCGGAGGTCGCCACGAAGAAGTCGATGGTTTTCTGGAGCTCGGCCGCCAGATCCTCGGACACGCTGTTCACGACTCCGAGCACGTTCTGGACCGAATGCTCGCCGACGCGCTCGCCGAGCTTGAGTCGTTCGGCATCATCACGCGCCAGGTTGAACTCCTGCTGAATGGCTTCCGTGTACTGGTTGCCCCCGAAGGCGACATCCCGCCAGAAAACGGATGCTCCGTGATCGATGACGTTGATGTTCATCACCGAGGCGCCGATGTTCACCAGCGCCACCGTTTCCTCAGGTACCCCATAGTTCACTTCGTAGGCATTCTGCAGGGCGAAGACGTCGACGTCGACGAGCACGGGCTCCTTCCCGGCCTGAACGAGGACGGAGGTAAAATCCGCCACTCGATCCTTCTTCACCGCGACCAGCAGCGCATCCATGGAATCATCCGTGCTCGAGTCGAGGACGACGTAATCCAGGTTGACATCATTGATGTCAAAGGGGATGTACTGCTCCGCCTCCCACTGGATCGACTCGGCCAGCTCCGCTTCGCTCATCGCGGGGAGCTGAATCCTCTTGATGATGACGGAGTGACCCGATAGAGAGGTGCCGAAGCTCGAGCTCTTGATGTTGTTCTCGGCGATCAAATGAGAGAGCGCCTCGACAACGAGCGACGAATCCATGATGGCGCCGTCGACGATCGCCTCCGGAGACAGCGCCGCCGAAGCCGCGTGCACGAGCTGGAACTCGCCACTCTTCGAAGGCTTGAGCTCAACCAACTTGATCGCTGAGGAACCAATATCGCAGCCGACGACTTGCTTCTTCCGTTTTCCAAACACGGCTTACACCTTCACCCCGGAAAAGTTTTTCAAGGTCTTTTTCATATCACCTCTACTAGCAGGCTAGCAAACGTTGCGTTCTAATGTCAAGAACCGCGAGATCCCGGTTTTCATTGCGAAAAAAGGCGCTTCTCTTGCAATCGAGGGGCACCTGTGGTATTTAACCACCTCCCCTTTTCGGGGGCTGCGGGAGGATGCAAAAAATGGCGCAGCGATGCGAAATCTGTGGCAAGGGTCCGATGACCGGGAACAACGTCAGTCATGCCCATAACCTTACGCGTCGGCGGTGGTTACCGAACCTGCAGCGGGTACGGGCCCTGGTCGACGGGACGCCGCAGTACGTCCGCGTCTGCACGCGTTGTCTGCGCTCCGGGAAGGTCGTCAAGGCCCCTCGCCTGTAACGACCCCGCGCCGCTCCACCCGCACCATTCCGTCGACATTCTGCAACTTGTCAACAATACGGTTCAGGTGATCCTTGTCACGTACTTCGACGGTCATGGCGACGGCGCCGCGACCCCCGTCCTCAGTTTGCAGCCGGCAGGCAACAATATTGCTCCCCTCGGAGGAGACTGCCTGGGATGCCGCGGCGAGCAGGCCCGGGCGGTCCTGGTAGAGCATATCCAGGTCGATCCGCGAGTACCGGCCCTTGCCGGCGGTCGCGTCGGCGGCCCAACGAACCTCGATCTCCCGCTCCGGGTGGTACATCAGGTTGCGGACGTTCGGGCAGGACCGCGAATGGACGGCCACCCCCTTGCCGCGCGTCACGAAACCGACGATATCCTCGCCGGGAACCGGGTTGCAGCACTTCGCCACGTAGACGAGAAAATCCGGGCTCCCGGTGACCTCGAGAATCGTCTGCTCGCCGGCGGCCGGAGGCCTTGATGCCTTCTTCACGACGGCATTCGCCTCGAGCTGCCGGGGCCGCGGGCCTAAGGCGGCGCTGACGACCGACGGGGACAGCTTCCCAAAGCCGACGGCGGCGAACAGATCGTCCTCCTTTGCCAGGCCGTGGCGCGCCATCATCTTCTTGACCTCATCCGATCCGTTCCAACGTTTCAACGACGTCCCGGCCCGATGCAGCTCACGCTCGAGCAGCTTCCTCCCCACCTCGATCGCCCGCGCCTTTTCCTCGCGCTTGAGATGAGAGCGGATCTTGGAGCGGCTGCGGGCGGTCCCGGCGATCGCCAGCCACTCATGGTTGGGCGACTGCTGGGGCGACGTCGAGATCTCGACGATGTCACCGTTCTTGAGCTGGGTCCTCAGGGGAACCCACTTGCCGTTCACCGTGCCGCCGACACAGTGGTGGCCGACCTCGGTATGAACTCGATAGGCGAAATCCAGGATGGTCGCACCGAGCGGGAAGGAGAACACGTCGCCCCGCGGCGTGAAGCAGTAGACCTCATCCGGGTACAGATCCACTTTGAGAGAGTCCAGGAACTCCCGCGGTGAAGACCCCTTGGTGGTGTCGAGCAGCCCGCGAAGCCAGGCGACTCGGGAATCCTCGGCGGCCGGGGTGGAGCCCCGTTCCTTGTAGCTCCAGTGCGCCGCGATGCCGTGTTCGGCGATGGCATGCATGTCCCACGTCCGGATCTGGATCTCGAATGGATGGCCCTCGGGTCCGATCACCGTGGTATGCAGGGACTGGTAGGCGTTCGGCTTCGGGATGGCGATGTAGTCCTTGATGCGTCCCGGTACGGGAGGCCACTTCTGGTGTAGGAGACCCATGGCCGCGTAACACTCGCCGACCGTCGAGACAATGATTCGGAAGGCCAGAAAATCGAAGACGCTCTCGACGTCCACTCCCTGGCGCCGCTGCTTCTGCCAGATCGAGTACAGGTGCTTGACGCGGCCCAACACCTCTCCGGTGATCCCATTCTCGGTGAGAATCCCCTCGATGACCTGACGAAGATCCGTAAACCATCGATCCGCAGCCTTGGCACGATCCTCGATCGCCCGGCCCAGCCGCTCCGCTTCCTTCGCGTACAGGTACTCGAAGCACAGGTCCTCGAGCTCCCACTTGATGCTTCCGATCCCGAGGCGATTGGCGATCGGGGCGTAGATGTCCAGCGTTTCGCGGGCGATGGCCACCTGCCGATCATGCGGCAGGAAACGCAGCGTCCGCATGTTGTGCAACCGGTCAGCCAGCTTGATGAGGATCACGCGCACGTCGTCGGTGGAGGCCAACAGGAGGCGCCGGAAGTTCTCGGCCTTGGTTGCCTCGCGGCTCGAGAAGCTGCTCTCGAAGCTGGAGATCTTGGTCAGCGCGACGACCAGCCGCGTCACCACCGGTCCGAACTCCAGCTCGATCTCCTCCTGGGAGGTGGCCGTATCTTCGAGGATGTCGTGGAGCAGCCCCGCCGTGATCGCGATCTCGTCCAGCTGCATGTCCGCCAGGATCCACGCGACCGACAGCGGGTGAACGAGGTAGGCCTCGCCGGAGCGCCGCACCTGCCCCTGGTGGCGGTTTGCGGCGAAGACGTACGCATGGCGGAGCAGCACTTCATCGAGGTCCGGGCGGTACTGCTCGACGCGGTTGAGGATGTCCTCAATGCGGATCTTGGCCACGCCGCTCATCCATTTATTGTAACGCCTTGGTCCAACCGTGGCATTCTGCAACATGGGGGTTGATTGCGAAAACGAGAGGGCACCAACCCCCATGCAGAATTTCTCTTCGCCTAGCCCGCATTTCTCACACACTTCTGTCGCGAGGCTGCGGAGATGCTTGTCAGCACGGCTTTTGACCAAGGTGCCGTCGAGTCGTGCTCGCAGCACGTCGCAAGCGGCACCGCCGCGAGAAACG
>Ga0114934_10002918_pt1 | contig 10809 bp, 6 predicted proteins | sample 4SBtaG_2_FD_99695 | JGI IMG/M metagenome (GOLD analysis project Ga0114934, IMG submission 99695) | Deep subsurface microbial communities from Kolumbo volcano to uncover new lineages of life (NeLLi) - 4SBTROV10_white metaG | ecosystem: Environmental > Aquatic > Marine > Volcanic ...
TCCGTTAAGTAAACAATTTTGGAAATCTTATGAAAAAATTAAAGAATATAAACCGCAATATAAATCGGGTAGTTCTGAACTTTCCATAGAAAAAAAGGCGTCAAATAGTTTAAAATCATTATTAAAGCGAAAGAGAGACGAATTAAATCAAACACATATTTCCTTTATTGATACTCTGTTAAAAGATATAAAACGTTACAAAACATTATCAACAAATACATTACGAAAACTTGTTTTACCGGACAAGACAAGTAAAGAGCCATACGCTGAACTAATCCAAAACATAGAAAATTTACGAAGAAGAATCGGCAGCGACTATTTGGAAACAATTCTTAAAAGGGCAACAAACATTGAAGATGATATTATAATCTCAGTTGAAAATAAAATGAAAGAAGAATACAGGGCATAACAAAGGCTATACATAATGCGGGTGAAGTGTTAAATATGAACATTTTAGCAACAAATAAAATTAGTAGTAAAATAAAAGCAAAGTGCTTTGAAAATCCGCACTACGCATAGCCAATCCGTTGTAAAAATAAGTAACACAAAAAACATAAAGGAGGATAAGTAATGAAAAAAAGAATTATTATTATTGGTGGTGGTTTTGCTGGAATTAATGCAATGCATTCATTAAAAAAACAGTTGGGTCACGACATTGAAGTAACTCTGATTGACTATCGGTCAAATACCTTAAATAAACCGCGACTTCCCGATGTGGCCATAAAAGGTGAATCGGTAGAGCATGCCCGTTTTTTAATGAAAAAAGCGGTTAAACAAGATGGTTATCAACTCATTCAAGAAACAGTAGTAAAAATTGACCCTAAGGAACAAAAAATATTCCTAAAAGAAGGTGGTATCGAAAGTTACGATTACTTGATATTGGCAACTGGCGTAGAAAAGCATTATGCAGGCATTGAAGGCTTTGCTGAATATGGCTACTCCGTATGCGATGATATTCAGGCTCCCCGTTTATATAGGCGATTGCAAACATTCAAAGGTGGCCCTGTTTTTATCGGCTCTATGCCCTATAAATCAGGCACTCGTGTTAGTGCACCTAAATTATTAGCTCCTTGCGAAGGCCCAGTGGGCGAAGTCATGTTTATGTTGAAAGAATTTTTGACAAAAAAAGGATTGAGCGAATCCAGCCCAATAACTGCATTTAGCCCTGCAAAAATCTTTTTTAAAGACGTAGGTGATAACGTACGAAATAATGTAAGGGCTATTATGAAAAAAGAAGGAATTGGTTTGATAACCGAAAAAACTGTATCAAAGATTGATGCGGAACGCATCTATTTTGAAGATGGTACTAGTGAATTGTGCGCCTTGCCTATTATCCTTCCTCAATACAAACCCTATGCTTTTCTTCAAGAAGCTGGCTTAACCGATGAGGCTGGTTTTATTCCTACAGATAGACAAATGCGGCATCTTGATTTCAAAAATATATTTGCTACCGGAGATGCAACCGCTTTATCTGTCCCAAAACTTGGCCATATTGCCGTTATTCAGGCAGATATTGCAGCAAAAACCATCGCTTCAGATTTAGGAAAAGAAGTAGATATCCCTGCTTTTGAACCTGCGATTTTATGTGTTATGGAACGCTCCAATATGCAAGCTACGATGATTTATTCCAATGTATTGTATGGTGGAAAACTCGATAAAACCCTAGATGGTCCTATAGCTTTTATGATGAAATGGAGTTTTGACTTTTATTACAATTTTACTAGGGGACACTTGCCTCCTGATTTTGCTGAAAAGCTACTAGTAAAATACTTATCAACAAAATAAAATATCAGTCAATAGTTTGTTATTAGAAAACATCTACATTACTGGCTACAATATTTTAATGGCATGGAAAGTGAAAATATCAAGGTTTGTAGCCCGCTTAAACTTTTGTGTAATTTGACAGGAAAGTGGCACGCAATCGGCTACTGCTCTTATACTAACCGTTGGGTACAAGGCAAAAAATCAAAAACTTAAACTCAAAATAAAATTCTTGTTCAATTATTGCGTGATCTTCAAAAATATGGTATTCTTCAAGATAAGAGGGGGTAACTCAAAAAAAGGAATTTGTTTAATAAATGTTACACATAAAAATGGTAATTGACGAGTTTTTGAATAAAAGAAAAATATAAACAATTGTGCTTATCCCCTCGATTTGGCGGTGTAAGGACAATTAATGTACACAAACGTTGTGCGTCATGTTGAAAATAGGCATAAAAGGAAATAAAATGATTGAAATTAAAGAAGGGTTAACAAGAAAACCAGCAACAAGTAGAATTTTAATTGAATATTTCAGATCTAAAAATGAGTGGAATGGTTATTTATATGTTGGATATCCAATTCTTTTTGCTGGAGATGAAAGTATTATTATTGATGCTTTATGGATTTCAAAGGAATTTGGGGTACTAATATTTGATTTAATTGAAGACCCAAAAGAATGTGATAATTACGACATAAGACAAAATTTAATCTTTAGCAAATTAGACTCTATATTACGAGGACACCCTGATTTAAAAAGAGGTAGAAGGGAATTTCTTGTTAATATTGAAATAGTAAGCTTTGCAAATAATTTATGTCATACTAATTTTGACGATTTTATTATTTCATCAGATAATGAATTAGAAAATTTTGTTAATCAAAAATTAAATAAATGGGAACACTCAGGTTTATTTGAAAAAGTATTGTCTATCATTCAATCTGTAGTTTCTTTAAAGAAAAAGACAAAGAGAAAGACTAAAAACAATAACTCAAAAGGTGCAAAGGTTTCCCAATTAGAAACGACTATAGCTACCTTAGATAGGAATCAAGAAGAAGCTGTAATAAAATATTTTGAGGGTGTTCAAAGAATACGCGGTCTTGCTGGTTCTGGAAAAACCATTGTTATAGCATTAAAAGCTGCCTACTATCATGCTTTACATCCCGAATGGAAAATAGCTATTACTTTCAATACTCGCTCACTTAAAGACCAATTCAAAGATTTGATTACAAGATTTGTTATAGAAAAAAAAGGCGAAATGCCTGATTGGAATCAAATTACAGTTGTTAATGCTTGGGGAAGTTCAAAAGACAAAGAAAGTGAAAAGGGAATTTACTATGATTTTTGTGTTTCAAATGGAATCGAATATTTAGATTTTAGGAACGCTAAATCTAAAAGCCCTGTTAATCCTTTTAAATTTGCATGTAAGTCTGCATTAGAAAAAAGCAATGGTAAGAGTATTGAAAAATATGATGCGATTTTAGTAGATGAAGCGCAAGACTTATCAACCGAATTTTTGCAACTCTGTTATAATTTTTTAAAAAAACCTAAAAGGCTGATTTATGCTTATGATGAATTACAAAAACTCAATGAAGGAGAAGCATTACCAAATCCATCAGATTTTTTACCTATAGAAAAAGACAGCTATGATGATAGAATCTTAAATGTTTGTTACCGTAATTCTAAACCGGTTTTAGTAACTGCACATGCATTAGGTTTTGGAATATATAGGACACCGCCTAAAGGAAGTAAAACCGGACTTGTACAGTTTTTTGACCAACCCAAATTATGGAATGATGTAGGATATGAAAAGGAAAAAGGAAAATTTAAAGCTGGTTCAAGAATTATTTTATCAAGAACAACTGAAACTAGCCCCGAATATTTTGAAAAACATTTTTCTATTGATGATTTAATTATTTTCAAAAAATTTAATAACAAAAATGAGCAAGCACAATGGATAGCAGATGAAATAGAAAAGAATTTGAATGAAGATGAACTTTCATATAAAGATATAATTGTTATTAATCCTATCGCATTAACAACAAAAGATGAAGTGGCTCTAATTAGGTCAATACTAATAGAAAAAAGTATAAATTCTCATATTGCCGGTGAATTTAATGCAGATAAATTTTTTGAAGAGGAATCAATAGTTTTTACGGGAATAAATCGTGCAAAAGGAAATGAAGTTCCCATGGTTTACATAATTAATTCACAAGATTGTTATTCTGCATCTTTCTTAAATGAGCGTGACTTAAGAAGAAGAAGAAACATTTTGTTTACTGCCATAACTAGAAGTAAAGCATGGATAAGAGTTGTTGGGATCGGCAATAAAATGGATTTGCTAGTAGAAGAATACAATAAAATTAAGCAACATCAATTTAAATTAGATTTTACATATCCGTCACAAGAAATAATACAAAAAATCAATTTAATTCATAGGGATATTACAAAAGAAGAAGAACGTAAACTTAGAAAAGAGATTGAGTCTTTGAAAGAAATAAAAAGAATTGTTGAGGATCTAAAACAAAGACGTGCTTTTATTGAAGACTATCCTGAAGAGATACGAGATATGATTAGATTATTAACGAAAGAATAAGAAAAAAGCTAAAGATGAGTAATAAGACAGATATAAATAGTGAACTAAGGTCTCTTACCCAATTACTAATTCAAAAAAATGTTTCAATTAATCAAAATTGGGTTAGTGAAAAAGCTATGGAAACTGTTTGGGATGGTTATAAAGGTTTTGCTTTCTCTCTTCAAAATGAACCCTATGAAGTTATTTATTCAAAATGCAAAGATGAAAAAGACTATAATTTTATGTTGATTGACGGAAGTTTATTGCAACTTCAATATAAATTTGATAATAAAGGAAACCTTGTAGAACACATTTTAAACTTCATGCCCAACCCTTCATTAGAAAAATTTCAAGACAATCCGGAAGAATTTGAAGAATTATATTATGGAAATGAGTTATTTACAAACATATTAGAGAAGAAAACAATTATATTCCCAATTAGATTAGATTTTTCTCAAACACATAATAATGTAATACACCCTAAAATACATGCTACTTTAGGAAATTACAAGGATTGTAGAATACCAATGGCAAAACCAATTAGTCCCAAAATGTTTGTTTCCTTTATTTTAAGAAATTTTTACAACTTCAAATTTGTAGAATTAAATATTGAGCAATTACTGATTTCTAATTTGAGTTTTGTACAAAATATAACAAATGCAGAACAAAAGTTATTACATTTTACATATGACTAAAACACGAACGCCCAACAAAGGCTATACGCAATGCGGGGTGAAGCACTAAATATAAACCAGATAGCAATAAATAACTTTCGTTGTAAGTTGAAAGATTTGTGTTTCAAAACCGCCACAAAAGCATATACTAACCGTTGAGCGCAAAGCAAAAAATCAAAAACTTAAACTCAAAATAGAGTTTTTGTTCAATTATTGCGTAATCTTCAAAAATATGGTATTCTGCAAGACAAGAGGGAGTAACCCAAAAAAAGGAATTTGTTTAATAAATGTTATACATAAAAATGATAATTGATGATTTTTTGAATAAAAGGAAAAAAATGATAAAAGAAAAATATAAGCAATTGTGCTTATCTCTCCGATTTGGCGGTATAAAAACAATGAATGTACACAGTCGTTAGGCACAAGCAAAATGAACACATGAGAATTAAATAATATGGGAAGAATTAAAACAATATATTCGATAAAGGGAATTTTCACAAAATTATTAGATGATGCTAATAAAGATAACTTTCTAATACCAACATATCAGAGGGGCTATAAATGGACATCAGATGATGAAAATAGTCAAGTAAGAGTTTTGATGAAAGACTTATTTGCGGCTTTTCAAAATTCTTCCGAACGATACTATTTGCAATTTATCACCTTGAAAGACACAAATAGTGTATTTGAAGTTATTGATGGACAACAAAGACTAACAACCCTAACAATTTTGTTTAGTCTTTTATTTTCCATCGAAGAAATTTCTGACCAAGAAAATTTTTCAAAAAACAAACTTATTTATCAAATTAGAAATAATTTTATAGAAAAATTTATATATAATGGAATTGAGAAGATAGTCTCTGCTAATGATTGGGAGGATTTTTCTTCACAAAACCCTTCTCATAATAATCAAGATGTTTTTTACATCTTTCATGCAACTAAATCTATAAGTGCATTTCTAAATGAAATACAAAAAGATATCGAAATAGTTGAATTTTATAAATACGTTTCCGATAAAGTTCAAATCATTGTCAATATACTTGATAACGATATGAATAGTGAAAAAATATTTGTCAATGTTAACAAAGGTGTAAAATTAAAAGACGAAGACTTAGTAAAAGGGCTTTTGATAACAAAGATTCCGTTAGATAATAAAAATGAACAATACCGATTAACAGAAAATGAAATTAATGAGATTCGCACAACATTAGGTAGGCAATGGGATGAAATATCTCAATGGGCAATAAGGAAAGATGTTACTGAATTTTTTCAGTCAAATGAAAGAGGGATAGCATGGATAATTAAATTAGCATTTCCGAAAGTAAATGAATTAGATGCTGATAATCCTGTTTTCACTTACCTTTTTGAGAAGTATCAAAAAGGTAAGAAGGCAAAAAGCATTTTTGAAAAGATATATTCAACTAAACAAATTTTGGACGATTGGTTTAACATACCTGAAATCCATAATTTATTGGGGTTTCTTATCCATTCAAAAAGTTCACATAATCTTTTTAGTATTTGGGCGAAACTGAACACATTAAAAACTAAGAATAATATTATTGAGAAATTAAAGAAACTAATCAAAGATGAAATCCCATACAATGAGAATGAAAATAGACTTGATGAATTAAATTATCATGATTCAAAATCTGCATTGTTCAATATCTTTATTATTCTTGATTTAATAAAATTCTTACCTATAAATGGCAGAAATCAAAACAGTTATGATTTTGGATTAATTAACAAAGAGAATTGGAGTATTGAACATATTTTTCCACAGAATCCAGACGAGTTTAAAAATACAAACTCTTTCTCAAAAGAAGATTTGAGTATTTTGAAAGAAATTCTATCTGATACAATTAGCAAAGATGATTTAAATATTGAAGATGAGGACGAGAAAGAAAACATAGTTGACTTCTTCAATAAAATTAAAAAGGCAAGGGAACAATGTCCAATAAATGAAAGTGAAAAATTGGCATTGAAATATCTACTCGCAAATAATACGAGTGAATTGCATGAAATTGGAAACCTTGCATTATTAGAACTCGGGATGAATTCAAGTTTATCAAATAATTTCTTTGATAAAAAGCGGGATATAATTGTAGAAAAAGTTAGTAATGGAAAATTTGTTCCATACCACACTTATGATGTATTTAGCAAATTAATTATTGAAAATCACACCAGTTTGCATGTTTGGTCAAAGAACGATATTAATGAGCATGAAGAATATATTAAAACAAAAATGCAAGAATTATTTAACTACTTAATTAGTGAATAAACATTATGAAGACGGGAAGATACTCAATATTAGATATACTTGATTTTCAAAACTTAGAACAGTTTGTAATTCCAGAAATACAACGGGATTATGTATGGTCTAAATCAGACGTGAACGATGTTTTAGAATCAATAAAAGATGGATTTGAAAGTGAAGATGTTCCATATTTAGGTTCTATTTATGCATATAATGATAAAGATTATGTTTATAAATATTTCTTAATTGATGGACAACAAAGGATAACTACTATTTTTCTTTTGTTAATTGCATTATATTACAAATTAGAAAAAGATTTGCCAGAACATTTGGTCAAAAATGAAAAATTAAAACTTGACTACAAAGTAAGGCAAGCAACACACGATTTTTTGACAGATTTTGTGAGTTTTCTAAATCTAAATAGAAACAAAGGTTTAACGCTAAACAGTAATATTATAAGCAATCAAACATGGTACCACACAAATTACAAAAATGACATTACCATTTTTAATATCATTAATAATTTTATTGAAATTTATGATTGGCTTACAAATTTGGGAGATGACAGTTTAACTGATTTTCTAACATTTGTTGAAGAAGATATTCAGTTGTCATATTTTGATATTGAGAATGGCAGACAAGGTGAGGAATTATATATTTACATGAATTCAAGAGGTCGCCATTTAGTTGAAAACGAAACATTAAAAGCAAAATTCCTTTCAAAATTAAACACAACAGAAAACAAAGAAAGTTGGGGTAAAAAATGGGAAATATGGCAAGACTTCTTTTGGGCAAATCGCTTAAATAATCCAGATTCGGATAATGGCTTTAACGAATTTTTACGAATGGTTCAAATTATTACTATGAGTAAAGACAAATATACGCCAATTCAAATAAATCAATTTGTAACATCAAATAACAATATTGATTTTCATATTTTACCTGAATTAACTGAGATAGAAAAATATTTTAATGCTTACAAATACTTAGTAGAAAATGAGAGTATTTCTGAATTTTATAATAAATACGAATACGATGATTATTTTTTAGAAACAGAGAAGAAACAAATAGATTATTTTAGAATCCTTCCATTAATTACATTTGTTTCTTTGGTAACTCATAATGATGAAAAAAACATTTTACGCTTTAATAGATTTTTATATAATATTTCAAGAAAGCGTAATGTAGGCAAAGATATTAGAACACAATTAATTACGGCTATAAAATTAATGTCAGATTATGCACATAGTCATAAAGAAACATATGATGTTTGTGATTTAATTAATTATTCAAAGGGTAGAACAGTATTATTAGATGAAGAAGAAATTATAAAATTAACTTTATATAAGAATCCACCTTCTGAAATAAATCGTGAAAAATTGGAATTGTTATTTTGGGAAATTGAAGACCATAATATTTTTGACGGTGAAATTTCATTTTTGTTAATGGAATATTTTAACGAAGAAAATGCCACTCTAAATTATGATGAGTTTACAAAATCATGGTTTGCATTTAAAAAATTATTTAACAGAAAGGACAACTATAAATACATATCGAAAGCATTAGTTTATTATGGGAATACTTGGTTAAGAGAAACACCATATTATTATAATAACTATAACTGTCAAGAATGGAATTGGTTAATTGGTGATGACAAAGGGAAATATTTAATGCAATTGCTACAAGATATGCATGAGAAAGAATTTGATTACATCAGAACAATAATAAAAAATAAGATTAAGAATTATTTCGAAAAAAACAATTATCAAAGCATTGAAAACATAAAACAATCAACTGGTTTCTTTAAGCAATTTAGAATATTAGTTGCTCTTGATTTTTATTCCAATGACAAGATATGGGATTACGGAAGTTTTATAGCAGAAGACAACAGATACAATTGGAAAGAAGACGCAGAATTTTTTACTGAAAATAAAGTTATTTACAATGTTTCACGTTATGTTCGTGGTGGTTATGATGGAAGAATTTTATCGTTTATGAAAGACATTTTGACTGATGAAAATAAATTAAAAGAGATTATTAATCAAATAGGTGAATAATGCCAGGGCCTAACAAAGGTTATACGTAATGTGGGTTAAATGCTAAATATGAACATTTTAATAACAAATAAACATCGGTGTAAGTTGAAAATTAATCGTTTCAAAACCCCGCACTACGCATAGCCAAACCGTTGTGTGGCATTAAAAAATGATTTGCATTAAAGACATAGAACCTTACATGGACAGCAGTACATTGACTGCAATTGCGACAATTCTTCTTGTTTTAGTCGGCTTTGCTCAGATACTAATTCTGAACTCTCAAAAACGACAAACTAGAATTTCTCTAATCACCCAATACCGACAACTGTGGACTGATTGCAAAGAATACTTTGGTAACGTGATATTTATCGGAAGAGAAACAGGAGAATATTACCAAATTCACAATCAAAACAAACTAAGAGAATTAGAAGAACTAGTCTCACAATATAGACTTGACATGCCGACTACTTGGGCACTTGAGAGTGTACAAAACGTATTTAATGTTTTAGATGAACTGACGATTAGAATTTTACAAGGACATTTAAAAGTTTCAGATACGTATCCTATAGTTGGCACAGGCTTTTTAAGGCACAGCCGCCCTTTGAGACAATTATTGGATTCTGAATATCAATCCGCTCACTTCTCCAGCCATTCTGACAATAATCACAGACAGATTCATAAAGAAATGCAGGATTGGCTAATCTATCATGATGGACTTAGAAGAAGGTGTTTAATTCTTATCGATATACTTTGGGCTGAAGCTGTTAGACTTGAAGATTTGCCACCTTCCGACATAAGAAGTGCCGCAGATGCGAAGAAAAAGACAGGTAAATTAAATCGAAGACGAGTTTTTAGTGAAACAATAAGACTGAATGGACTTAAGAAACTCTTTTTAGCCGTGAAACTTTCATTCTTTTTAAAGAGAGCCGAATACAAGTCATTTTGGAATTTTAAAGGATTGAAAAAATCTAGATTAGACAATATGGAAGAAAGTTGGACTAAAAGATTGCTAAGAGAAAAATAAAAAACGCCACACAAAAACGCATGTAGCTTATGGCGGGTGAATGCTACAAGTAAGGTTTTCGCTCTGTAGCCAGCTTCGTTTTCGCTGGACAGGGAGCTACCACGCAATCGGCTACTTCTCATAGCCAAACCGTTATGTGGCAATTTAAACTCCACACTTGGACTTATTGAACTTCCTGTCTATAAAAACTCAACGAATGAAGAATTAATTGTTACCCATATTCCTATAATTTTAACAAATAGCAAAGGATAAACTCTCATCTTTCGGTTTGTGCAAAATAATATGGAAAAACACCCGATATTTGCTTATAATGTCTGTTATGTTTCGGATAATAAGATTACTTTTCGTGCTGTTTTTTATACCGTTCTCACTGTTTGCCGCAGATTTAAATAGTGCGCTTTATGAAAACAAAGACTCCGTGAAGCCGTATGAGCAGTTGCTTTCAAAAATAAACAGACAAAATAACAGCCCCAATGTTCAATTGGAAAAA
>Ga0114934_10002919_pt1 | contig 10808 bp, 6 predicted proteins | sample 4SBtaG_2_FD_99695 | JGI IMG/M metagenome (GOLD analysis project Ga0114934, IMG submission 99695) | Deep subsurface microbial communities from Kolumbo volcano to uncover new lineages of life (NeLLi) - 4SBTROV10_white metaG | ecosystem: Environmental > Aquatic > Marine > Volcanic ...
GCCTACGCGACAACCATTATTGCCCCGGTCCGCCCTGCGTCCGTGCCGCTCCGCCACACCATCGCAAGCTCGGCGCAGGCTACGCAGTACTCCCTCAAATGGCTCGACGCGATTTCTCGGATGTCTACTTTGTTTTTCCTCTGGCGCTCGTCCCTCGCACGACGGAATAACAGTGCGGCCTGATCGCTACCGGGGACTAACCGCCTTCGTTTCACTCTCCATGGCGGTTAGCGGGTGATTAAAAACCAAATATCCTCATTCATCAGATAAATATCTACCTAACGATCCCCACGTAGCCAACCTCACTGTCGATAATTTTCACCTCCATTTTTATCGAAATTAAATTTTTGCGATTCACGTCACAACATTAAAACCCAATATTGGGTATAAATTGTATATCGAATATAAATAACAGGAATGATTGTTTCAGAAAAAACATATATTGCGATATCACATATAAAGATAGAACAGAAATATCGATTATTTAAACGCATCACAGGATTAAATATTTCATTTTGTTTCGAGCAACTCACATTTGGAGAACTAATCAATGAACATTCATCAACGACCGTACAGGTCATTGTCTCAAAACCTGCTGGCAGCAATGATGATTATTGTACCCGCGCTTTCACTGTGGGCACCGAATGTGCTCGCCCTTCCAAATTTCTTTTCTAGCAACGGTTGCAGTAACTGCCATACTCCAACCAGTACTTTTTTTCCGCCGATCGCTAATAATGATCAATGTTCATCTTGCCATGAACATGCCACCCAGGTTAAACCGAAATTCTCTGGCGGTACAATCAACTTTTCTGCTTCAGCTCAGTCTGTTGTGGCAACCGGCAGCCAGATGGCGGTTAATATCAATGGAGGAAACTCAAAAGGTATAAAAGGCCAGATTCGAGTTGCCATTTTGAATTCAGCCGGTACGGAACTATTCCCCGGTATGGATGCAAGAATCTCGCAGGGACCTTCTTCTCTGACAGTAACCGCACCGGCAACGGTTGGACTCACTAATTGGAAAGCGGCCAATCGAGGCTCCGGCACATCCGGCCCTCCATCTGCCGCTTGGGGCTTCTCTTCACCACCCCACGGCGAAGTCCACGCTAATTTCAGCTTCTATGCCTGTAACGATAACGATAACGATGGCTTTTTCTCGAATACCTGTCCTGCACCGGGGATAACCCTTGATTGTGATGACAATGCAGCCAGCCCAACCAATACATGTTTCGTCAACACTCCACCAATCGCCAATGCAGGAATAGACCAAACGGTCACAGCCGGCGATTTGGTCCCACTGAATGGAAGTGCTTCTTCCGATGCAGACAGCGATCCGCTGACTTACAGCTGGACATTAATCACACCTGCGGGAAGCACTGCAACCTTATCGGATGCCACTGCGGTAATGCCAACGTTTACAGCGGATGTTGCGGGTATTTACAGCGCTGACCTGATGGTCAATGACGGTACCGATAACAGTGGTGTCGACAGTGTCTTGATAACTGCCGGCCCCGGAAACACAGCACCTATCGCCAACGCAGGGCCGGATCAGCCGGTTACGGCAGGTGATGCAGTGACGTTAGACGGCAGTGGTTCCAGCGATGCAGACGGTAACACACTCTCATATAGCTGGATCCTGAACAGACCTGCTGGAAGTAGTGCGACTTTATCTGATCCAGGTGCAGTCATGCCAACTTTCCTTGCAGATGTCGCGGGCGTCTACTCAGCCGATTTGGTGGTCAACGACGGAACCGAGAACAGTCCCGCAGACAGTGTTACTATTACTGCCAGCGTTGGAAATACTGCACCGGTGGCCAACGCAGGATCTGACCAGTCTGTTACAACGGGCGATACAGTCACACTTGACGGCAGTGGCTCTAGCGATGTCGACAGTGACCCGCTCACCTACAGTTGGTCAATCACGTCCAAACCTGCGGGCAGTGCTGCCAGTTTGGCTGATCCAAGGACGGTAATGCCCACTTTCACAGCCGATGTCGCCGGGGATTATATCGCTCAGCTTATCGTCAACGATGGCATGATCGACAGTGCAGCCGATACCGTAGTGGTTCACACAGCGCACGGAAACACTGCGCCAATAGCCAATGCCGGACCGGATCAATCGGTGGCCACTGGCGATACGGTTACGCTCGACAGCAGTGGTTCAAGCGACGTGGACAGTGATCCACTCACCTACAGTTGGTCAATCACCTCCAAACCTGCGAGCAGTAGTGCCAGTTTGTCTGATACGACTGCTGCAATGCCGAGCTTTGTTGCCGATGTGGCCGGAGACTATGTGGCCCAACTCATTGTCAACGATGGTACGGTCGACAGTGCCGCAGACTCTGTCGTCATCCGTGCAGCCAACGGTAACGCCGCGCCCATCGCTAATGCCGGGCCGGATCAGTCGGTTGCAGAAGGCGATACGGTGACACTCGACAGCAGCGGTTCAAGCGATGCGGACAGTGACCCACTCACCTACAGTTGGTCAATCACCTCTAAACCTGGGGGCAGTAGCGCCAGCTTGTCTAATACGACTGCTGCAATGCCAAGCTTTGTTGCCGATGTGGCCGGGGACTATGTGGCTCAGCTGATCGTCAATGATGGTATGGTCGACAGTGCTACAGACTCTGTGGTCATCCATGCAGCGAGCGGTAATACTGTACCGGTTGCTCATGCAGGGCCGGATCAGTCGGTTGCAGAAGGCGATACGGTGACTCTGGACGGCAGTGCTTCAAGCGATGCCGACAGTGACCCGCTGACCTACAGCTGGTCGATCACTTCCAAACCTGCGGGTAGTGCCGCCAGTTTGTCTGATTCAACCGCGGCAATGCCGACCTTTGTTGCAGATGTGGCCGGAGACTATGTGGCTCAGTTCATCGTTAACGACGGTATGATCGACAGCGCCGCAGACTCTGTGGTAATCCATGCAGCAAACGGCAATACTGCACCAATCGCCAATGCAGGGCCGGATCAGTCGGTTGCAGAAGGCGATACGGTGACTCTGGACGGCAGTGCTTCAAACGATGCAGACAGTGACCCGCTGACCTACAGTTGGTCGATCACTTCCAAACCTGCGGGCAGTACCGCCGGTTTGTCTGATCCTAGCCTTGCAATGCCAAGCTTTGTTGCCGATGTGGCCGGGGACTATGTCGCTCAGCTGATTGTCAACGACGGTACGGTCGACAGTGCAGCAGATTCTGTCGTCATCCATGCAGCAAGCGGTAATACTATACCGGTTGCGAATGCAGGGCCGAACCAGTCGGTCAATCAGGGCGATACAGTCACGCTCGACAGCAGTGCTTCAAGCGATGCGGACAATGACCCACTGAGCTATCGTTGCTCATTCACGTCCAAACCCGCAGGCAGTACGGCGGTATTGTCCGATACATCTGGAGCCATGCCGACTTTTGTTGCGGATATGCCTGGAGATTATATCGTCCAGTTTATTGTCAATGATGGTCTGATTGACAGTGCTCCTGACTCTGTAGTTGTTACTGCTAAAAATATCACTCCACCACCTGCTGTCAATATTTCACTAAGATTGAAAGTAGAACCCAAAACGGTTGAGAAGGTTGGAAAACCCATAGAAATCCATGGTAAAGCCCGCCTTGATCGCAGTGAAATGGAGAAAGACGAGCGGATACCGGTACTACTTGAGGTCGGCATCGAAAAGCCCGATGGTAGTAAGATGAATCTGATGGAAAAATCCTATAACCTGAAGAAAGAACTGGAATTCGAACTGAAGTACCGAACAGGCATGAGCGGTAAGCATAAGGTCTACGCAAATATTCTTGGATCCAACGGTTCTATATTGGCCGCCAAAAGTCAGTATGTCATGGTTGTTTCCAAGGATTCCGATAATGACAATGACGATGAGCATGATGCAGACGAATCTGATAATGACGCCGACAAAGCCAAGGATGAGAAACGCGCCAGATTGGAAGCTATAAAAGCTAAAATGCTATTAATTGCAAAATTAAAGGACTCCAGTCTTAGCCGCATGGACAAAATTAGAGACCGAATTCGTTATGCGAAATCTAAAGTCAAAAGCATGTGCAAGGTGCCTGACGAAAAGAGATGTGTTCGATTACGTAAATCTCTACGTAAGCTGGCCGAAAAAAGAAAGCGAATCAACAAAAAAATAAGGAAATTAAACAGGATTAGCGAAAAATTGAGTAAATTGACATAGGTTAACCAAAGATAATCGTTTGCCATTTTCAAACGGAGATCCTTAGCATAAACCATTAATATTTTTTACAACCAAGGGCCAACCTTTAAAAAGAGGATGGCCCTTTTTTATTGCTAACCTATCTCTTAACCACCTATACTGAAACAGACAGAGAAACGAAAGATTACCGACACTAAAACCTAAAAGCTCTATACACCAGCGAATATTCCTATCAGAGAGACTATCAGAACAACCCCAATCGCTACAATGTAAACTATCTGCACTTCATCGTCGGCTTTAAAATTCCAAAAATTGGCTGGGGCTTCACCGACCTGACCGGTAAAATAGGCTGGGAGCAGCTGGGTTCTGATAATAATGTCGGTTTTAGAACACCGCTGGGTATCAATCATGCCTTTAATGGTTGGGCTGATAAATTTCTCGCAACGCCCCCGCAGGGTATCCAGGATCTTTATGGTGTCCTTTCCAGCCGATTTTATGGCGTAAAATTAATGGCCGTGTACCATCAGTTTAACTCTGCCGTTGGAGGTATTGATTATGGCCACGAAATCGACGCATTAGCGGTAAAAAAATTCGCCGGACACTATACATTACTCTTCAAATACGCCAACTATTTTGCTCGAAACTTTGCCACGGATACACAAAGAATCTGGGTGTCATTTGGTATCGACTTTTAAGCAAAACGAATCTGACGCAGTTATACAAAAATATTTCGTGAACTGCTAACTGTAACGAACTACAAACATAACCCGCAGAACCGGCAATCATCGTTATCTTCAAGCCACATTAATTTTCTGGAAGCTGACGATGCACGCAACTCATGACAATGGGGACTCGCCTTTTTTGACGGCTTAATGGACCGAAATTCTGGCGGGAAAAACCGGATTTTTGCTTAATCATGTTTGACACACCTCTTTTTGTTTTTTACGTCAAGTTGAGTGTCCGAATTAGTGTAGCCACTTCACTATCTTGCGGCAAATAGCTGCGGACCTTGGCTCGTGTTAACAGCTGGAAATCCAACAAACTTCAAAAAGATATGTATTGACTCAGCAATTTTCGTAGTCAGCGTGCAAGGCATTGATTGTTCGGGACACGTGAATACATCCGTGTAGGCTCTGCTGCAACGTCCTTGTTGCAGAAGCCCAAATAATCAATGCCTTGCACCCTCAGCAAATTACTCACTGAGTAATTGCAAAGATATTTTATTATGAAAGCACATTCATATGTGGCGGTGGAAAGACACCGCAAACCGAATAATGCTGACTATACACTACTGACCAGCATCAATCAGCCGTCAACGGCACTCTTTACTTGATAACTGCGCAACAGGAAGCATTCATGGCGAAAACAACGCAGACGAGTAAAGCCATGAACCATCCGAAATTCAGCTGTAACCACATCAATCAGAAGGAACTCGCTGAACGATGGGACGTTTCCCAACGCACCCTCGAGCGCTGGCGGGCTATTGGCTGGGGGCCGCACTTCCTGAAGATCGGTGGCCGCGTGGTCTATCGAATGGAGGATATTTTGGCTTATGAGGAACAGCATCTGGCAGGACCTATCCAAGCAAAACCATATATCAATGATATGAACAATCGCGAGCCAAAGGTTCTTCTGCTCATTATTCGCTGAAATATCCGATTTTTCTCTTCCAGATCATGATTAAATATGGAAGAATGAGCATTTACCATTAAATACTGTTAGTAACTGGTATTCTTTACACTGGTTTGCAGGAGTGGTTGATGACTCAGTCGTGGGACGAAGTAATGACAATCGAAGAGCTGGCCGCGTATCTGAAGATACCCAAGTCAACTCTTTATAAACAGGTTCAGGAAGGCAAGGTTCCCGGGCAGAAAATCGGCAAGCAGTGGCGCTTTGGCAAAAAGGCAATTGACCGCTGGATCAACGAGTCTAGTAAAGACCAGCACAAGGAATGAGTTAGGTATGGAGCTAGGCCTTTTGAGACAAGTAATCGAGCAAGCCAAAAACTACCACTCTCAGCTGGTAGTCGTAGCTGGCGAGTCTGCTTCTCTGCTGCTAGAGAATGCTGCATCTGAGGATGGTTTTGTAGCCGTCAACCTTGGCCTGGAGCTTTCAGAGAAACTGATCGAAGTGCCGAGACAAGACCGAGCCAAGTCCGCAGCATCGTTGTTTGCCGACTTGCTACATGAGCTAAACACTCGCGTCTTGCTGCTGAATCACATCGAGATACTGTTCGACAAAACACTCTCGATTGAGCCATTGAAGCTTCTACAAAGCAGCGCAAGGAATTTGACACTGGTTGTCGCGTGGCCTCTGGACAAAAAACCACTTCTTCACTGACCTACGCGGTGCCCAGTCATCCAGAATACCGTTACTACAAGGCATCTGATTTTGGCGAAACCATATTTGTTGATGCAGGCAAAAATGGATAAACAAGAGACACAATGGGAAGCAATATGAAATACGGCGATCTAATACAATTCGAACCACTTCAGTCGGTTTTGCAGCTTCGTGCCGCCAATGACCAGAAAACAGCTGAGAACATGGTCAAGACCTATGTCATCTCAGAGGAAATGGCCGAACGATTGACCGACATTGTCTTCCCTCAGCTTCAATTTGATACACCTGCCGATAATAAAGGTGTTTTGATTGTTGGTAACTACGGCACCGGTAAATCACATTTGATGTCCGTAATATCCAGCGTGGCCGAACATACTGAATTTGCAGGGCTTATCAACAATCCCACTGTAGCAACAGCAGCAGAAACAATTGCCGGAAAATTTAAGGTAATCCGTACTGAGGTCAGCGCTGCTTCAGAAATGTCTCTTCGAGATATTGTCACCAGCTTACTCACCGATGAACTGGCCAAGATGGGCGTGACCTATGCCTTTCCTCCGGCAGATAAAATCACCAATCATAAATCCTGTTTTGAAGACATGATGGCAGAATTTCATGCCGTTTTCCCAGACCATGGCCTGCTGTTTGTTGTCGACGAATTACTGGACTATCTGGATTCCAGACATGATCAACAGGTTGTCCAGGACCTTGGCTTTATGCGTGAGATTGGTGAATCCTGCTCAGAGCTTAAATTCCGGTATATCGCAGGTATTCAGGAAGCCATTTTTGATAGCCACCGATTCCAGTTCATATCTGATAGGATTCGTCGCGTAAAAGACCGGTTCGAACAGGTGTTTATTGCACGTAACGATATCAAATACGTGGTATCTGAACGTCTGTTAAAGAAAACAGCAGACCAGCAAGCAAACATCCGGGAATACCTCACTCCATTCGCTAAATTTTACGGCAACATGAATGAGCGAATGGATGAATTCGTCAGGCTGTTCCCGGTTCATCCTGATTACATCGACACCTTCGAGCGCGTATCGGCAGTAGAAAAACGGCAAATCCTGAAAAGCCTGTCGATAAGCATGAATAAATTGCTCAACGCTGAGATACCGACGGACTATCCCGGTGTTATCGCATACGACAGCTACTGGACAGAGCTCAGCGCTGATGCTGGTTACCGTACCTTGCCAGACATTCGTGATGTCATCAATGTCAGTGATGTGCTGCAAGACCGCATCAATCGCAGCTTCACCCGGCCAGCATACAAGGACATGGCCTTGAGGGTCATCGACGCCCTATCCCTGCACAGGTTGACGGTTAATGATATCCATTCGCCCATGGGAGCCACTGCACAAGAACTACGCGATACCTTATGTCTCTACCAACTCGGCATTGAGGATCTTGGAGGCGATCCTGCCGATGACCTGCTTTCACAAGTGGAGACAGTACTGCGTGAGATTCACAAAACAGTCAGTGGTCAGTTTATCTCGAGCAACCCGGACAACCATCAATATTATCTGGACCTGAAAAAAACGGATGATTTTGATGCGATTATTGACCAGAAGGCTGAGACTTTAAGTCCGGACGCACTTAATCGCGCTTACCACAAAGCCTTATATAACATTCTCGAGTGTTCTGACCTGCCTCAAACCGAATACAGAAATCTATGGGGCAACGAGATCGAATGGAAAGAACACATGAGCGGCCGTATCGGATGGCTGTTTTTTGGCACGCCTAACGAACGCAGCACAGCCTATCCACCGAGAGATTTTTATCTCTACTTCATCCAGCCTTTTGAAACACCAAAGATCAAGGATGAAAAACTGCCAGACGAAGTCCAGTTAGTGCTTTCTGGAATGGATGAAGATTTCAAAGTAGCCCTAGAGCACTACGCCGCTGCGATTGATCTTGCCGGTACTGCGTCTGGCCATGCCAAGTCCACTTATGAAGCCAAGTCAGGTGGATTCCAGCGTGCAATGAACAAGTGGCTTCAGGAGCACATGACCACCGCCTTTGAAATCACCTACCTTGGTCGTCGCAAGCCCATGATGGAATTGGTGAAAGGTCAGTCACTTCGAGATCGTGCCGGATTGGGCAAAGACGAGCGCATCAATTTCAGAGACATGATCAATACCATTGCGGGTATCTGCCTTGCGCCTCACTTTGAAACACTGGCTCCGGATTACCCAGTCTTTTCAGTCTTGGTGACCAGCAAAAATCGTGAGCAATATACACGGGATGCCATTCGTGTCATCAGTGGAGGCAACCCTACGAAACAAGCAACGGCAGTGCTTGATGCACTGCAACTGCTAGATGGCAACCGTATTGTTCCAGGTCAATCCAAATATGCCAAACACATACTTGAGCAACTCAAACAAAAGCCACATGGCCAGGTGGTAAATCGAGCTGAGATACTGGAAAGCGTGCATGGCGCTGACTATCTCGAGCCGGACAGTTTCCGACTGGAAACGGAATGGGTTGCATTACTGTTAGCCGCGCTGGTGTATTCCGGCGACATCGTACTGGCCATTCCCGGCTACAAATTTGATGCCAGTAAACTCTCAGACCTTGCATCAACCTCAGTTGATGACATTGCGGCCTTCAAGCACATTGAACAACCCAAAGACTGGAACCTGCCTGGCCTGCAAGCGCTCTACGAACTGCTTGAGCTACCACCCGGGCTGGCTATCGAAATTTCCCAAAACAAGGACGGCAGTATTTCTGCCATGCAAGATCGTGTTGCTAACAAAGTCAATCAACTTGTCACAACCCTACGCAACTTAAGAGATCGCCTGCCATTCTGGGGCGGAAGTGTATTAACCGAGGCAGAAGCAGACCAGTACAAAACACAGCTAACGGAAACCAAAACCTTCCTGGAAAGTCTGCAAGCCTACAACACCACCGGAAAACTGAAGAATTTCCGCTACACCGCTGAACAGGTCAGAGAACAGGATGACGGGCTAAACCAGCTAGCCAGTATCGAAAAACTCCAGAATCTGGTTAGCGATCTGTCACTGCTGGCAACCTACCTGTCAAAGGCAGAAGCCATCTTGCCCATGGAGCACGAATGGAATGGACAGGTAAAGGCCGCCAGACTGGACACGCTGCAACAACTGGATGATGAAGATAAACGCTCGAAGTCCAATTTCCACTCACAGGTTAGCGGCCGTTTAACAGAGCTGAAAAATGAGTACATCCGCATCTACGCAGGCCTGTATGCAAAAGCCCGGTTAACGCTGTCAGAAGACAAGCGTAAGGCCGAACTACTCAGAGATAACCGTCTGGATCAGTTACAGGCACTGAGCACCATCGACATCCTGCCCAGCAGCCAGTTAATAGACTACCGGAATAATCTGGCCAGTTTGACGGTGGCTGGCTCATTATCCGAGAAAGACTTATTAGTCGACCCGGTGCCCAACAATTCAGACTTCAGGCCCATCAATGAGGATTTGAGCATATCGGCGGCTACCCGACTGAATAATCTCGAAGATCAGCTGGATCAGATGATCAACAGCTGGACTGAAGCTCTGCTGGAGAACCTGGAAGATCCAACCACCAAGGGCAGTCTGGGATTACTTAACAAGCAAGACAGCACATTGATCAATACATTTATTACTGGCCGATCACTGCCTACGCCAGTAGAGGATGACTTTGTAAAAGCACTGCGTCAGGTGCTTCAAGGCCTGGTACTCATCGAGGTAAGTAAAGAAGAAGTACAAAACGCCTTATTTGCTCAAGGATCAGCAGCAACGGTAGAACAAATTAAACAACGTCTTGATCAATATCTGCGTGGTAAATGTAAAGGTCAGGATATCAACAAAGTACGTATTGTTTTAAAGTAAAGAGGCTTTTTTGGACGAAAATACGCTATACGAATTATTACAGGGAATCGAGTGGAAAGATCTTGAGTTAAAAGAGTCTCGCGATAAAGTTCCAGAATCTGCTTACGAAACTGTATCCGCTTTCTTAAATACTGAAGGTGGTCATATTGTATTAGGCGTTAATGACAATCATGAAATCACAGGAATTATAGATGCCGACCAAGTCCAAAATGCTTTTATTGGTGAGCTTCAAAATCCTGCAAGGTTTGGCACGCCAATCCATTTTGAAGATTATCTAAAATCGCATGAAGATAAAAATATACTAATTTTCTATATTCCAGAAGCGCAGAGACAAAATAAACCCATCTATGTAAAAACCAAACGAAAAGGGCGAGTTGCGTTTATCCGTAAAGGCGGTGGTGATTATCAATGCAATAATGAAGATCTCAACCGGTTAATCAATGACGCCAAACAAA
>Ga0114934_10002920_pt1 | contig 10803 bp, 10 predicted proteins | sample 4SBtaG_2_FD_99695 | JGI IMG/M metagenome (GOLD analysis project Ga0114934, IMG submission 99695) | Deep subsurface microbial communities from Kolumbo volcano to uncover new lineages of life (NeLLi) - 4SBTROV10_white metaG | ecosystem: Environmental > Aquatic > Marine > Volcanic ...
AGATATATATCTGCCCCACTGACAGCACGACCCATAGAGTCTGCAACACCGAGCCTGAAGGTTGCCGTTCCACCCGTAAGCTCTATCGGATGATACCAGACCCACATCGGTTCTATGAATATAGTCGCCGTTCCCACGCTGTGGTCGTTCACATAGTGTGCATCCACCTGGAGAACTGCGGTATCACTGTGATCTATGTTTTTTACAGGAACGGATATGTTATAGTGTCCGGTGGAAGTCCTGGTCGCTGTCAGGTTTGTGTATGTACCATCTCCATAAATCACCTGGAGTGGGTTAAAGCTGTCCACATCCACTGGATTTCCCCTGTATGTTACAACGACATCTGCGACTACGGTATCACCCGGGCATGCTGAAATAGATCTGGAATGGTCAAACAGAACGCTTATCTCCACATCTGGTCTTATGATATTAAGATTGAGGTCTGCGGAATCCGCATCGTTACCAACAACCACGGCAGCATGAAAGTCTGCAAAGTTGTCTGCCTCCAGGACAGTGTATGTAACCTCATAGAGCCCCCTTGAAACACGGCTTGCCACCAGGTTAAGCGGTGAATGTTGCCCCCAGTGGGTGTTAAGTGTCACTGTGATATTATCCGCATCGTCTGGAAGCCCCTTCTCAAAGACATGAATCAAGACATGTATGGTATCACCGACCTGATATTCTCCCATTTCCGAGGTCATTATAACTCTCAGAGAATCCGATTCGGCCGTTGCGAAGGGAAGTCCTCCGAGAATCATGGTCGCTATCACCATTACTGCCGTAAGTTTGCCCATTGCTTTCATATAATTCACCATATTGGATATGGCATCGTCTATATATAAGCATTCCGCAGTCGGCAACTATTTAAACCAGTCTTTTATTGGTGACAATATGCAGGCTCCCAGCGCCCTGAGTTTGTACTGTGAAAGATGTGATGAATACACGCTTCACAGGGTTGTGAAAGGAAAGCTCAGGGATAAAAACGGCAAGACGCTTGATGTGGTTGCAAGGTGTACGATATGCGGTAGCATCTACAAAGGAACGATTAAGGCCCCTTCATTGAGAGAGGTCCCGCTCATAATAAGCGATCGGGCGGATTCCCATAGAATCAGAATGGAACTGCCAGAAGATGAAGTCATAAGTCTCGGAGATGAGCTTTTAGTGGAGGATGACACCATTCTTGTTACCGCCATTGAAAGAGATAAAAAAAGGGTGGGGAGTGCCACCGTTTCCGAGATAGACACCATATGGGCAAAACTTTTCAACACTGTTTCAGTAGCGGTAAGTGTTAATAGAGGAGCAAGGACTCTTGCAGATGTTATAGAAGCAGTGCCGGAAGAGGAGTTTTACATAGGCGATACGATTATGGTGAAGAATAAAAACTGCGTCATCCACAAGATTATGGATAAGAACGGGCGAATGGTTCGGAGAGGAGGATTGATGGCAAGGGACATAAAGAGAATATATGCGCAGATAATCCACAGCCATACGAGTTATTAGTCCTCTGTTTTTCGGAATAGAAGGAGCGCAGCCAGAACCACAATACTTGCACCGATGCTCATTGTCAGATAGTCCCCTGCAGAGAGGCCGAAATTCGGGCTTTCCCGAATGCTTAGCGTATGTTCACCTGGGCCAGAGAGATAAACAAGCACAGAGCTGTAATTCCCCTCATGCTGAACGAAGTATGCGTTCGGACCGCCAGAGTAGTGGAGAATCTGTGATAAAGAAGGGGCCGAGACCGCTTCCTTCCCGTCGATGATTACGGTCCCTGCTTTCAGCATACTGTCCGGGATATGAACCAGAATTATCCTGCCCTCCGCACTTCCATTGGTGGAAATCCCTATCTTTTCATCGCTTACCATGCTCGTTCTGGAGTCCATTGCACCGTAGGCGGAGTAATCATCTCTCACAAGCTCTCCATCCCTGTTTATGTAGAATTCACCGGCCAGCTTTCCGGAAAGAATAGAGGACATGATTGCTGCTTCATCATCGCTGTAATTCATGTAGGAAAAGGCGCGGAATATCATTCTGGAGCCGTTCTGAAGCGATAGACTGATTCTGTTGCTGCTGATGTTCAGGGCACCGGAGGTGAGAAAGACCCGCCCGATTGTTCCCTGATGCTCCAGAATTACCGTATTGTTCTCGATTTTAGGATTTATATCCTTATCCACCTCAATCTCAAGCGTGCCTTCGCGGTATGCATTGAATATGATTATTCCCGACGGGTTGTCGTGAATCTCCAGCTCTCCGCCAGTACCCTCGAGAACGAATGAACTGCCTTTCTCTTTAAGGGTAACATTTCCGATATCAGAAGATGACAGGTATGAAAAGAGTGGGGTGCCTATGAGAGAAATTGAGGTTATGAGCAGCTCACCGCTCATGTCTGGCCCGGCCATATACATGGGAAGGCCCTGCAGGTCGCTGTTCAGAGAGAAAGAGACATATGCTCCTGCCATAACCGAGCCCGAAGAAAAGCTGCTACTCTCCTGAAGAGGTGCGGCAAAACCCGGGGATACTGCGCTTATAACAAGCAGAATGGCCATTATCGAGATAAATCTCATGCTATCACCTCAGAAGAAATAAAAGAAAAGGGGGAGGGTAGATTGGAGGAGGCAGACCCCTTGTGAGCAAGGGGGTCTATTACGCGGGCAGTGTAATAGAACAAGCCTCGTAGTAACAGTTGTCGTACGGTATATATATTAGATTTGGTGCAAGTATCGAACATAGGGCAACGGGTAAGGGATTACATGCTTGCATAAATTAGTTTTGCTTACCTCCGAACGAGAGGAAAAAAGTGGGGGCACTGGGATTTGAACCCAGGTCAGCGGGTTTCTTCCACACGGGGAGCGACCCCGTATGTCATATACAGGTCTGCGCTCCAGTTTTTCATCACCGAATCAGCAAACCCGTTGGCATTCACTCCTGTATAACTGGAGCCCGCAAGGATGCCAGGTTACCCCATACCCCCACAGGTTCTGGGGATAACCGCAGGAAAGGGCCTACTTGTTTCTGTTGCGTTGCGCTCTCTTTCTGCGTCTCATCTTCTTCTTTCTCCATTTCCAGCGCTGTTTTCCGCGTTTTTTCCATGCTCTTGAACTTCTCTTCATTTTAATTCCTCGGTTTGTCTGATTTGTGGGTTAATGCCCACCCATTAATGTAGTTTTCGGATATTCTGGCGGGCCCGAGGGGATTCGAACCCCTGACCACTGGCTTAGAAGGCCAGTGCTATATCCTGACTAAGCCACGAGCCCTTCACTTCGTTCAGGGCTCTGGTTCCCAACTATCGTTGGTCATCACGAGCCCTTTTCGTTCTCTCCATTTCTGTGGCATATGTGGGTTTTATCGCCCAATACACACACCCTTTTAAAATCTTTCGCTTTTCTGTTGTTTTACTCATCCCCTTCCATCTCATACTTCTCCTCCCATCTTGAATCTGTAAGCCGAAGGGCGATTGCGTATAACGATTTGGGGATAAAAGAAGTTGCCGAAGCGAAGCTGAGTCAGAACCCCGCTTGTTAAATGAGCCATAAGCCAAACGAGAGCGAGGGCGAGCAAAAGAAAGGAGGCCAAAGAGTCGGGGGCAAAAATACAATTATTATTTAAGATCATCTACTATTTTAAGAGATTTTTCTATATCTTCTATTGCCTTAACAACCTCCAGACGTTTGAATTTTTTTGCGTTGTTGTGGATTATATTGTTCCTTTTATCATATATTTTTTTTAACGAGTTGACCAGTGAATCTTCTAATTCTTTTTTTCCGAGAAATACCACTACAAACTTGATAAGATCAATCAAACTTAAATTTTTGACCATCGATTCTAAATTCAGGTTTTTATTATTGGTTTTCGATAATTTTGTATATTTTTCTTTCAAATAGCTTTTTAATGCAGTTTCAAGAGATATTACCAATTCGATATATACCAAATCAAAATCATATGTTGTGAAATGTACTTTTGCAATCTCAAGATACTTTCGCTCAATTTTAATCTCTTTATCCAGGCCCTCAGAAATAATATTGATATCATCGAACTTATCAGGTGAATCTTCATATTCTAAAATAGGTGTCATATCGAGATAAACAAGTTCATCGTCTCCAGTTTGATCTAGGATGGTTCTAATATCTCTAAGCTCTGGATATAGACCTAGGTTATGTTTTTCCAATACTTTCTTCATCGCATATTTTTCTTCAGCTAATTTCTCCCATGCAGATAACTTTTCTTTGTCATTTTCCTCTGTTGGAGGCGCAAAGTAATCATAAAATGTATCATAATCCATTAATGCAATATCGACATTCTCAATTAATATTCCTGTGATTTTTGAAATTATCTGATCAATCTCATCAATTGTAAAATGATACCTATTAAATCTTCTTTTTACCTCACCTACTGTAGTTTCGTATGTGCAGTAATATAATTTATCGCCTTCTTCATGCTCTACCTCAATTTTCCTATCCACCGGTAGAAAGATAAAATTGAGTAGCGGATCGCCCGAGGTAGGGATCTCCCATCTCCATGATAAAACTTCTTTTTTGCCAATATATAAAGTACTATAATTTGCCATATGTATCAACCGTGTACGTCACTCAAACAACCTCAATTTTGCGCCCAATATCGTCCAACTTCGGTATATCTGAACTACCTCGCATATAGATACCTCTTATAAACACTTTTTCTTTCTCGATCATCTTTACCTCCTTTTATCTGTAACTCATCTAACATGTTTTCTCCGTACCGCAGGATATGTATCATCTCTATAAATTTCTTTTCGTTCTTAGCTCTCTGTGTAGCTTCCAATATAAAAGCCTACCATCTCTCCTCCATTTCTCTTTCGGCCAAAAACTTTAAACTTATGCAGTGGATATCCATTCGTGATAGTATGACAGAAATGCTTTACATGCCAGACACGGAGGCCAATTACATAAAGGAGTTTGATGCAGAGGTGCTGGAGAGTGCGGATGACTATGTGGTTCTCGACAGAACCGCTTTCTATCCCGTTGGAGGAGGCCAGCCATCCGATACCGGCGTCCTGAAATGGGAGGGTGGTTCTGCAGAGGTTATTGAGGTTACAAAGAAAGGCGGCGTAAAGCACCATATCAGCGGAGATATGCCTCCGTCAGGAGAGAGGGTGAGAGGAATCCTGAACTGGGAAAGAAGATACGGACACATGAGGATGCACACGGCCCAGCACATCGTTTCCGGCATCGTTTATGACGAGTTTAACGCAAGAACCGTTGGGAATCAGCTGTATGCGGACCGAGCTCGCATAGACTTCCAGCCGGTGAAGTTCAGCGAAGAGGACCTTGCGAGGATTGAAGAGATGGCAAATGAGATGATAGACCGCCATTATCCAGTAGAGATAAGGGAGATTGAACGGGGGGAGCTGGAGAAGAGGGTTAAGCCCGAGCGATGTAACCTTGACCTTCTACCGAAATCGGTTCGGAATCTCAGGGTGGTGTTCATCGGAGATGTAGATATCTGCCCGTGCGCCGGGACTCATGTCAGAAACACCTCAGAACTCGGGCATGTCCGGATACTGAGTAAGGAGAATAAGGGAAAGCAGAGGATGAGAATCAACTATGTTCTGGAGTGATAGAATGTTCGATATGGGTCGCAGTTTTCGCTCTGGATTGGAGAACCTGGAGCGTCTGCCTGACAGAGTTTTCATATGGGATGAAACGCTTAGAGGTGGAGACCAGACGCCGGGTGTCAGCTTTACCACCAGGGATAAGATAGATATTGCAACGATGATGGACGATATTGGAGTATCCGTGATTGATGCTGGATTTCCGATCTTCGGCAAAGAAGAGAGAGAGGCGATAGAGAGCCTGGTCAATCTCGGTCTTAAGGCAGAGGTCGGTGCTACGGTCAGAACAGAAAGGGAGGATGTCGATGCGGCCATTGACTGCGGAGTTGAGAATATATACATGTTCTCCACGACAAGCCCGCTGCATCTGAAGTACAAGTACGGCATTAACGAGAACGAAGTCCAAAAGAGGATTCATAACGCTCTGGAGTATGCGGTGGAAAGAGGGCTTAATGTTGATTTCATAAGCGAAGATACATCCCGTTCCAATTTTGACACGGTTATAGATATCATAACAGATGCAGTAGAGCTCGGCATCAGGCGGATAATTCTCTGCGATACAGTGAGCATAATGACCCCTCAGAGCATGTATACGATGGTCAGCAGGATTATGGACGGCCTGAAAAAGAATATGGAGGAAAGGGGGATAAAAAGGGAGGTCCCGTTCGGAATTCACTGCCATAACGATTTCGGACTGGCCACCGCAAACACGGTTGCTGCTGTTGCGGCCGGCGTGAAGTATCCCACACTGGCAGTTAACTCTCTCGGCGATGGCTCCGGAAACGCCTCCATGGAAGAGGTTGTGATGATACTGGAGAAGCTGTACGGTACCACAACAGGCATGGACACCACAGGCCTTTATTCCCTTTCTAAGCTGGTTGAACGGCGTTCGGGCATCTACCTCAGCCCACAGAAGCCGATTAGCGGTCTGAATTCATACAGACACGAGTCAGAGGTGCATGTCTCCGGCGTTCTGAAGAATCCGCAGGTTTATGAACCAATACAGCCAGAGGAGGTCGGCAGGACAAGGGAGTTCGTTCTCGGAAAGCATACCGGCATGACAGGGCTTGGAATATTCCTTGAAAGGCTTGGCATTGAAGCAAGCGATGAACAGAAGGCTGAGATACTTCGCAGAATGAGGAAGGAAAAGGCTGCAGACACCGGAGAGGAGGTTAATTCTCTGTTTGAACACATTGAGCGGTATGCCAGAGATAGCCTCTCGTTCCCCATGAAGAGGTTGAGGGAGATCGCTCTTGATGTTGTGGGAGAGAAGGAATGAACCTTGTTCAGGAGATAATCAGCCAGCACACTGGGCACAGCGTGAGGGCGGGAGATGTGGTAACATTAGAGCCAGATCTCGTTATGATTCACGACGGCAATGCTCCGCTATTCATGAATTACTTTGAGAATATGCGGATAAAGTATCCTGAGAGGGTTGTTGCATTCACCGACCACTTCTCACCACCATCGTCCATCGCCCACTCAGAGGTTGTACGCAGCTACCACAGATTTTTGAAGGAACAGGGGGTAGAAAAACAGAATCACTTTACAGGCATAGGCCACCAGCTGATGGTGGAGCTCGGTTATGCAAAGGCGGGCATGATAATTCTTGGAAACGATACGCACGCCACAACATACGGTGCAGTCGGAGCATTTGCGTTTGCGCTCGGAAACACCGATACCGCATACACCCTTGCCACTGGAAAGACGACGATAAGGGTGCCAGTGGCAGAGAAGATCGAATTGAAGGGGAGATTAAAAAAAGCCTCTCCATTTGATGTGGGCCTCGAGGTTATACACCGCTATGGGACAGACGGGGGAGAGTATTCCTCACTTGAATTTCATAGCGAATCCATATCGCTTGATGGAAGAATGACCATCTCCAACCTGTCTGCTGAAACCGGGGCCGTATCTGCAATTTTTTCCCGCAGGAAGGTAAATGCCGCTCATGAAATAGAGCTTGCAGAGCTGACTCCTCTTGTGGCCCTTCCTTACAGCCCGGATAATATCACAGAGGTATCGTCCCTGAAGGATGTAAAAATCCAGCAGGCGATGATTGGCTCCTGTGCCTCGGGCAGACTTGAGGATATCCGAAGCGCTGCAGAGATACTGAATGGGGAGAAGATAGACAGGGATGTCAGGCTGATCATTGCCCCATCATCAAACGCTGTCATGCTGAAGGCTATGGAAGAAGGATACATTCAGACGCTCATGGAGGCAGGAGCGGTAATCGTATCACCCGGCTGCGGCTCGTGTGCCGGCATTGACAGAGGAATTCTGGCTTCAGGTGAGAAGGCGGTTGCGACATACAGCAGAAACTACAGGGGAAGAATGGGACCATCGGATTCAGCTGTCTATCTGGCCAGTCCCGAGACCGTAGCACTGTCTTCGCTCTATGGCGAGATTACCGGGAGGGAATAGATGATAATAGAGGGAAGGGCGCACATGTTCGGTGAGAATGTGAGCAGCGATGCGATACATCCGACCTCGCTTTTCAGTACAGACCCAGAGATAATAAAGAAGGGAGCGATGGCCGGGATTGACCCTGACTTTCATAAGAAGGTGTCAAAGGGGGATGTTATCATCGCCGGTAAGTCCTTCGGAAGAGGGAGCGGTCGTGAGATAGCTCCGCTCTCCCTGAAACTTGCAGGAATAGATGCGATTGTTGCTGTCTCAATGCCCCGCATATTCCTCAGGAACTGCATAAATATAGGGCTTCTCCCGATTATTGCCGACGCCCGTGCCCTCTTTTCTGATGGTGATATGGTCTGGATAGATACAGATAGGGGGATTATCAAAAATAGAGCCACCGGCGATTCTATGAGATTCAGGCCGCTGGAGAGAGATTTTATGGAGATAATCGAGGCGGGAGGTCTTATGAATCTGCTGTAGACAAATCTTTTTTATGGCCATCCAATACACTCTCATGGAACTCCAGGATGAGTACGATGTTGTCGTTGTCGGCGGTGGGCCAGCTGGTCTCAGTGCAGCCCTGAGGGTGCGAAGACCAAGAACCTTCAATTTCATGCCCCAGAGCGCCCTTCTAATAACGGATTCCGAGCCGGGCGGGATATCTAACTGGCGTGAGGTGTATATCACTGGCCCCTCATGGAGCTACAGAGGAAATGAGCTGCGGGACAGAATCTTGAAGGACCTTGACCGATACGATGTTCCGATTCTCAGGGGGCAGGTCACGAACATAGAGATATCTGGCGATATAAAGCGTGTCTTTACAGAAGGCAGGGAGTTCCGCGCACATGCATTGGTAATCGCTACGGGCCTCAAACGCGTCAGAAACGAGCGGGAGTTCATGGGCAGAGGGTTGTATGTGACCATCAAGGGCTATCGATTCATGGAATCCATTTTTGAAGAGATATGCCAGAAGAATGCAGGTAGAGGGGTTGTGGTGGTTGGAAGCCCTGCTCTTGAGGATACGATGGCGATGCTCGAGAGGATAAATCGGGGTCGGGCAGAGATTACTGCAGTTGTTGAGGGTAAATCCACACTGGCCGGGAATTATTCTGTCATCGAGGGCGAGCTTCTATCGGTTGAGGGCGGTGAGATGGTTGAAGGCGTTCTTGTAAGAACCGACTCTGGAGATACAGAAATTCAGGCGAACGCTGTAATTATAGACTTTGAGTCGTACATGAAGAAGAACAACACCCTCCCCAGGATGGAAATCCTGAACGAATCCGGATTTATCGATGTAGATGCGTCCATGCACACGAGCATTCCGGGAGTCTTTGCTGCTGGAGACATCACTGGGCCGCCGTTCAGCGCCGGCAAAGCGGCGGGTCAGGGAATAACCGCAGGGCTGGAGGCCTTCTGCTATGTGCATGAACTGAAATTCGGGGAGAGATGTCCGGGCTATGCCTTCTACCCGATGTTTCAGGACGGAAAGCCAGCAAGATTTGAGGTTAAATCTCCTTCAGATGGATTCCTTCCCCGACTTATCGGCACCTTTGAAGCAGCTGACGGCTCTCTTATATTCAGGGAGGCAAAAATAGAGGATACGGCGGAAAACCGCCTCTTCCTTGAATTAAGCGACGGCACCAGAACCATAGAGAAGATACTCAGAGTTGCAAAAGAGAAAGGATATGGCAGCAGGGAGAGATACCTGACTCTCTACCGCACTCTCGTGCTGGCCAAGGATATGACAGTGCATGTTCCTGCAGGTGGCGCTCATGTCCAGTATTAAACTCCTAAGACACAAGGGTGTCAGAAGGCTACCGCTTCCATTCAAACTGTTTGTTGCCAGAAGATTCGGCCTGATATCGGGCGGAATGGACCAGATAATCGAATCCGATGGAAGGAGATATCTGTCGATGCATGTCCCTCCTCTTGGAAGCAGGGGCTTTGAGCGCTTTGTGGATGCACACCTCAGAGAGAGCAGAGGCGAGAGGGTGCCGGAGATTGTAAACATCTCGCTGACTCCATGGTGTGAGGAGAATTGCTGGCACTGCCTTTATTCCACATCAGAGAGGAAAAAAAGGGATTATCTCAGCAGAAAGGCAATCAGCTCTGCAATAAAGGATATGAAGGATCTGGGAACATACAGCGTACTTCTTACCGGTGGTGCTCCCCTCCTTCACCCCGATATTATGGGCATTATAGAGGAGTTCGATGAGCGTTTTGTTGTAAATCTCGCCACACCGGGGCGATACCTGACCCCACAGATTGCCGGCAAACTCAAAAAAGCAGGCCTTACGGGTGTCTTCATCGGGCTGGACTCGTCGGATAAACGGAGGAATGACGGCTATCGCAGCGCTGGGAGCTATGATGCGGCCATTTCTGCCATAAAGGCGGCGAGAGAGGCGGGACTTCTGAGCGGCATATTCTCGGTTATAAGGAGGGAGCAGTTGATAGATGGAGATGTTGATTCCCTTATCTCTCTGGCCAGAGAACTGGGAACCTCCGAGATAGACCTGTTCGAACCTGCAGGCCCTGAATCTCAATTGCTGGGTCCAGAGGAAAGAAATAAACTTGCCGCATTTCAGGAGGTATACAACCGGAAAAAAGGATATCCAAAGGTAATATCTGGACCCTACATGGACTCCCCGGAGTTTATGGGATGTACTGCCGGCTTTAACCGCATCTTCATCGATTACAGCGGTGATGTAAGGCCATGCCAGCTCCTCCCGGCCAGTTATGGGAATATAAATGATGAGCGCCTGAGGGATGTATGGGAGAGGATGGACAGATTCCAAAAGCCCGGGAAC
>Ga0114934_10002921_pt1 | contig 10799 bp, 9 predicted proteins | sample 4SBtaG_2_FD_99695 | JGI IMG/M metagenome (GOLD analysis project Ga0114934, IMG submission 99695) | Deep subsurface microbial communities from Kolumbo volcano to uncover new lineages of life (NeLLi) - 4SBTROV10_white metaG | ecosystem: Environmental > Aquatic > Marine > Volcanic ...
TAGACGACAGAAAACATCTTTACTTTGTAAAATCATTATAGATACAAAACTATTCTTTTACAAATATATAACGTGTTTTATCTTTAAGTCATTTTAACTGTTCATTTGAAAATTCCAATGGTGTAAAATGAGACAAAAATACAATTATTTGTTTATTATACCAATATTTTTGACCCATTATTTCTTGTGTTTTTGATCCCATTGTTTTTGCAATGAAATTGACTAGAACAAAAATTATTAAAATTATAATGGATTTGAATATTTCACCCGTTAAAACCCAACCTCTTTCAAAATTAAGTGGATGCGTTTTACTAACTCTTTGTTTTGGTTGTTGCAAATCCATATATAATTATGCTTTATAATTATTTTGATACTCTTCTTGTGTAATTAGATTTTCATGCAAAAATATATCTAATCTTTTATTAAAATTTTTATTTTTATTTTTTGTATGCCAAATAAAAGATTTATAAATTAAATATGTTTTCTTATATTTTTCATCAATATTGTAATTACAATATATTTTATCAATACAGAAATTAGAAACAGATAAATTATTATTATTTTTTAGTAAATCGTTAACAACTTGTTGATCCCATCCATTATTTTTTTTTAATTCTTGCAAAACAGAGATAAAAAAATTTAATGTTTTATTATTGCAATTTATCAAAATTAAACCAATATTATGATTGCTAGAATCGACATGTGATGCAAAACATAAATCACAATTTTTACAGGTATTTATATAATTGTATAATTGACTTATTTTAGATGAATTTATAAAAATTGTAGCATCTGAAAAAATAATATACCTATTCATATTTTTTTTTATACAATCCACAATTGTTTCTATTTTAATAGAAACACCTCCAAAAAATGGATGTTGTGATTTATTATCAAGGTCATCCATTATAATTCCATGTATATTAAATATATTTGATAAATTTTTAATAATATGTTTATTATAATAATTATATAAAGGCGAATAAAGATAATAAAAATTAGTTTTTATTATTGCCTTTACTATACTTGAATATAAATAAATTCCATTTTTATTTAACATTTTTTCATCATTTTTTATTTGTAAATAAATATTGTCTGAATTTGTTGTAAACGATCTTGCCATTGCACATGATTCAATTCCATATAAATTTGTTAATAAATTATATTTTTTCATAAAATGCTTATCATTTTTAAACCATTTATTTTTTTTCCAATATTTTTTTATAACTTTTGGCGGATTCATGTTTATAATTTGGATTTCTTTATCCAATTCAATACATTTTGTGCTATTTGTAAATGATGGAATTTCCCAAAATATATGTTTTGTATATTTGGTTATTGCATTTGATAAATACGGTTCGTAATTGCAATGATTTGTTGTTTTATCATAACAGGAAATTCTATATTGAATTAGATTTTGTTCATTTATATTTATACTATTCAAAAAATTTGCTAATTTATTAGAACATTTCATATCGGCATCCCACTTAAATAACCAGTTCATTGTACACTTTTTATAACACCAATTATAATATGTTGACAATGAGTGAGGATTATTCGCCGGTGTTATTAATGTTTGGTAACCAGCCCTTGATATTTCGATATTGTATTTATAAATTTTTATTGGCATCGTTTTTGACATTTCAATAGCAATTTTTTCAGAACCGTCCGTACATAAATGTAAAATTATTATTATTTCATGTGGTGCTTTGATTTGTTTCAAACTTTCCAATGATTGTTGTAAATATTGTTCTTCATTTCTACACCTTAACATAAATGATATTCCGTTCATTTATTTTTAATATCTAATAAAAAATATTCTTTATACTTATTATTTATTGTTTCTTCTTTTTGCCAAATTTCTTCTTTTTGCTAAATTTCTTCTTTTTACTAAATTTCTTCTTTTTACTAAATTTCTTCTTTTTACTAAATTGTTTTTTGCTATAGGTATCTTTTTTAACAGTTGATTCCTTAAAACAATATTCTAATAATCTTTTTTGTAATGGATCTTTTTTCATTTCGATAATAATATTTGGTGGAACTTTTGATACAATTCCATATGATGGCCTTCCAAATATTGATTTTAATTGAGAATAAATTGCATATTTTGTCGGAGCCTTCACCATTGCAAACAATGAATCTCTTGATAATCCTGCTTTAATTTTATCTTCTGGAAAACAAGAAGAATATACTCTACCCTCTTTTCTTATTAAATTAATATAAGTACCTTTTAAAATTGCCTTTAATATGTTATCCTCTTTTTTATCTGACAATACCGGTTCTTCTGTAAGGAATAATGTATTTGGTCTTTTATTTGGATTTCTATCTTTTTCTCTGCGAACTACCGAACTAAATTTGCGTTGAAATTCTTTGCTTTCATATTTAACTCTGTCCCATCTGTTGTAATTTAGAAAATTTTCTTTACACCATTCTCTTGCACCACCCATTTTTTCAGTTATTACTCTTCCAGTTCTTCTATCAACTTTATCATATCGTCGTTTTGAAAATTCTTTATAAATATTAAGAAGTGCAAAATGATCTCCCATACTCGATACCAATCCTCTTATTATTTTTTTATGTTTTTGTTCTGCTTTTTTTATATCTGATTTATTTAAAGATTTTGGTCTAAATCGTATGTCTATTAATGAATCCATTCTAAAACCAGTTAATTGATATATTCCAGCAAGTGTGCACATTTCATCTCTGCATTTATAATTATAACCTGCAATAAGCATTCTTCCAATTTCAGGCCCAGTATCAAAATCAGCCATTGATTTTCCCATATCATTTAAATATGCTTTTGTTTTATCAACATTCATTCCACCCAATGCGAATATTTTATTTAATGCACGTTTAACTGAGTCCTCTGGTGGAACTTCAATAAATTTACTTAAAAATGCCGCCAATTCAACTGTTTTAATTAATTTATTATTTTTATTTTTAATAAATCCTCCTTTTTTATTTTTTTTATGATAAGCAAAGGGTAAACCCACATGCGAAACCAAATCGTCTCTTGCAAAAAATTTTAAAACATAAGGTGTTATATCAATAAGTGTTATTGGCGATGGCGCATAATCTGAAAATTGTTTTTTATATTCCTCTAGTGTAAACATATTATAACATGTTCCGGGTTTTGTTCTTCCGGTTCTTCCTTTTCTTTGAGTATGGGATGCCTTTGAAATGAATACTTTTTCTAATGCAACCATATCTTTTTCAGAATAAAATCTGCTTTGATTAACTAAGCCAGTATCAATAACAAAATCAACACCGTCAAATGTAATAGATGATTCTGCTACTTCTGTTGCAAAAATAACTTTTCTTTCATATGGTCCTTTCGGATGATTTTTAAAATTAGTTGCTGTTGTAATATATCTTTTTGTTTCATTATTAGTACCGCTATGTAGAATTTCACAATAAATTTTTCTATCCATTTCTTTATTATTTTTGGCAATCATTTGATGCAACAACATACATCCTTCTGCTGATTCTCCTTTTCCTGCAAAAAATATTAATATATCTCCTTCATCTGTTTCTACCAATATTTCTACTGCTTTTTTAGCAGATGCTTCAATATAATCTTTATTAACTAAATTATTTTTGTCATCAAATTTATTAATAGATTTTTTGAGAAATATTTCATCAATTGGAAAGTTTGGCTTTCCACCGGCATTGATAAATGCAAATTTAAATTCTTTTATTGGAAAATAATCAATAAATATTTTTTCATTTACAGTTGCACTCATAATAATTAATTTAAAATCAGGACGTCTTTTAATTAGATCTTTTAATAAAAGCAATAATAAATCAATTTGAACTCCTCTTTCGTGGGCTTCATCAATAATCACACAATCTAAATCAGATAACATTGGGTCTGACATTAATCTTGCCAATACATATCCATCAGTACAATAAAGTAATTTGGTTTCGATTTTTGAATATTGAGATGGACTGCTTCCTCTATATTTAACACCGACAGCCCCACCTAATTTAACATCAAGTGTTTTGGCTGCAAATTTTGCATTTTCTTCACTGGGTAATCTTTTTGGATTTGTAATTGCTATTCTTGCCTGATAATTCAAAGCATGCAGTGCAAATTTTGGTGTTAATACTGTTTTTCCGCTTCCAGTGCCAGATACAATCAATATAACTTGATTATTATAAATATCTTTAATGGTTTGATCTTTTAATTTATACATTGGAAAATTAGACCATATATTTGCTAATCTTTCATATGTGAAATTATCTCTGCTTGCATTCTTATTTGAGTTAAAATATAAATTTTTGTATGGTTCTCCTGTTAAAGGATTTGGTTCTTTTCCTTCTGGATCTAAAATACCGATAGGTTTTAATAAATCTTTTGCATTAACATGGGTATTTCTAATTTCTGGTATATTTGCATTTTGTTTGTTTAGATTTTTAATAGCATTATTCATATTGTTGTAATTTTTAGAATCCTTCTTATTAATTCCGTTATTTACGATTTTATTATTTATGTTGTTTATTTTATTTGTTATTTCATTGATAGAATTATCCATATAGATTGAATTGAGATAAAAAATGATTAATTAATAATATTATTGTAAATAATATTATTAATATAAATGAGAGAAAAAATTTTAATTGATACAGGTTACTTTGTCTTTACAACGATTTATTCAATAATTAATAACAAATCACAAATAACAGACAATAATATCGGTAACCTATTGGAACAATTTAAACATAAAGCATCTATTAAATTATATCAAATTTTAGCACGACACCATGCAGACCCCCATAATATTTATTTTATTAGAGATTGCCCAAGAACAAATATATGGAGAAAAAAAATAAAAAAAGAGTATAAAAATAATAATAATTCATCATACAAGAATATTATGGTTAAATTTTTTACTATGATGTACAATAATATCATTCAACAATTTCGTTCTTTACACGGATGTAACATAATTAAAATAGCAAGAGCAGAAGCTGATGATATTATTTCATTATTTATTAAATTTCAAGAAGGAGACTTTATAGTGATTAGTAATGATAAAGATTTATTTCAGTTAAAGAAATATGAATTTAATTCAAATATATATTTTTATACAATTGGCGGTAAATGTATAAATTATAGGGCTGAAAATTGGGTTAAATTAATTAAATTTGATAATAATGAATTATACTCAACCATGTATAATAAGGAATTTATCAATTTGGATATAATTCCATATGATATTTATGATAATTTTAATAACATCATACATAATATCAATATAACAAGATGAGTTGCATTATAATTTATAAAGTTAGTTACTAGGAATTGAGTAAATTGTTAAATCTAATAATAAGGTCTTGCACTTTTGTTTCGACTTTGCTCTTCTTTTTTGTATTCATACTATTTGTATAATTGTTACATAACTGGAGCAAGAGCAATGATATATGCCTGCAATTTTTCCTATCAGGATCATCATATAATAATCCACAATTACAACATAATTCTATATTATCATTTATTGTAATATTATATTGTTTTGATTTATTACTATGTGACTGGGTTACAATATTAATTCTTTTTTCCGTATATTGCGTTATTGAGTCGCGCAGGTGCTCAACTTGTGAAAACTTGCGTTTACATCTTTTATTTTGTTGGTTCATTTTGTAATTGATTACTAATAGTTATCTGTATTTATAAATCATTTTTTTCTACATAATTTATCTGTTATAAAAAAATGATTTATAAATAACATTATAATAATCATAAATAATAAAATGAATAATATTAAAAATATAGTGCAAATACCAGACAACTTATTGTTGAGTATGATGAGATTTACTGGTGAAATAGATAGATTTGCATGCACATGTAAATCATTTAAAAGAATTAAAGAAAAAAATAAAGAGCATTATTTAAATATTACACTTAATTGTAATATTTTTGGTAAATTGCAAAAAATTCTTGAATCAGACAATGAACTTTATTTAAAGATGTTTTGGAATACCTTAAGTTTGTATCAGATATTTCAATCCCAAACAATAGGGCTTAGTTTGTTAAATGATAACTTATTGTCAATGATTGTTAAGTTTAAATCAGTAAGCCAATTAATTAGAATTAATTATATGTGGTCTGATTTTAAAATTCAGTGTACAATCATTAAATTAATTGGAAAATACAAAGACCTTAATGATATCAAGATATTTGTAAAAACAAACTATTTTATTGTAAAATCACTTAATATATCAAATGGTGCGGGGAATATATATTGGAAACATTATACATGGCAATGTAATTTAGCAATTGGTTTATATGAAAGCGGTAAATATGATAAAATAGATTATTTATATTCTAATTTATCTTTCGATGAACAAAAACTTTTTCCTTATTATGGATTTAATCCAGATGGTTCTGGAATTCACAATCGATATATCAAAGCATTATGTAAGTGGGTTACATTTGAAAATTTTAAACATATCAAAAATAATGGAAAAATAATAGTTGAGGGAAATGAAATTATTATTCCAAAATTCAAATGTACATTGGATTATATCCGATTAGCAAAAGGATTATGTGGTTCAGAAAATGACGATACAAGAATATTAAAACTAATTGATAAAAAAAGCCCTTTGCCGTACTCATCTTTATTGCATATATCCGTATTTTACCAAAATATAAATATTATTAATTGGCTTGTCAGAAAAATAGTAAAGGAAATAAAATATATTAAAAATTATGTAATGCAAATCAAGGCATATAACACAAACAATATCGATACTGGTTCTGCTATGCAAAATTATTTAGACGATTTTATTGAAATAGGTGAGGATGTTTTACTTGCATATGGTTGTGCGATTCAATATCCTAATATCCGACAATATTTAATGAACAAGTTTAATAAATATCATCATTTATTATTTGAGGAAGAAACTTTATTACAAAGTACAAATAAATTTGAACAGATATACGGAACAATTTCTGCGTAGTATTATAATTAGTATAATTTTCTTGGTTGTCTAGTGCTTCCGACAACTCTTGCCATAACAATATTACTGGGGAATGTATCACCAATACATTTTTTACATACATTTCCATATTTATCTGATGGTTTTCCTTGTGAACAATTAAAATTTAGCATACATTGATATGGACTCGGCATTGGTGGCTTATTTAATGTTTGAAAATTATAAAAATTTTTAATACCACTGCTATGAAAGTGTTCAACTTCTTTAGGTTTAGATATTGTTGTAGTGTATTTTTCACAATAAAATAAAAATGCGATGAATAATATAATCAAAATAGTAGTTATATCCATTTATAATATTAGAAAGGATAATTTTTTGGTGGTAAAAGTTTATTATTACCATAGGTTGATTGCATACCTTTTTTATTTGATAAATGCCAACTTTGAATTTCTGTTGTATCATCAAACCCTCTTTTTGATAAAAATATACCATCATATTTTAGTAATGGTTTGATTAACTTAACACACAAATTATTAATACCCGTAGGATTATCATATGGTTCGTTGATAATATTATCTCCGTCATAACCAATTTTTGTTTGTTGTTCATTATCAATTGGAATATTTGGCGACATTATTGGATATTTAATAGAATCTTCTGTATATTGTTGTTTTTTATAACATTCATTGCTAAATAATTCTTTTTTTGAGTTATTTATTATTTTATTTTTTAATAAATTTGCTTCTGCATTAATATAAATTATATATGAAATAAATATAATTAAAAAAAAAATTATTAAAATATTTGATATTTTGCATCTGGATGAACTGCTTTTCATAAAATTAATAAGTTTGCTTAATACGTTTGTCATAATATAATTATATTAAATATTTTATTATAACTAATTATCATATTCCATTATATGCGTTTGTTTGCACCATACTCTATAAATTTAAAAATACCAGTTAAAAATATTTTTAAATCATTTAATTATTATATGAATTACCATATCATAATTAATCAAATAAAATAAAGTGTTTTTCTACATAACAACAGAATCGGGCTTTGTTTTTAGCACATTTCTTTTCAATTCTGTTTTAGTTAATTTTAGTTCATTTAGTGTTGCAATTATTTTTTTATCATTGAGTGCTGGTAAAATTGGTTCTGAATAAATAAATTTTTCACCCATAACAACATCAAGTTCAAAATCACACGGACTATATTGAATCAATGGTGAATCTATACTCGTCATTAATTGTTTATATGATTTTGGCAATAATCTGGATGCCTGTGGCGGAATGACCATATATAGTTGTTCAAGTGGTTTATATGGAGTACCTTTTTCTAATTTAGTATCAAGAGTATCTTGAACATTTTTAACATATGATAATAAATCGGATATTAAAGGCGCACATCTAAAATCATAACCAAAGTTCCAAGCTGGTTCACTAGTTAAATAATAATCCATTGTAAACAAAAGGCTTTCAATAAATTTTTTACATATTTTTTTCAAATATGAATCATATTCAACATTGTCATCACAATTTATTTGAAGGAAATGGTTATAATATTGACATTTCCATTTATCTTCTTCTTTAAAATAATTAATTTTATTAAATTTTCTTTTATATTGTTGATAATATGGATTAAATTTTGAATAATATTCCTCGTGTTCAAATCGCGCAAATGCAATTTGATAAGGTTCTTTATGTTTTTCTGCTTCAAATCTTCTTAGTGGTCTATTTTTTTTTGTTCGATGAATTTTTTTTTGCATTTGTTTCAAAGAGTTGGATTCGTATTTTGCTAAATCTTCGAGAAGAGATATAAAAAATGTTCTATTAATAGTTGTTCTTTTATCTTTAATCTCAATTAAAAAATCTTTTTTAGCAGTCAAAACTCTTTTATAAGATCTCATAAGTTGTTTCATTTGATCTTTACGCATTGACAAGTATTGAACTGGTACAACAAAATCATTACCTGCCATGGCAGTTAAAAATACATAATCATGTACTTTTCTAATATCAAATTGTTTATTAATTTCATTATTTGTATTGATGAGGGCAGAACCTAAAAATGCTTTTCTTGTTTCATTAATATCAACATAGATGAATTCTTCTGTTGGATAATATTCTCTTTCTTGTTCACTGTTTGGTGGTCTAATAACTCTAAGATTATTGAGATTTGTTGAAACCAAAAGTACAATAACATCAGCATCCGGACTATAAGCTGTTATAGATGGATTCTTTTCTTTTTTTGCAATTTCTCTAATAAGAGGCATATATTTATGTTCACCTTCGCCTGGAATATGAGTATCACTTAGTATAAATTCAATTTTATTTTTAGTATGAGTTTTAAATTTTTTAGATTTAATTGCTTTTTTAATTTGCGCTGACATTTTATTCATAAAGATTGTACCGGGTGATAATTTAATTTTATCAAATTCTACTTGTTTATCAAGGTTATATTTTTTATTAACAATATTTTTGTATTGATTATATTTAATACTTTTAAATCTTCTTGCTCTTGATTGGAGCATTTTTGCCATTGGAACAGTACCATCAAAAGCAATATAAACCATTTTTGCTGGTTTAACAACATCGCAAATGAGGTGTTGTAGAAAATCAACAGTATATTTGATTATAAGATTATCAATTTGTACTGATGTTTTATTTGAATTATTAGTTGCATTTAATTTTGCTAGTTGTACATAGATGATTGAATTAAAATCAATAAATAAATAGTCTGTTTTAACATTTAGTTTCCAAAAATGTGCTTTTGGATAACGTTCGAGGATCGTTCTAAAATATGATGGAATACCCATTTTATTATATTATAAAATATTATATTTTTTAAGTAATATTATTTCATTTTTTATCCGATTTCATATGTCTAAATGATTGCAAAATATACCCCAAATGCCATTTTTTCAATTTTTTTTGAGGAAGCAATATTATTGGTGTTTTATTCGATTTTTCAATTTCATATATTTTTTATTGAATAATTTTGTTCGTAAAATACGTGTTTTTAATACAATTGTTTTGATTTTTGATATGATAATATAAGTATTTTAGATTTATGTTATGTTCATTTTTAATTAAAAAATAAAAGAAATGGAATTTGTGCAAAAACTTTTTTTTTCAAAAGTGTTTCTAAAATATAACAGTATTTTAGATTTTGTTTTTTACGTTTTCTAAAAAAAGAATATTTTAAGGAAAAGACTCTGTTTATTAATTGAGGTGTATATTAAATATTATATTATAATACTATATATTAAAAGGAAGTACCAGTAATATTATTAAAATAAATTTAAAAACATTAAAATAATCAAATATATCAAATATAAATTGAGTGAATGTAATAAATGTTAAATTGTATAATGGGGGTTCCATATAATTATTACAAAATAATACAAATAATTTAAAAACCGCCCTCAATAATAAAGAGGACCTAAATTTATTTTTTAAAAACATTTGGTATATTTTGTTGTCCTTATCATATTAAAATAATTAATAATTCAATTAAATTGTGATAAAAATGATATACCTTTTATACCTTTAAAAACATTGTTTTTAGGATAAAAATATAACATATGGTATAGTCAAATATAACGTTTTAAAAAATAAATATAACTCGAAAAGTGTAAAAAACGCCGAAAAAATCATAAAATAGAAAATTCTGAGAAAAAAAACATGAAAAATGAATGAAAAAAACATGAAAAAACACACTTTTTTCACAAAAATTACGTTTCAGGTGCTAAAAATAGAAAATTATAAGATCCGATTGCTCACTATTGAAAAAAGGTCAAAAAAGGACTTAAAAAATTAAAAAAAAAAAAAAAAAAAAAAAAAAAAAAAAAA
>Ga0114934_10002922_pt1 | contig 10796 bp, 14 predicted proteins | sample 4SBtaG_2_FD_99695 | JGI IMG/M metagenome (GOLD analysis project Ga0114934, IMG submission 99695) | Deep subsurface microbial communities from Kolumbo volcano to uncover new lineages of life (NeLLi) - 4SBTROV10_white metaG | ecosystem: Environmental > Aquatic > Marine > Volcanic ...
GAACATTGCCATAATTCCATGTCATTACCTCCGTGTTTGATTTTACTCATCGATACCAATTTACTTTCGATTGCTAAAAAAAGCTTTCGCGATACAAATTCGATTTCCCGCCTGCCCGGGTCCCGGGAAAAACAGACTTCCTCAATCCCTGAAACTCCCCAGGATCGGAAAATACAACCCTTTTGGCCCTGAGCGGATTAGATCAGGGGTTACAATTATTCACTTCAATCATGCAACCTTGAAAAGCCACGAGTGATTTCAAGTGATAAAATAATTTACTACAAGTAAGGCAAAAAATCAAATCAATTTTCCATTATTCAGGATAGAGCCGACGCCAAAGACCGATTTTACAGCCAACGGCGGCCTGTTTCTTATAGCGGAATTGATCCAGAAAATGGGGTATCACAGAAAAACTTGCTCAGCTACCTATCTTGGATCGCAAGAAGGCTGGTGAAGCCGTTCATATTCTGACACTTGTAATCAATCCACCCACAGGTGGTGATGCGATTCTTGAGACACACTCTGTGGGAGAGGATGAGGCACAGAGGGCACTTTTGGGTGATATGCCCATTCATGCCCCCCATCATTCGGGAGATTTTCGTGAACGCTTGACAGAAGATCGTGTTGAACGGCGTGGCAGGATTTTTCAAAAGAGGCAGTAGAAACTGTTGAAGAGATTATCGAAACGTTTTGAGGGAAAAATTATCATTCGTCTTGATCCAACCCGTTACAGGAACATTTTTGGCGATCCTCCTCTTCTGCTCCATATTGATCATATCGGAGAGTTTCTGGATAGTATTTTCTGTACAGGTTCTGTTTTTTTGGTTTGAATTTATCCAAATTTCAGGAGATGGTATTGTTTGTTAAAAATTTGATTTTCAATCCTTATCCGTTGATTTGGGAATTATTAGAGCCCCACAAATTTTAAAGAAGGGTGTCCTTCTGAGCTTGTCGCCTGCCCGAATCAGCCGGGAAGAATCTCCCGGAGAAAAAATAGATCCTTCGTCCGCCGCCCGGTCGCTGAGCTTATCGAAGCGTGCGGCGGACTCAAAATGACATTTTTGCCAAACCGCTATTCCATAAAATTAATTAAGGAAAATTCGGGCGTAATGTCTTTTTGGAATGAACTCACTATTCAATCCCCTCTTTTTCCCATTTTGAAAGAACATATTCATGCGCAGCAATTGTGGCAGACAATTCCAACTCGAAAGCCCTTCCGCGTCCGAATTGGTCATTCCCTTCCACCTCGTATTCTGTCCGCAACAAGCGCTTCAAATCTTTGATCGAAAACGACGGGTCGATTTTCCGCCGTTCTTCAATCATTTTGACGGCCGCCTCAAATGTTTTCCGGTATTCTTCTTCCTCCAACGAATCCAACTGCTGCTCCAAAAATGTTCCCTTCAAAAATCTGCCAACATTCATTTTCCGGGCGATCCAAGAAGGAAATTTACAAGCTTTCCCTGAAATCCTCTTCGCTGAAAATGTCGGCTGAAAAAATCAGGATTTCCGTGTCCGATTCCTTCCAGCAGTCCCCCGGTAAACCAGCTTTGTGGCAGGTTTGCGTTAAAAATGTTTCCCGATTCCATCCATAATCTGTTGCCACCTGCGGTAAAAGCAATCCCTGATAAAATCCCTGGCGTATTAATATTCCATGCTTTCCCACATGAATTTCGTCTACGGATTCAATGGGTCTGAGAGGAGTCAGTACCGATATTTCAATTTCCAGATCAGGAACTTCATCAGCCGTTACCGGCGGAAAGCGCGGATCGCGGAACGCCGCTGATTCGGCCATTTCCGCGATGGTTAAATAAAGCGGTTTTATGGCCTCGATGTAGCCAATGCATCCTCGAAGTTGACCAAATTTGTTCAGAGTGACAAAAGCGCCGCGTTTTTCATGCAGCTTTTCTGTGGGAGGTTCCGGGATATCGGGATTTATTCCTTTCACTTTTTTCGAGATTACCTCCCTCGCCAATCGAAGCAAATACAGTTTTTCATCATCCGTTAATCCAAGATCAACACCCGTCTTCTGTGACATTTCATCACCTCCTTTTTATGGAATTCCTTTAAATTCCATAAATCATTGACACGCGAATGGTGTACCCGCTCTTTCCGGGCGGAAGATAGCGAGGCGCATCACTAATGGAAGTACTTTTCGTCAAATAAAAAATGGGTCCTGCTCCCAAACGGAATTGCATTCGCCTTGAAAATCGCATTTTTACGGTTGGGCCAACCATCAACTTTGCGCCCCCCTCCGCTTCATCCGGCTCAAAAAATCCTTCCAGATCCTCGCCAATAGCATCAATACCGCCCCAGAACCAGGAAGAAATCTGATAGCCGGCAGCCACCGTAGTAATGAAATCCATAGGGTCCCGATTTTTGGCGAAGGGTTTCTCAAAAACAGCGTTTCCCCGAAGATTGAATCGTCCGGCATTGCGACCGAATGCCAACCGTGCCATTAGAACAGTCGATCCAAGATACTCCCGCAAAAATCCCACACTTGCTGCGACATTTACAAAATGATCCTTTTGAGAAAAGATTTTTTGCATCAGTTCCACCTGCACCGAACCCATATGAATAGCAGAATTGCCATCAATAAGGGCACTGGCAACTCCAAGAAGGTCTAAATTTTGCGTAATTCCATAAACAACCCCGGTCCGTTGTTCCACTCCATCTTCTCCAAAGGGACGAATGGCGCGAACCGCATAATTGGTATCATAACTTAGATAGAGTTTGCCTGCCTCAGCCTGATCAGGAGCAACCGTATAAAAGGACAGTCCTACCGATTGTGCCTTCGCACCGGTCGAAATAATAATCAAAAAAAACAGAGTTATTAAGAAACGATACATTTCTTCTCTCTATGCTTTCTAAATTTTATCAGCAGCTTAAAATTATGTGTATCCGTTAAACGTGGTACATTACGGCCGAAAGATATCCAACCACTGCGCTATCGTCGCCGGTCACATGGCCCGAATGGCGATAAAGCAACACCTCACTTTTATTCGCACCCATTTTTTTGGTCGCAACCATTGCCGAAACAATCGGTCCGGCACCGCACGCTTCTGCGCGCCTCATTTCGATATCATCCCACAGACTCTCGAAATCAAAATTATTGACATGCCGAATCATTCGGCTGTCCATCTTTTCAGCCACGGCCGCCGGATAGTAATGGGACAAATCAGAGCTCGCAACCACAAGAGCCTTTTCGTGGCGAATAATTCTGGCGATAATTTCCCCGATTTCAACCGCATCATCGTAATTCTGATCCCCCATTACCAGAGGGATGAGCCTGAACTCACCCAAAATCCGCTGCAGAAACGGCAATTGAACTTCCAGTGCGTGCTCTTCACGGTGCCCTGTCCAAGAGTCAACAATCAACTCAGATTGTTCGGCGAGACGCCTGCACAAATCTTCCGCAATGGGGACTACCCCCAGGGGCGTTTGGTAGCCCTCGCCACAAAAAGCCGATACTCCTTTAAAATATTCCCGGTGACTGGGGGAAATCACCACCACCACGTCGTAATCCCGGCCAAGCAATTGTTTGTACCCGGCTGCGGCTACCTGCCCGGAGTACATATAGCCGGCATGCGGCGAAATAACGCCGTAAATGTCCCCTTCAATTTCCTTTTCCTCAAGATTTTCAAGGAAAAAGTCGATTTGTTCCTTTAAGGCAGTTGGATTGTCCGGATAAAACGTCCCTGCCACAGCAGGTTTCCGGATGCGCCTTCCTTCAATTGCTGACATCGAGTTTTCACTCCTTTCTAAAAAAGGATTTTTTCTATCTTGACAAAACTCACGTTCTTGAAATCAAAACCTTGCTTTGGGAATCTGCCGTAAAGTAGGTGTCGGCACCCAAGTACATAGCCGGAAGCACTTTTTCCAGTTTGAGCAAACCGTTTTTGTCGTAGATTCCTTCCTCATAGTGAACGCCTAAAACCCTGCCAACGAACCAATCATGATCTCCGTAGCAGTCGACCCGTTCCAGAGTGCACTCCAACGAGCAATAGGCCTCCCCTACGATGGGTGATTTTACCAACTGCGATTTTCCCTTCGTAAGTTTGAATTTTTCAAATTTGTCGATTTCTCGCCCGGAAACACTGCCACATTCCGCGATTTTCCTGATGTAGCGGTAATCAAAAAAATTAGCCGTAAATTCCCTGGCTAATTTTACCAATTCATGTGTAAAACGTTTTGGCGAAATTGAAACACCAAACAGGGGCGGATCAAAGGAGAGAGGAGAATTCCAAACAGCCGGCATCAGGTTTTCTTTATTTCCATATTTTACGGAAATTACCGTCACAGACATTGGAAAATATCGGTAAAATCGACCAAATTTGGTTGTAAACTTTTTCATTTTGGATTTCCTTCAGCCAAGCGTTGTTTAAACACCTCGTAACACAGAATACCCGCAGCCACCGAAGCATTTAACGAAGGCGTCTTACCCCGAAGGGGAATTTGAACCAGTTCGTCACATTTTTCTCGTACGAGTCGGCGCATTCCTGTTCCTTCGTTGCCAATAACAACTGCAACCGAATCCACAAGGGAGGTTTCCCACACGGGTCTGTCGCCCTTTTCATCTGTTCCAATGACCCAGATATTGTGAGCCTGAAGCATTTCAATGGCCCGGCTCAGATTTCTCACCCGCGCAATTGGCAAAATCTCAAGCGCGCCGGCGGCTGCCTTCGAAGCCACAGCCGACATCGGCGCCGAGCGGCGCTGTGGCAAAATCAACCCGTGTGCCCCAAATGCCTCTGCTGATCGGGCAATGGCACCGAGATTGTGAGGATCTTCAATCTGATCCAAAATCAGTAAAAACAGTGGATTCGACACAGATTTCAGTTTGTCCAACAAATCTTCTAATGATTGCCACCGGATCTCAGACACCCATGCCAACACTCCCTGGGAAACCCTGGATTCCGCCTTCTTTTTCAGCACCTCCGGTGCCACATATTGAACCGGAACTCCCTTTTTTCGGGCATGTGAAATCAACTGCCCCACTCGAGTTCCCCGGGCCGATTTTGATACAACAATCTTTTCAATTGGCTTATCGGCCTCAAGGGCCGCTTGAATGGGATGAATTCCGTATAGAATTCGACTCACTAACGAACGACTCCTTTAAAATATTCACTTCCGGACAAATTTTCATTGATCGAAAAAAGAGAAAATTCCATACGAAAGCCCTTCCTCAAGAAACTATTTTGCCTCTTATCCGCCCGGTTCTTACCTCCTCTATTTGCGGTCCCGTCGTCGGCCATTGCCTTCACAGTGAGGCACGTACAAAACCACCGTCCACCTGCAAGGTTACGCCGGTAATGTAGCTCGCACGTTCGGAAGATAGGAAAGCAAAAACATCGGCAATTTCCTCCGGTTTCCCAAGCCGTTCCATGGGAATTTGATTTGTAATTTCACGGGTAACTTCTTCGATAGAGCGATTTTCTTGTTGCGCTTTTGCTTCAAATAATTGGCGGACACGATCGGTTAAAACATATCCGGGAGCAACATTGTTAATCGTAATATTCTTCCGGGCGTATTGATTGGCAAGCGTTCGGGCAAGCCCCACAATGCCCAATCGGGCTGTGTTCGATAAAATCAAGTTGTCGATTGGCTGCTTTACAGATACAGACGTCAGATTAATGATTCGCCCCCAGTTTTGTTTCTCCATGTGAGGCAACACCAACCGAATGAACCGGATGGCACTCAACAAACTGAGCCGCAGATAATCTTCCCACTGTTCATCGGAAATATCCATAAAAAACAAAGGCGGCGGCCCTCCCGCATTGGTAACCAAAATGTCAACTTTTGAAAAGGTTTCCACTGTTTTCGCAACGACTGTTGTAATATCTTCTTTCTCTGAAAGATCGGCCTGCACTGCCAACACATGTTGACCCGTTCTATCTTGAATATCGTTTTGGGTTTTTAGAAGTTCTTCTTCACCACGTGCACAAATCGTTACGGAAGCTCCCTCTTCGGCCATTCGCATCGCAATCGCGCGTCCCAGCCCTTTGCTGGAACCCCCAATAATTGCAACTTTATTTTCAAGCTCTAAGTTCATGAGATCTCCTTTTCAATGGCTTCAGGCAACAAAATTTCTGAGCACCCCAATTTTCTCGATTTGCGCCTCCACAACATCGCCTGTGTGGAGTTCACTGATTCCTTCAGGTGTCCCCGTAGAAATCAAATCTCCGGGTTCCAGAGTAATTCCCTGAGAAATGTACTCAATAAGTGTAGGAATATCAAAAATCATATTCCTCGAATTGGAATGCTGCCGAATCTCACCATTCACACGAAGGGTTAACTCCAGGTCAACCGGGATTCCGATCTCCCTTTGAGTAATCAGACAGGGCCCCATCGGGCCAAACGTGTCAAAATTCTTCGATCGGTACCAGGGTTTCCGAAATTCAATGTCTTGCTGCTGCATCGCGCGAGCCGTAACATCGTTTAAAATAGTGTACCCCGCCACAAAGTTGAATGCCTCGTCCTTTGAAACACGTGAGGCACGCTTGCCAATAACAACAGCCAATTCAATTTCATGATCCACGCGACCTACACCCTCGGGAAGGAGAATTTTTTCTTCCGGTCCGATGACAGTCGATTTTGTTTTCACAAAAATAATGGGCTCTGTGGGTATTTCACTTCCGCTTTCTTTGGCATGAGCTGCATAATTTCGCCCAAGACAAATAATTTTCCCTGTCTGAGGAACCGGAGGAAGGATTTTGTACGCGTCCGTAATGATGAATTGATTCCACAAATCGTGTGATTCCAGATAATCAAGAATCCGAAGCATAAAATCCTCATCCAAAAGTCCTGCCTGGATGAGATCAAATGGAGACTCGTGTTGGTACATGAGCCGATTTTGTTTAATAAAAAAATAGGTTCGCAAAGCAGCTGAAAAATCTACCATGCCCTTTTCCAGTTCCACGCCGATGGTGTGCTTTTGATTTCGTAAGAGGTAAAAGATTCGCATTTGTCTCTCCGTAATCCGCTAAAGGCGAATTTAATCCGCCTAATTGGTTTTCCTACCCTCTACACTTTTCATAGCTGTTGGAAAATAAGAGTCCAGAATACCGGTTCGCTGCAAGAAATCGTATAAATTAAATTAGCAAACCCATTGTAATTTTGCAAGGGAAATTTGCGAAGACCTTTGCGATCAAATCGCCTATCCTAAATTCAGACAAGCGAAAACAAGACGGGGGTTAAAAAAGGATGGGGCTCCCGGGAGAGACAGCAAAAAACCGACCTATTCTACCAGGTGAATTAGCGATCGCTTCGGGAAAAAACAAAGGGATTTTCGACCGTCACTACCCCTTCAGGAATAGGCTTGAATTTTATGTGTCGGACAACTTGCAACAATTCATTCTCAAACGCTTGATTATTCATTGACGATGAAACAATCCTGGCATTTAGCACCTCACCTGAGGCAGCTATTTTAATCTCGACTACAACCTTTCCGCCAAAATCCGGATTTGTTTTCAGGTATTTATTGTAGATGTAAGTGATGCGGCCCATGTAGGAAATGATGACTTCGCGAATGGATTGCTGGCTTCTGTGTCCAATTGCCTCCGTATCACCAGAGATGGCGCTCATTTCTTCCAAATTGACGCCCCCTTTTTCCTTGAGATTAAAGCTTTCCTTTACCTGATCGTTTGTGATTAAATTATCCACGGAAGGGGTGTCCGAAGACAAAATGTCGGTTAAATCGCCGCCTTTGTCGTCCAACGAGGGCAGCTCAACCTGTAAATCTTTTCCCGATTGCAGCTCATTATCCAATTCTCGCACTAAGCCCTTATCGATAAGAGCATCGACCACCGTGCCACCCTTACCGGATTTGCCCTTTCCGGCAATCAACCCCAATAGGCCTTTTTTCACTACGGCCTTCTTCGCTGCTTCAAATGCAGCCTTTTGTTTGGCCTCCGGGTTTGACACATTTGATTTTTCTGATTTTTTCGAAGAAGCTTCTTTCGCTTTCTTAGCATTGCTCACGCCTAACGTGCTCTTGGACAACGCCGTTTTAGCTTTTTTAGGTGTGATAATAAATCTCGCAACGCGCCGTGTTACTTTTTCGAGACTGAATTTCTTTTCCGGGATGGGTTTGGCATGATAAACTTTGACCGACCACCACGTGCCCAAAAAAATGAAAAGCATCACGACAATTTTGTAAGGAAGATCGTTGGTAATTCCGTGAAAATATCGTCGCGAAAAATTCCAATAATGAATGGAATCATCGGGCGGTTCAACTGCATTATTAAAATCAAATTCGAAACGGGTATCCCCTACCTTTAGCCAGCCTTTTTTACCTGGCTTAATAGGAATTTGGAAGGTTTCCCCTTTTTTGGAAAGGAGATCGTAATCAATCAGATCGTGAATTTTAAGGGTGGATTTATCATTAGAGATTTGGCCCTCAATGAAGCGATCCACATTCAGGATAAAATAATTCCCTTTTCCCTCAAAAAGAGTGCGTTTTTTGGGGACGTGATTGCCATAGATAGTCAGATCATTTGAAGAATCGTGTCCAATGCGATATTTTTTATTCGACTTCAAATAGAATTCGCGTGGACCATCCTGGTCTTCAATTTTTATGCGCAGAACATCAGATTTATGTTTCATTCCCTCGGCGGACTTCTCTTGCCTTTTCATTCTTTCTTGATAACGGCCAATTGCATATTATTGTATCCAACCTGGCCGCATGTATACATCACTTTTTTCAATAATTCGAAGGGAAGTTCCTTATCTCCCTGGATTGTAATTTCACCTCTAAATTTCATTCTTGAGTCATAAGAGGCCAGTCGCTCGGCGATTAATCGCTTTGCCTTTAGCTCAAGAAAAAGATTTTTAATGAGCAGATCGTTCGATTTCAGGACATCATCCACGCGCGCCATTTTCTTCCCATCAAGAAGAACCCACGTCCGTGTCAACCCCACCACAGAAGCCGTTTCAGGGGCCTTTTGGGCAGTAGAAGAGGGCAATCTGAGGTCATTTGTTACAATAGGCACCTGATTTTCGGTCGTGTAGTTTTTCAGTAAAAAAACAAGCAAAATGGTAAACATATCGATCATAGATGTCAACCGAAGTGTAAACACCCCGCTCTTTCGACGTCTTCGATTGAGGATACTATTTTTTGAAAATACCTGATTCATTGCTACCCTGAAATAGAGAAGTTCGGAAAACCTACTTCACGACACTTGTCCATTACTTTTACAATTGTTTCGTATTTGATAGTCGCATCTGGTGAAATAATCACATCTTCAAGCTTGGGGTATTTTTTCTTTACTGATTTTAGCCGATCCCCAAGCGCATTGTAATCGAATTTCGCATTTATTTTTTTTACAGGTGGCAGTTTTTTTTCAGATGTTTTAACCTGAAAGCCTTTTGGGTCGATGGCCACCACCAGCACCGTCAACTGCTTTAGATCATTTTTATTGAGAACATTGGGAGAGGATTGTTCCGCCGACGGAAGGGAAAAATCAATAATGGCGATTTTAACAAATGACGCCGTTAGCAGCAAAAATGGGATTAAAATAACGAAAACATTCATAACCGGTGTAATGTTTATCTCGGCATCCTCTGCCCAACGTTCTTTACCAATTGTTTGCCTTAAGTTCATAGATGAATAACCCTACTTGTTGTCTCGGGCACGACGCGCCAAAGCCTGGTAAATAATTCCAACATTTTCGTTAATTTCATCAATCACTTCATTTGTTTTTTCCAGCAAAATGGCATAAAGAAACATGATCGGAATTGCAACGATTAAGCCAAAAGCCGTTGTATTCAAGGCAAGTGCAATACCACCCGTCAGCAATGCCGCTTTTTGCGAAGCATCCGCATGGGCAACCGCCTGAAATGACTGAATCAGTCCCCAGATGGTTCCGAGAAGACCCAGCAACGTTGCCACATTTGCAGTCATCGATAGATAGCCCGTGCGCTTTTCCAATTTAGGAAGCACCGTTAGTGCACGTAATTCAATAGCATTCTGGATATCTTCGGGGGCCATATTGGCTTCCTCAAGCCCGGCTCTTACAATTCTAGGTAAGGCCGCTTTCGAGCGATCGCAAAGCGAGAGTGCCTTGTCAACTTTATTTTCACGAATAAGGTGTACCATTTGATTGGTGAATCCCTTACTATCAATCCGGTTTACAATGTAAATCACAATAAATCGTTCCACGACAATGGCGAGCCCCCAGAGACCAATGGCCAGAATGATGTACATAAACACGCCACCGTTTTTGAAGAAAGTAATTACAGCATCCAAAATTCATCCTCCTATTGTTGCAGAACCTACCATGGAATGAGCATTTTCTGTTTATTATTATATGTTCTTTCAAAAGTATCTTTATCAAGCGGTTTCATTATTTCATCAATAAACGAGCGATCAATTACAATATCGTCCACTTTTGGATCTGTCCCCGGAATCACATAAACCATTTGGGGTTTCGCGATCCAGCCCTTAATTTCGATTTTGTCCAGGAAGAGTTTCTTGGCCTGGTCAGATATACCAGCGGCTTTGCTCTGAGCAGATTTTTTCGATTGTTGCTTGGGTTTCTCCTGAGCCAAACAAATCGCCGGTAATAAAAAGATTATAAAAGCCATTATATAAAAATTCCGAAGCCGATTCTTCACTTGAGTTTCACCCCTTTTTGGGTCAAACTAGCAAAATGATTTTGGCTTTTTTTAATCCAAATATTATCAATATGACTTTTTTTCGCCTGTTTTAAATTTGCCTGAAAATACTTCGCCGCCTTTTTAAGAAGGGGAGCTGCGGCTTCATTTAATTTTAGCTGATAAGCAGCCACCTCTTCGGTGGA
>Ga0114934_10002923_pt1 | contig 10796 bp, 10 predicted proteins | sample 4SBtaG_2_FD_99695 | JGI IMG/M metagenome (GOLD analysis project Ga0114934, IMG submission 99695) | Deep subsurface microbial communities from Kolumbo volcano to uncover new lineages of life (NeLLi) - 4SBTROV10_white metaG | ecosystem: Environmental > Aquatic > Marine > Volcanic ...
AATTTTCATAAGTGACCGGGCAGGAATAGATACCAAAGTGCCGAAAAAAAACATGGTCGTATAAACACCTGTTTGCCCCAGTCCATCAAACGATTGAATCATAATACGGTCAATATTTAGCGTCAAAAGGCCTGCAAACCCGGAAATAATTGAAAATATGGCAACGGTCTTCATCTCTTTCTTTAAGGACTTCTCTACGGGTTTCTTTGGAAATGACAGGAAAAACTCTTTTCGCCGGATTAACAACAAAATAATGATTATCAATGGTAATGAGAAGGCAATAGCATAAAGGAATGTAAATGTCCTAAAATCGGCCAAGTGAAAATAAATAAAGAAAATGGAAACAAAAATAAACAACCGTTGTGAAAATTCTTTTAATGCTGTACCGATAACAGCATTGTACAACACTTTAAAATAATTATCAAAAAAATTGAAAAACAACATCGCAAAAAGCAACCAAAAAATCAGATAAAAATAGTGATCAAATAATGGATTCCTCTTACTGTTGAGCAAATGAAAATATTGTAACACCAATAATATAATGCTACTTCCGACAAAACCAACCATCTGAACTGATGTCCCCATCATCATAAAACCATTATGTACTTTTTCTTTATTTCTAAAATAGGGGAAAAGGCGTGTTGTAACCGCATTAAACCCGAGACTGGAAAGTTGGGCAGCAATAGTGGCATAAGCCACTAACACACTTAACAATCCGATTTGCTCGGTAGTCAAGAGCATTGGGAACAAAATACCGACATATAGAAATCCCAAGGCAATACCGAGATAATTAAAGATAGTACCTTTTACAAATTGTTTCTGAATTTCACCCATTTAATCAAAAAAATGTTTTAAAGAATAAAATTAATCACACACAAAGAAACGAAATTATTAACGAATTCCTACTTTTGTTTCTAACGAAAATCATAACAATTCTTAAAATATGAAGGTTAATTCCAAATTACCGGAGGTGGATACCAGTATTTTTGCCGTCATGTCAAAAATGGCAAACGATTACAATGCCATTAATTTATCACAGGGATTTCCTGATTTCAATACTTATGACGAATTAATAGATCTCGTTAATTATTATATGAAACACGGTGACAATCAATATGCACCCATGCCCGGTGTATTTGATTTGCGTCTTAAGATTAGCGAGAAAATATCATTTTTATACAATGCTCATTACAATCCGGATACAGAGATAACGGTTACTGCCGGTGCTACACAAGCACTCTATACCGCCATTAATGCTTTTGTGTCAGAAGGAGACGAAGTGATTATCTTTGAGCCGGCTTATGACAGCTATTTACCTGCCATACAAATAAATAAAGGAACACCACGGTTTGTTTCCTTGCAGCCGCCCGATTTCAAAATTAATTGGGATCAAGTAGCAAAACTAATTTCGCCTCACACACGGATGATTATTATCAATTCGCCACACAACCCTACAGGCACCGTATTAGACAAAGATGACATGAAAGCGCTTGAGAAATTAGTTAAGGGCACTAACATTTTAATTCTCAGCGACGAGGTTTATGAACATATTATCTTTGACGATATTCCACACCAAAGTGTATCCCGGTTTCCTAAATTAGCAGAACGAAGTCTTGTGATTTCTTCATTTGGAAAAACATATCACACCACCGGATGGAAAATGGGATACTGTGCCGCACCTGAAGCCCTAACTAAAGAATTTAGAAAAATACACCAATTCATTGTTTTTGCTGTAAATACACCCATCCAAATGGCAATGGCATCCTATCTGGACAAACAAAACAGGTATCTTGATTTGCCGAATTTCTATCAACAAAAACGAGACTTCTTTCTAAATTTGGTCAAAGACACTAAATTTAAAGCAATCCCTGCAAAAGGCACCTATTTTCAACTACTTGATTATTCTGCTTACAGCAAAAAAAAGGATATTACATTTGCCGAAGAGCTGGTAAAAAAATATCATATCGCTACAATTCCCATCTCATGCTTTTATCAAGATGCACCCAAAATGCAATTCTTACGGTTTTGCTTTGCCAAATCAGAAAAAGTGTTGCATTCCGGAGCAGAAATGTTGAAAAAAATTCATTATTAAACATCTCTTTATCTGTTTTTTCGAAATTATGATGTAATTTTGTCTATCTAATACATCTAAAAATATTTTAAATGGCTCAACCCAAAATCAATGAAAAAGCGCCGGCATTTAAAGGTGTCACACAGACAAAGGAAACAATTTCTATAACTGATTTCAAGGGGAAGAAGTTAATTCTTTATTTTTATCCAAAAGACAACACTTCCGGTTGCACAGCAGAAGCTCGTAATTTGTCAGAAAACTACAATAAGTTACAGGAAGCTGGTTATGAGGTATTAGGGGTAAGTCCCGATTCCGTAAAATCTCATCAGAAATTCTCTGAAAAACATCAATTACCATTCCCAATCATTGCCGACACTGAAAAAGAAATCCTGAAAGCTTATGGTGTATGGGGAGAAAAAAAAATGTATGGCAGAACCTATATGGGCGTTAAACGAACCACTTTTATTATTAATGAAGATGGAATTATAGAACAAATCATTGATAAAGTAAAAACAAAAGATCATACGAATCAAATACTAAGGTAAATTCTAATTAGTTTGCATCAAGATTTTCAGAATTTTTAATAGGCAAAGAAAATTTATGTAATAATACTATTGATAATTGATAATTAATAATTATCAATTATTATATATTATCTTTGTTTCTTGAAAAAAAGTAATTATCAGAACTCACCTTAATCAATAACTAAAAAAATTATTATGGCAAAAGATACAGCAAAAGAAATCAATGCAGAAAAATTTAAAGCACTCAAAGCAACGATAGATCAAATAGATAAAAATTTTGGCAAAGGCACCATTATGCGTTTAGGCGATGATGTCGTTGTTGATATCCCGACTATCTCTACAGGCTCCATTACATTAGACCACGCTATTGGGATAGGCGGTTTTCCACGAGGGCGAGTTGTTGAAATTTTTGGACCGGAATCTTCCGGAAAGACAACCCTCGCAATTCATGCCATAGCGCAAGCTCAGAAAACCGGAGGAATAGCTGCATTTATAGATGCGGAACATGCCTTTGACCGTTTTTATGCCGAAAAACTAGGCGTAGATGTTACTAATTTATTAATTTCGCAACCGGACAATGGTGAACAAGCATTGGAAATCACAGATTATCTGATTCGCTCGGGAGCCATCGATATTGTTGTTATTGACTCAGTAGCTGCACTAACGCCAAAAGCTGAAATAGAAGGCGAAATGGGCGACAGCAAAATGGGATTACAGGCTCGTTTGATGTCCCAAGCACTCAGAAAATTAACTGCTAACATCAACAAAACAAATACTTGCTGTGTCTTTATCAACCAGCTTAGAGAAAAAATAGGCGTCATGTTCGGAAATCCGGAAACAACTACCGGTGGAAATGCACTTAAATTTTATGCCAGTTTGCGGTTAGATATCCGTCGCATAGGACAATTGAAAAAAGGGGAAAATATTCAAGGTAATCGTACGCGCGTAAAAGTTGTAAAAAACAAAATGGCACCACCATTTCAAAAAGCTGAGTTTGATATTATCTATGGTGAAGGTATTTCAAAAGTTGGGGAGATTATTGACCTTGGTGTAGAATATGATATTGTGAAAAAAAGTGGATCTTGGTTTAGTTATGGTGATACCAAATTAGGGCAGGGACGCGATGCCGTTAAAGATTTACTGAAAGACAATCCTGAACTTTTCGAAGAACTGGAAACAAAAGTTCGCGATGCATTAACCAGTAAAAAATAGTAGTTCAATTATAGGATTAAAAGAAAATAATAACACTAACTAATGAAGAGTCAATTTGTTATAGTCATTGCAATGATAACCCTTATTTTCGGTTGTCAATCTGCCGGGGAAAAAACAAAAACAGCAGAAAAAAATATCTCCCCGATAGATTCATTAAGTGCGTTGATTGAAAACGGCAATAAAGACGCTAATCTATTTTATCAACGCGGCAAATTATATTTTCAGAAAGGTAAATTAGATAGTGCTATCTCCGATCTCGAATTGGCTGTAAGGATAGATTCTACTAAACCGGAATATTATACTGACCTTTCGCAATATTATTTACTTACAGCACATTCCGAAAAGACTCGCGATATACTAAAACGGGCAGAAGACAAATTTCCTGATAATATACCGGTACTAATGGACGCCGGGAAACTGTATCTCTATGTCTCTGATTACGAAAAGGCAAAAGGTTATTTTAATCGTATTTTAGAATTGGATAATTACAACGGAATGGCCTATTTCTATAAAGGAATTATTGCCAAAGAAGAGAACCATCCAAAATCGTTGCGAAAGTTTATGCAGAAGACCATTCAATATCTACCTAATTTTTATGATGGCTATTTTACGCTCGGACTAAGTTATGTTGAAGATACTGACAGTTTAGCTATCCAGTATCTGAATACGGCAATTAGACTAAAGCCGAAAAGTGAGGAGGCATATTATGCCAAAGGTATGTTTTTTCAAAACGCCGGCAAGCCATTTCAAGCGGTTCGTCAATATGAGTTTATACTAGATTCATTAGACAGCAATAATATTGATGCCCATTACAATATTGGTTATTTACTGCTAACAGAAACAAATAAATACAAGGCGGCAGAACCCTATTTCGAGAAAGTTTACCAATTGGATAGCACTCGATTAGATGCACTCTACAATCTCGGACTTGCCAAAGAAATGCAAAAAGATTTTTCCTCATCAAGGAAATTCTATGCTGAAGTTTTGAAAAAAAATCCAACATTCAATCTTGCCATTCAAGGAATGAATCGATTAGATAAAAAACATTGAGTCCAGTCTAAAAAAAAAAAAAAATCAAAAGTCGCCTGTTCTTAGATTGAACTCAACATTTGTAAAAAAATAACTACCTGTATATCTATTTTTTACAAATATTTTCTAAGCAACTTACTGCGCGAAGTATTTTTAAGTTTTAGAATGGTTCGTTCTTTTATCTGACGGATTCGTTCTTTTGTCAGCCCCATTATTGTAGAAATTTCTTCAAGTGTTTTCGGTCTGGTACCTAAAAGTCCGTAGTAATATTTAATTATTTCTGATTCGCGAGTACTCACTGTATTTAATACGCGTTCAATCTCTTTACTTAAAGATTCGTGTAATAAAGTAGCATCAGGCTTTGGGGTATCTTTATTTTCAACAACATCATAATAAGACCCTGAATTATCATCATCTTTCAAACTGGCATCCATAGAAACCAATCGCTTAACATTTAACAACGATTGCTTAACATCTTCGGGACTAATTGCCAAACTCTCGGCAACCTCTTGAACTTGTGGTTCTCGTTCAAACTGTTGTTCCAACCCGACAAATGCTTTATTTATTTTGTTAATAGTGGATAGTTTATTCTGTGGCAAACGGACAATCCTAGAATGTTCAGCAAGTGATTGTAAAATAGATTGGCGTATCCACCATACGGCATAGGAAATAAATTTGAATCCACGGGACTCATCAAACCGTTGAGCCGCTTTTATTAAACCGAGATTGCCCTCATTTATCAGGTCTGACAATGAAAGCCCTTGATTTTGATATTGCTTGGCAACAGAAACCACAAATCGTAGATTACCTTTAACTAATTTGTCTAATGCCTCAACATTCCCATTTTTAATCTCTCGTGCATATTCTACCTCCTGCTCTACAGTTAAAAGTTCATATTTACTAATCTCGTGGAGATATTTGTCTATAGACAACTCGTCTCGATTAGTAACTTGCTTTGAAATCTTTAACTGACGCATGGAAAGTATTTTATTTATATACGAATGAGTTTGTAAAAGGTTGCAAAATTATTCTAAAATATTCCTTAGGCATTGTTAAAATAATGAACAAAAATACATAAATTTATGTTGCGATTTATAAATTCATATAATTATTGACCCATTCGGGACTCTGCATATCTTTTAAAAGCTGGAAAAGATGTTTTCCATATATGAAATCTGTAATAAATTTAATCCCGTAATGTTGTTGTAAATAGCGTAATTGTCCCGGCGACGGACTGTATTTCATTTTTGCCCAACCCTTAGTATCTTCATTTTTTTTGCGGTCATAGGGATATTCGCTATATTTCAATTTCCAAAGTTGGTCTAAGGTTTGCCAAAATATCTTATACTCTTTCATGTAATTGATATGGTTTGGATTGGCTTTGGAATCTTGCTGTCCGGTGATTTGAAGTAAAAAATCTGATTTTGTTAAATAAGTGGCAATCCATTTTCCTTCTAATGATTTCAGCACAATCGCTGTGTTATACATTCTCCTGCCATTGACCGTAGGGGTCAGTGTGATAGCAAAATTAAACTTTGTATTGGTTGTATCAACAAATAATGAATCCAAATTGGTTTGTGCTTCTGAAATCAGAGCAACAAAAAGAAACAATATAATAAAACACTTTCTCATTTATCGAAATAAGGCACCAACAAATCTAAAAAATAGTTTGGCGGACGCATTGGTTTTAATGTCTGAGCATCAACAAAAGTTAAGGTTGTAAAACCGGTATTCAACAATACTTGTGCCTCATTATATACTTCGTAGTCAAAACGGATACGAACGGTTGGCATCTCCCTTAAAAATGTTTTTACCGTAATTAAATCATCGTAGAATGACGGTTTAAGGTATCGCGTGTACATTTCCAAAACGGGCATTACAGTTCCCTTCTCTTCCATTTCTCTATAAGATAAGCCAAGATGCCGCATCATTTCCGCTCTTGCCTGTTCATAAAATAAGGCATAATTACCATAATACACATAATTCATTTTATCGGTTTCTCCGTAACGGATGCGTATTTTAGTTTCTGTTACCAACATAATTATTTTCTTGTTAAAGGGGTATCCGGTTCTTTTGCCATGTGATTAAAAACAAGCTTGTCCATCATCTTTGGAAAAAATTTATTCAGTGTAACCGTTAGTTTTCCCTGCGAAGTTAGAATAATTTCGCGTTTCCGTTTAATGATACCTTGTGCTAAATAATGGGCTACTGTTTCGGCTGACATCATTTTGTCTTCATCCCTAGGCGTTTCTCCTTGCTGTGAACCATCGGCAATCAAGGCGGTTTGACGAATATTAGAAGCCGTAAATCCGGGGGCTATCAACATGACATGTAACCCTTGGTAAAGGGTCTCAATTCTTAAGGTATCAAGAAAACCTTTCATAGCATATTTTGAAGCACTATAACCCGTCCGTGCCGGTAATCCTACAAATCCTGCAATAGAAGTAACGCCAGCAACACTACCTTTAGATTTCAGTAAATATGGTAAAGCATATTTAGTACAATAAACCGTACCCCAAAAATTGGTATCCATTAATTTCTTCAAAACCGCTATATCTAAATCTTCAAAAATAGCCCGCATAGAGATACCCGCATTATTTATTAATATATCGATATGTTCAAATGACGCAACCGTTTTTTCTATTAAATGCTTGCATGAATTCTCATCGGCCACATCCGTTTGTATAGCAAGTGCTTCGCAACCTTGTGCTTTGAGCCGGACAACTTCTTCATCTATTTTTTGTTTGTTACGAGCAGCCAAGACAACTTTTGCACCACGATTGGCAAATTCTCTAACCGTTGCTAATCCAATGCCTGAAGAAGCCCCTGTAATAATGGCAATTTTATTTTTCATTGATTTTTTTTACAAAAATACTATTTTTATGGCAAGCTCTCGTAATATCATTTATCTGATATCAATACCGAACTGAAATTATACGATTGAACACATATCGGTATTAACCCGGATTATTCATGGGGTTTTCGTCATGAGAGATAAAAGCATAATAAAATCAGGTGCTCACGGAATATTTTAACCGCAACAATAGTCCCGCTATTGAGAGGAGAAAATATGAGTAAGTGCATGATTTTGAAGTGATTTTGTCTCGCAATAGATCACCTCGTGAATAATGCGGGTTAATTTCCACTCACCATAAAATAGGGTCGTAGTTTTTTAAGAAAATTTTTATCAAAAATGCCATCAGTTTGAAGTTGTTTAAGATTAAAAATCCGATGTTTATCTTGATATTTGATAAATTTCTTAACTTGGTCAAATTCCAAATAGGGATGCTTCAAAAGGGCTTTAAAGGTTACAGCATTTAAGTCAATTTTATTAATTTTAGTTGTATCCACCCAAATTTGATTTTCTATTCCGGCATAGGTTTCCGGTTTAATACCATACACCTCCAATAATTGTCTTTTATCATAATATCCACCCAGTCGTTCACGGTATTTAATAATTCGGATAGCCAGCACCTTCCCAATACCATACAATTTAACCAGATTTGAAGTATCAGAAGTATTTAATTCTATATGTAAATTCTTCCATTTCTTTTGATAAGTTGTATGATGCAAGTTGTTTGTATCTTTCTGGAAGTAGGACCGGTATATTTTTTTAGGTTGTTTTTTTAAATGTGCTTTGAAATCATCAATTTGCTTTTCGTATGAAGAGAAATCAATTGGTTTAACCTCAGCATTTTTAAAATAATGCAAATAAATCTTAACACCAATTAGGCACACCACAAAAAATGAAAGCACTAAAATACCGATGCGTTCACCTTTAGAGAAAGAGAACCAATCCCTGAGCTTATTCATCATCTTCCAGCATCTTGAAAACCTCCGGGAGGAAGTCGATAATATCAGAAGCCGTTAAAGCGGTTTGTGAAACCGTTTCTACAGCCATATCGGCTGCTAATCCGTGAATAAATACACCAGTTAAGGCAACTTCGTCGGGCAAAAACCCTTGAGCAAACAAACTTAGGATAATTCCGGTTAACACATCGCCACTCCCTCCGGTAGCCATCCCCGGATTACCGGTTGTATTAAAATAAACTTTACCATCGGGAAATGCAATAGCCGTAAAATGACCTTTTACAATTACAACAGATTTTATCTCTTTTGCTAATTTAATTTGTTTTTGCAGGCGTTCATATGAATTTAAACTTTCACCCACAAGGCGATCAAATTCTTTGGGATGAGGCGTCAAAATACTGTCTTGTGGAATCAATTTTATCCATGCCGGATTTTTGGCAATGCTATTTAATCCATCGGCATCAATTACTAAAGGTAAGTTAATTTTTAGTAATTTCAAAAATGCATCATGCGATGCTTTGTGCACACCCAAACCGGGACCTATGCCAATAGCATTATAATTATTTAACTTTGGTAAACAGGTAAACATTTTGGCATCATGGTCTATGCTTACCATGGCTTCGGGCACCGCTGTTTGGATAATTTCATAACCTTTTGACGGCACATGAACTGTTAAAAGTCCTATGCCGGTTCGCAAAACTGCCCGTGCCGCCAAGACACATGCCCCCATTTTTCCATAACTACCGGCAATGAGTAAGGCATGTCCAAAATCACCTTTGTGAGCAAATGGCGTTCGGGGAATAATATAGGACTTAATATCCGCCAATTCAATCAACTGATAAGGGGTATCAACATTTTCTATAAAATCAGCATGAAGTCCTATATCCAATACATGCCATTCACCGACAAAAATTTCATTTTCGGCAAAAAGAAAGGACAATTTAGGGAATTGAAATGTAAGCGTATGATCGGCTAAGATAATGTTCGACTCAACATTATTAGAATTATCTTCGGCAAATAAACCGGAAGGCATATCAATGGAGACTATCGGATTTATGCCGTTGTTGATTTTTTGAATAATGCTTGCGGGCAATCCTTTAGCAGCACGACTTAGCCCTGAACCAAAAATAGCATCTACAACTATTTCAGAATCATGCAATTCAGGAAAATCATCTGTTGCCGATATTGTTTCAATTTTGATGCCGGCTTTTTTTAAACGATTATAATTTGTTTTGAAATTTTCAGAACGCTTATCTGTAAAATTTACTTCAAAGACACGGACTTTACAATTATTGTTTGCTAACAAACGAGCCAATGTCAATCCATCACCACCATTATTTCCGGGACCTACAAAAATGGCGAACCGGTGTTTAGGAAAATTTGCCATTATCCACTCAAAAAGACGGGTTGCTGCACGCTCCATCAAATCAATAGATTTGATAGGCTCGTTAGCAATGGTATAGGCGTCAGCTTCACGAATCAAGTCAGTTGTTAAAATTTTCATATATAGTAGTTATATTTGTTTCTATTTTTATTTTACAAATTTATTAAACTTTTTTAAATTCGTGTTTTAATAGAATAATGTTTATATTTGTATTCTGAAAAATTCAGAATATCTAAATATAATGGAAATAAACGGAATTGGGTTTACAGATGTTATGGACTATTAAATTTAGTATAGTATGCAGCAGAGAAGGAATGAAAATCCTAGTATAAAAAAACTACTTAATTTCATATTAGTTCTAATTCTTATAAGTTTTAGTAGCTTAAAATTAGTACAAGGGAAATATCTATTGACTGGAGGTTCTACGAATCAAATTGCACATAAATATAATAACTTAAATTGCACTAAATGTATAGATACCTTATTGATAAATTTGCACAAACTTAATGGGTACTATGAAAGTCATGATTCAGTTAATAAGACTATTGATATATTAATTTTCAAAGATATGAAATTTGAAAGGTATACTATAAAAAATGGTGTAACCAGAATTGGAACTGGAAATTATAATATTAATTTCAGCAAATTAACTTTAAATTATGACTCTTTACCTTCAAAACGATATTTTAAAGTACTATGTACGGAAACACCTCCATCTCCCACTAAATTAAAATTAAGATATAAAATAGACACTTCAGATTATGAA
>Ga0114934_10002924_pt1 | contig 10790 bp, 8 predicted proteins | sample 4SBtaG_2_FD_99695 | JGI IMG/M metagenome (GOLD analysis project Ga0114934, IMG submission 99695) | Deep subsurface microbial communities from Kolumbo volcano to uncover new lineages of life (NeLLi) - 4SBTROV10_white metaG | ecosystem: Environmental > Aquatic > Marine > Volcanic ...
AAACCAAACAACGGTATCCTCCGGAAACGGGAAAAAGGAGCGATTGCTAAATCACCCTTGCCGTTCATCGTGTCTCGGTGGCTTTGCGGTGTTTTTCTTTAGTTATTGTAATTTAGAATTTGGAATTTGTTTGAGATTTGTTATTTTGAATTTGGGATTTCCATTTTGGGTTGTCTCGATACGATCCCCTGGTCACTTCGACACGCTCAATGACCGGCCAATCACGTGGCGTTCGGGACAAATTGGGTAGCCGGGCGCTACGCACAATGGGATTCTTCTTGCGCCTCCGGCGCACTTAGAATGATGCCTTTTTTAATAGAAATTGTCATTCTAAAGGAGCGCAGTGATTGCGGAATCTCATTGTGTGATTTTCCCAATAAATGAATTCGGCAGCTTATTGAAAAAATCCCCTCTTGAGAGGGGTGGATTCGCCCGCCAGTTGGCGGACGAAGACGGGGTGTGTTATTGGATGAATTCTTGGAGTCCGGAAGAATTTCCAGGAGGGATTCTTCGTCTACCGCCGTCGCTCAGCAATGAATTGGTGGGCTCGTTTCATTCTGTCTGGAGGAGACGTGCACCTTTTCATGTTCTAATTTTTTTTTCGCCGGAAGAGGGGTGTCTGAAAATAAACCGCCAGATTACTGGCGGGTGTGGCTTAGGCAAGCTCAGCCACCCGAAAAGTTGTCAATCTGAACGAGCGCAACGACGGAAAAATCGTATTGTGTGATTTTCCCAATAAATGAATTCAGCAGCTAATTGAAAAAATCCCCTCTTGAGAGGGGTGGATTCGCCCGCCAGTTGGCGGACGAAGACGGGGTGTGTGAATGAGTTAAACCAAACAACGGTATCCTCCGGAAACGGGAAAAAGGAGCGATTGCTAAATCACCCTTGCCGTTCATCGTGTCTCGGTGGCTTTGCGGTGTTTTTCTTTAGTTATTGTAATTTAGAATCTGGAATTTGTTTGAGATTTGTTATTTTGAATTTGGGATTTCCATTTTGGGTTGTCTCGATACGATCCCCTGGTACTTCGACACGCTCAGTGACCGGCCAATCACGTGGCGTTCGGGACAAATTGGATGGCTGGACGTTACGAACAACGAGATTCTTCTTGCGCCTCCGGCGCACTTAGAATGATGCCTTTTTTAATAGAAATTGTCATTCTAAAGGAGCGCAGTGATTGCAGAATCTCATTATGTGATTTTCCAAATAAGTGAATTCAGCAGCTAATTGAAAAAATCCCCTCTTGAGAGGGGTGGATTCGTCCGCCAGCTGGCGGACGAAGACGGGGTGTGTTATCGGATGAATTCTTGAAGTTCGGAAGAGTTCCCAGGAGGAATTCTTCTTGCATCTCCGGCGCACTTGGAATGACAGCCCAAACTCAAAAAAAGGAAATCAAAATGAATTCTCTTTTGCTTAAAAATGGTCGGATTGTTACCGAGGCGGACGACTTTGTCGGTGACATCCTGGTTGTTGACGGAAAGATTCAGGCGATTGGCTCTGGCCTGGAAAAACCGGACTCGGCGATGCGCGTCATTGATGCCACTGGGCTCCAAATTTTTCCGGGTGGAATTGACCCGCACGTGCACATGGAATTGCCCTTAAGCGATACCGTTTCGTCCGATGATTTTGAATCGGGAACAAGGGCGGCACTGGCCGGCGGAACCACTACAATTATTGATTTTGTTACCCCGGAGCGGGAGGAATCGCTTTTGGAGGCTCTGAACGAAAGAAAAGCACTGGCCTGCCATTCGGTTTGCGATTATTCCCTGCACATGAGCATCACTTCCTGGAATAGCCACATTCCGGACGAAATGCACGCCTGCGTTATGGAAGAAGGCATTCCTTCTTTTAAGACGTACCTGGCTTACAAGGAAACAATTGGTTTGGATGACGATGATCTGATTCGGGTTATGGACACAGCGGCTAAACTCGGGGCTCTCATTCTGGCCCACTGTGAAAACGGAGATGCGATTTCGTATTTGCGGAAAAAGTTGCTTTTCGAAGGGAAAACCGATCCGAAGTATCACGCTAAATCACGTCCGCCGGAGGTGGAACGGGAGGCTGTTGTACGGGCAACTACACTGGCCGGAATAGCAGGCGCTGCGCTCTATGTTGTTCATGTTTCCACAGAGGAAGGGGCTGAGGAAATTGCCCGCGCACGAGCGAGGGGCTGGAGGGTTTTCGGCGAAACCTGTCCTCATTATTTGCTGTTGGATGAAACAGCCTACCATCGCCCCGCGCGGGAAGCCGCCGCCTACATCATGAGTCCACCCTTACGCCCGCCGGAGCACAAAAAAGCTCTGTGGCACGCTTTGAATAGGGGGGTATTGCAAACGGTGGGAACAGACCACTGTCCGTTCAATCTCAGGGGGCAAAAAGATCGGGATCTGTCTGATTTTACGAGGATTCCCAACGGGGTGGCAGGGGTTGAGCATCGTTTAGAGCTGCTTTACACCTACGGGGTACTGGCCGGGGAAATTTCACTTCAGCAATTTGTGGCTATCACCGCTACCAATCCGGCCAAAATTTTTGGATTGTACCCGCGCAAGGGAATCATCGCTGTGGGTTCTGATGCCGATCTGGTACTCTGGAATCCGGAAATCAAGGAAGTTCTTTCGGCCAAAACGCATCACCAGCGGTGTGACACGATTCCCTACGAAGGATTCAAAATTCAGGGAAAGCCGGAAATGGTTATTGCCAACGGAAAGATAGCCGTAGAAAACGGCGACATCAAGGCGAAGCGTGGCGATGGAAAATTTTTACGCCGAAAGTTTTTCCAATGGGTGTAAGATTAGAATCTCGAACCGATTCACCTGATCGTTCTTAAACCCGCTAAAAACGTCAAGAGCGACCACCCGTTAGTACGTTCGAGAATCATCGCTCTTCAGTGATTTGGAACTTGATGGAAATGACACTCTAAATTTGGAGGACTGACACCTGTACCTTTTCTTTGACACAGAAACCACGGGCTTGCCCCGGAATTGGAGGGAACCGGTTTCAAATCTTCGAAACTGGCCGAGATTAGTTCAATTGGCCTGGTTGATCTACGATTCGGATGGCCGTCAACTGGATTCACGATCATTTATTGTCAAACCCGAAGGTTTTCAAATTCCACTCGAGGCCACGAAAATCCATGGCATCTCAAATCAAAGAGCACTCGCGGAGGGACGCGAACTCCGTGAGATCCTTCAAACCTTTGTCAAAGCCATTGACAGGACGGATTTTCTCGTTGCTCACAATATTGATTTCGACGCCAAAATTGTGGGAGCCGAACTACTTCGCACCGGAGTACCAAATCAGCTTTTTAATCGACCGCACATTTGTACAATGAAATCCACAACCGATTTCTGCCGAATTCAAGGCCCGAATGGCTACAAGTGGCCAACGCTTTCGGAGTTGTACCTCACGCTTTTTGGCCGTACATTTCCCGAAGCCCACAACGCCGCCGCTGATGTTGAAGCCTTGGCCAGGTGTTTCTTTCGATTGAAGGAATTAAATGTGCTATGAGAAACTTTTGACCACTCTCCTCACTTTTATTTGAATTCTAAATGTAAATGCTGTATTTTTTCATTGTATTGCTGAGAGAAAGCAGCGATTGAGCGGTTTCTCACAAATGCGGCGAAGATAAAAATTGGAACGGATAATTACGGAAAATTGAAAAAAGTACAGACTTTCCAAAAACAAAGTCAAAAGGCCGCGCCGTCACGGGTATCCGTTTGGCAAATGTTTAATCGGATTGCCGATCGCTACGATTTGCTGAATCGGCTGCTTTCCTTTCGGCAGGATGTTCTTTGGCGCAACCGAATGGCAGAGTTTCTACCGGAAGGAAGCAACCTCCGCGTTCTGGATTTGGCGTCAGGTACGGCCGATGTACCGGTGAGCCTCGACAAAAAATCAAGGCAAATTGGCCTGATCATCGCCATCGACAGGGCTCAGAAAATGCTGTCCCTCGGGCGGGAAAAGGTGGGGAAAAAACTGCTGCGGGCAAAAGTGCAATTGTTTCCGGCAGACGCTCAAAACCTTCCATTCCGAAACGCTACATTTGACGCGGTGACCATCTCCTTTGGCATTCGCAATGTGCTGCGCCTGGATCAAGCTCTTAGGGAAATGGCCCGTGTGCTTCGCCCGGGGGGCCGCGTGATTATTCTTGAATTTTCGCTTCCAGGGAATCGGTTGTTTCGGACCGTTTACCTGTTCTATTTCCGGCACGTTTTGCCCGCATTGGGCGGTTGGCTCTCAGGAGATCGAAAAGCCTATCGATATTTAAATCAATCTGTGGAGACCTTTCCTTACGGAGAGGCCTTTGTAAAACATCTGAGAAAAGCCGGATTCCGTGAAATTCAATTGAAGCCTCAGACATTTGGAATTGCAACAATTTATTCCGGAGAAAAATAGCATGTCCAAAATGAAGGTTTGGGTATTAGCCAGTCGTCCAAAAACCCTCTGGGCTGCTGTTGGCCCAGTTCTTGTAGGAACGGCAATGGCTTACTCTGATGGTCAAGCTCACTGGCTGATCGCATTTGTTGTACTTTTTGCTGCTGTTTTTATTCAGATTGGGACTAATTTTTCCAATGATTATTTTGATTTTGTTAAAGGGGCTGATGCCGGCGAACGACTGGGACCCACGAGAGCCACTCAGGCAGGATTGGTTTCGTCTCAAGAAATGAAACGCGCCACGATTGTGGCATTTGGTTTTGCTGTGTTGGCAGGAATTTATTTGACTTACAGGGGCGGTTGGCCGATCCTTATGATTGGTATTTTTTCCATTCTTTTCGGAATTCTTTACACGGCCGGGCCGTATCCCCTGGGTTACAATGGGCTTGGTGATGGTTTCGTACTCATCTTTTTTGGGTTAGTGGCTGTTGGAGGCACCTATTATGTCCAAACTCTTTCAATAAATTCCATGGTACTTTTGGCCGGACTGGGCCCGGGATTGCTTTCTACCACTCTTCTTTGTGTGAACAATCTGCGTGATCTGGAAAACGATCGGAAAGCCGGGAAAAAGACCCTTCCAGTGCGATTCGGGCGCAGATTTGGACAATTGGAATATCTGGGCACTCTTTTCCTGGCGGCTGTTGTACCTGTGGTGCTGATTATCCAAACGCATTCCCACTATTTAGCTCTTGCGGCGAGTGCGTCGGTTGCATTGGCCAGCAGGGATATCCGAATTATTCTGAAAGAAAAGCCCGGTCGAATTTATAATGGGGTTCTGGCAAATACGGGAAAATTGATTATTTTCTATTGCCTTTTGTTTTCAATTGGATGGATTTTGTAAAAAAGATGTAGGCCGACGGGGCTCGCCGATCTGCGGCATCATTGTTATAAAATAGACGTTCGCGGAGCAATTGAAACGTCTTACAACGGCGGAAAATCATTCGCATTTTACCGGCTGATTTTTTCTTTTCTACCCCGAAATACCGGAAAGGGAAGATAGTTTCCCGGTCATTTCGAGGGGGTTCAATCACCCGAAAGATTCCTTCGCTGATCGAAGTCGAAGAGAGCGGAGGGCAGGATTGGTATTTTCTCGGCTATCGTAATAAATCCTCCAGTGTTGTTGCAGATTGAGTGTGCTTATCTTTGTGTTCAATAATAATTCCGCAGTACAAATACAGCTGTTTGGCTCTGGCGAATTTATTCCCCTCAATCGGACGGCGCTTGACCCAGGTATTGACTTTCCATTGGGTATTTTGAGGTTCCGCAGCACAATGTACACCTTTGCTTAATCCATTAATAAATTCCTGAAAAATCGGTTCAAAAATTTCTTTATCAACGCGTTCCTTCCGATTGTACAACGCCTCTAGTGTTTAATGTTCCTTATTATGGAAAAACCGTTACTGATGGAACAGGCGCCTTTATTTTTTGGCTAAAAATTAAAATGAAGATGCTGAAATTGCTTTGCGAATGCTAGATTTTCTTAAAAAAATAAAAATTACCTGGTTTTTGATGGAATAATTCTGCCTGTTATGCCGGCAAAAACAGTTGTAATCTCATTAAAAAATGCTTATATTTTAAATCAATAATTCAGTTGAAGCTAAAGAAATTACAAATAGACGATTTATGAAAATTAAGGCTATTGAGCCAAATAGTATCGCTGAACAAATTAAGTTGCGACCCGGGGACGATCTCATCGAAATCAATGGCCACCCTTTACGAGATATAATCGATTATCGATTTTACGAAAATGACGATTTTCTAAAGCTTCTGATCCGGCGAAATGAGTCCACGTTCACTGTTGAGATTGAAAAAGACCCCTACGATCCGTTGGGGCTGGAATTCCCCGAACTTCACTTTAAGGCCTGCGGAAACCACTGTGTTTTTTGTTTTACGGATCAAAATCCAAAAGGTTTACGTAAATCTTTGTATTTTAAGGACGAAGACTACCGTCTTTCTTTTTTGTACGGAAATTACACCACATTAACCAATGTGAAACAGGCCGACCTCGATCGCATCGTGGAGCAACATCTTTCTCCAATGTACGTTTCGGTTCACGCCACCGAATGGTCCACGCGCCAATTTTTGCTGGGCATTAAACGGCCCGATTTCCTGTTGGAGAAGCTTCGCTTCCTTACGGAACACGGGATTGAAATTCACACACAAATTGTACTGTGCCCCGGAATTAACGACGGCGATATTCTGCTCAAAACGATAGACGACCTGCGTGCGCTTTTCCCCGGAGTGCGTTCCACGGCCGTGGTGCCGCTCGGCTTAACAAAGCACCGCCGGGGTCTGACGCCATTAACACCGGTTTCCGATAGATATGCAAAGAAATTGGTGGAGGAGCTGTTTGTGCTTCAGGAGAAATTCCTCGCTGAAATGGGCACGCGGTTTGTTTTTGCTTCGGACGAATTTTTATTGCGGGGCGGCTTTGAGATTCCTGAGGAGTCCTACTACGAGGATTACCCTCAGCTGGAGGACGGCGTGGGAATGGTGCGGTTGATGCTGGAGAATGTGAGAGAAATTGTTCCTCGACTTCCAAAACGATTAAAAACCGCGCGGCAATTAACAGTGGTTACGGGGGAATTGGCCTTTCCAATTTTGCAGGATAGCATTGTGCCGCACCTGAAAACAATCCCAAATCTCACCGTTCATTTATTGCCGGTTCAAAACACCTTCTACGGCAGTTCCATCACTGTGACGGGGTTGTTAACCGGGCAGGATATTTATCGTTCCTTACAGGAACAGAATGAAAACGGAAGTGTTTTTCTGTCGGAAAAACTGCTCAATTATGATGGGGTTTTCCTGGATGATTGGAAACCCGAGATGATTGAGAGACGTTTAAATCGTAAGATTTATTTAATCGATGATTATTTCAGGAATTTACCTGATATGCTGAAAGAACCGGAGTTATGAAACAATTACCTGTTGTGGCCATTCTTGGGAGGCCAAATGTTGGAAAATCAACGCTTTTCAATCGTGTGATTCGGAAGCGAGAGGCCATCGTGGCCGATACGCCGGGGGTAACCCGCGACCGGAAATATTCGGAGGCCGACTGGGCCGGACATACTTTTACATTAATAGACACAGGCGGATTTCTGCCGGAAAGTGAAGATGTGATGGCCAAAGCCATTGCAGATCAGGTGGAAAAAGCCGTCGATGAAGCCGATGTGTTGGTTGTGGTCGTGGACGGCCGGGAAGGACTCCATCCAATCGATGAGGAAATTGCCACCATGTTGCAAAAGACCAGCAAGCCTGTTATCCTTGCTGTGAATAAAATTGACAACAAAAAACGTGAAAACGATATTTACGAATTTTTTAAGCTAAATTTGGGTGATCCGTTTCCCGTTTCCGCTATTTCAGGAAGGGGATCGGGCGATCTTTTGGATAGAATTGTTTTTTTACTTCCCCGACAGGTGTCGTCACAGGAAACGGACTCCATTCGGTTGGCGGTTGTTGGAAAGCCCAACGTGGGGAAATCGTCATTTGTGAATGCTATCCTGGGTGAAGAAAAAGTCATTGTAACGGACATCCCCGGCACAACACGAGATGCGGTGGATTTGCATTTTCAATATTATGATCAAAATTTTGTCATTGTGGATACGGCCGGAATGCGCAAACGAGCCAAATTGGACGAAAGTGTGGAATATTATTCAAAGGTACGGGCGCTTCAAACCATCGAAAAAAGCGATGTTACTTTGATTTTTATTTCCGCAGAAGAGAGCATTTCGCACCAGGATATGGCCATTATTGGGGATGTAATTAAGAAACGCCGCGGTGTTGTTTTAGTTGTCAATAAATGGGATTTGATTGAAAAGGACGAAAAAACCATTCTTCGATTTGAAGAAGATATGAGAAAAAAACTCAGGAATTTAAATTATATTCCGATTTTATTTATATCCGCTTTGACAAGACAACGGGTTTTTCAGGTAATCGACGTGGCGAAATCCGTCTATGGGGAGCGCAAAAAGCGCATCCCAACACCTGAAATCAACGACGCATTGGGACCGATTATTCGAGATAATCCGCCCATGGCCAGCGGTGGAAAACTTATTAAAATTCAATATGTTACACAAGTAAAAACGGAGCCGCCGGTGTTTGCGTTTTTTATGAATCGCCCGGAGAAAATCCGGGATAATTACAAGCGATTTCTGGAATCCAAAATTCGGGAAAAATTTGGTTTTATGGGTGTTCCTATCTCGCTTATTTTTCGGAGGAAATAAGAATTTGTTCTGGAAAAGATTTTTTTTAATTTTCATTTTAGCTAGTATCTTCACAGGCAATCTTTTTGGAAAGTCATTGCAAGTTAGTCTGGAAGAGGATTTCAAAAATGGAGAAATCAGCTATTCCCAGAAATTAGCCTATCAGGGGTACTGGATTTTTGCTCCGGAAAAACTACCCCGACGGTATCGGCGGTTGGCATCCGTTCCCGCCAAATGCGGAACGGAAATAGTGGCGGAACTTCGACAAAACCTGCACAAATTGGATGCTGCCGATCAGGCATATTTCCAATCAATTTTTTTGCGTCCGGTATTTCCGTCCATTACGTACATTTCTCCCAAAAACTATTTTAAACTTCACTACACAACTTCGGGGATTAATGCCGTTCCTGCCGGAGATGCCAATGGAAATTCCGTTCCGGATTGGATCGAGGAAGCGGGGAAAATCTTCGACCGCTGCTACGAATTTGAAATCGACACACTTGGCTATCAAAAACCGCCGGTTGACAATCCCAACGATCCTCAGATAGACGTTTACATTCACAACATTAACGCCTATGGTTTTACCACACCAGACTCTCAATTTACAGACAATGAACGTCACGTGTCCAGTTACATTGAACTGGATAACGATTTCAAAGGCAGGGGGTTCGCCACACACGGACTGGATGCCCTTAAAGTAACGGCTGCCCACGAGCTCTTTCACGTGATTCAATTGGGGTACATTGTTCGAAGCAAGGATTTTTATTTCTACGAAATGTCCTCTGTTTGGATGGAAGATCAGGCCTACAATTCCATTAATGATTACTACGCCAATCTGCCGGACTTTTTTAATAACACGGAATTGCCGTTGACCACTTACAATGGCGCCTATGAGTATGGTGCCACCGTGTGGCTGCATTTTTTGTCCCAACGTTACGGCAGAAAAATCGTTCGCGATATTTGGGAGGACATGCCGAATGAGAACAGTCTGAAAGCAATGAATCGCGCAATTGTGGCCGATGGAAGTGACTTTTCAACGGAATTCGGGACGTTTGCTATCTGGAACTATTTTACCGGTGAGCGGGCAGATACAACAAAATATTACGATGAAGGGAACAATTATCCGGAAATCTATGTGTCTGAGGTTATTCCTTTCAATTCTGACACATCCGTTTCAAACAGCACTACATTTTTAACTTCCCATTATTGCAAACTAATTCCGCAAGAACCTCAAATCTATCATCTGAATCAAACATACAACGAACCTGCCCAATGGATGAGCGAAGCGGTTGTTTTGAAAGATAATGTTTATAGCACCTTTATTTTTCATCCGGATGATGGAGGAAATATCGGCTACGTTCCTGCCCTTTCGGAAATTGTTGCCATAACGTCCAATACGCAACGACCCGAAAAATACGATTACGCCTCGAGTTTTCAGAAAAAACGCAATTTTACCTTACAAATTATGCAGGGGAAGGGAAATCTCACGTATTCGAATTCCTTCAAAAAAATCTACCCCAATCCGTTTGTAATTGGTCGGGATAATTATTTGTCCGTTGAATTTAATGTGCAAAAAGAATCATTTGTGGACATCTCTATCCTAACCGAAAATGGACAACGACTTTTTAGCAGACATTTGGGCCGTGTAGCAAAAGGATTTCACTTTCGCACCATTGCATGGAATGGTGACTCTTCCCCCGGAAATTATTTACCCTCGGGGGTGTATCTGGTCACAATTTGCGGTGAAGGTGTATTCATGGCAACAAAAATAGCTGTTGTGAGGTAGGGGAGCATTATTCACCAAAATTCAACTTTAAAGCCAACCTGAAATTCTTCCTGAAAAAATCCAACCGATCGTACAAGAAAAGATAGAAAATGCAGTGGGGAGGAAATTTTCATCCATCATCGGAAAACGCTGGAATGAAGACACAAGTAGCAGTTTGGTAAAAATGTCATTCTGAATCCGCCGCACGCTTGGGTAAGCTCAGCGACCGGGCGGAGGGCAAAGAATCTATTTCCTTCCACCCAAGATTCTTCTCGCCTGAGTCGAGCAGGCGGCAAGCTTAGCATGACACCTCTCTTTAAAATTTGCCAACCTACGGCACACAAGGAAAAATTGAGAATAAGATTAAGTCCGTGCACAAACACCTAAAT
>Ga0114934_10002925_pt1 | contig 10789 bp, 9 predicted proteins | sample 4SBtaG_2_FD_99695 | JGI IMG/M metagenome (GOLD analysis project Ga0114934, IMG submission 99695) | Deep subsurface microbial communities from Kolumbo volcano to uncover new lineages of life (NeLLi) - 4SBTROV10_white metaG | ecosystem: Environmental > Aquatic > Marine > Volcanic ...
AGTATTTAAACCTGCTTCAATAGCTTCTTCTACACCATATTGTAAAAGTGGTTTTGTAAGTACCGGTAACATCTCTTTTGGTATAGCTTTTGTAGCAGGTAAAAATCTTGTACCATACCCCGCAGCAGGGAAAAGGCACTTTTTAATTTCCACATTATCATTCATCATCATCCTTCGTATTTCGTAATTTAAATAAACACAAACTTTTTATATAAAAAGTAATTAAAAATAAAACTCAAGAATAAAGCTATAAAAACAGCAATATAAAATGGTAGCCCTACTACTTGATTCAATATCCAAATATTTCCAGCATAAAACACAAATGCAACAAACAATGCAACAGAATAACGAACTGTCATTATGTTCAGTATCTTTTTCTCATCTATTTTAAATGTATAATGCTTATTTATAAAAAAATGTGTAATTACAGCTATAACATAAGAAATAGTAACACTAGTATAAGTCTCTATATTAAAAATATCTCTTAATATATAAAGAGACAAAAGCTTTAAAAGAGTTACTCCAATTCCAACCATACCATAAATAATAAATTGGCTTTTAAATAATTTACTAATCATTAAAATATACTCCAAAAATGTCTTTTTTTAACACCCAAAAACTCCTTAGTCTCTTTTATAGTGTCTAATATTTCATAGATATTATCTATCTTTCCACCCATTATATTTGAGAAATTTTTAATTTCATAATCTTTTGTAAAAAGTATAGGTCGTCCATCATCTGTCTCGTTTTTCACTTGAACGGTTTTTACTTCAAATATACTGTCTTTATAGACAGCATCTTCAAGTAGAGGAATATATCTTTTTGCATCATTTATCATATATCTAAAATTTGACTTTTTCTCATAATTTTTGAGTATTTCATAGCCATTTTGACACTCTTCTTTATCTATCCAGCTACCATGTGGGGTGTATCTTACATGACTAAAAGTATTTAATCCTCTTGAAGGAAAAGGCATGATAGAAAAAAATGGTCCATCCATGATAGTAATAGAAAAGTTTTTAAGTTCTTCTGGAAGCTCTATCAAAGGCATCTCTGTAATTTCATGTTTTAAATTTAGTAAGGGCATATTGGAATTTTTTAAAACTGTATTTAGTCCTGAGTAGGTGCAGTTAAATACAAATTTTGCATTTATTGATTCACCATCTTCAATATGAACATCAATACTTTCATCTGTATTTTGAGATATACTTTTTACTTTTGTACCCAGTCTTAGTTCACAACCACTTTCTTCATATTTTTCTAAAACAATTTCTTTGAGAATCTTGGCATCAAAGGCAAACTCTTTTACACGAAATACTTCATCTATAAGTTTATCGTTAAAAAGTGCTTTGGTATGATTTGGTGCCCTGCTTATTGGTGCTCCCATCTTTTTATATATCTCATAAAACTGTTTTGCATTTACCTTTGAACCGACTTTTGCTATGGCATAGTACTTATCAAAGTCATCTTTTATAGCTTTTTCAAAATCCATAACAAATTTTGGAAAGTTTACAAGTGATCTAAAGGCAGTTACTAAACTTCTAGGATAGTGATAGCCCATATGAACTCTCGCTTGATTTGCATAACTAGCTCTTTGCAATATATCACTCTCTTGTTCTAGAACAACAACATCATCAAAATATTCTTTTAAAAAAAGTCCTAATGTAGAGCCAAAAAAACCTCCACCTATTACTACACAATCGTATTTATTTGACATTATATTTCCCCATCGCTAGATGCCAAAGTATCTCTATAAGTAAAAAGTTACCTCTCAACGAACTTATTTTAGTAGGTACTTTTCCATCGTCTGGGTAGGTTCTAGTTACTGGCACTTCACAAGTTTTAAGACCTAATCGTGGAGCTTTTACAGATAGGTATGCCAATAGTTCATAAGTATCAAAAATATCTCTAAATGGTTCAACATCTGGATGTTCTAAATATCTTTTACTATATCCTCTGTAACCATTTGTAGTATCTGTATATTTAAATCCAGCCATTATAGAAATCACTGGTATATGGATAAGTTTAACAGCAAAATGTCTAATTTTTGGTGTATTTATAGCTGCACCACCTGGAATAAAACGGCTTCCTTGAATCATATCGTAGCCATCATCTAGCTTTTTGATAAACTCATAGATACTCTCTACACTATCTTTTCCATTGCCATCAACTGTAATTATTCCTTTATACCCTTCATCAAGAGCAAATTTGTATGCCATTCTTAGTTGAGCTGATAATTTACCTTTATCTTGTTTTGTTAGAAGTGCTCTTACATTACAACTATTTAAAAACTTTAATTCTAAAGAACCATCACTACTTCCACCATCTGCTATGATGATATCTATATCTTTTGAGATTTCTTTCATCTTTTGAAGTTGTATTTGGATTCTTTCTCCCTCGTTTATTACAGGAACAACAACACAATACTTAGTTGATTTTTCTTTTAAAATCTCTTTTTTATGGTTTGGAATTTGATTGAATTTCATTTATTTTCCTCTATAGATATGATATTTGTGTCAAGATTAAATACTGGAAAATCAATATAGGCATGCAAATATTTGTCTGATACAATATTAATCTTAACAATCTTTCTTATTTGACCATCTGAAAATTTTATTTTTATGGGAACTTTAATTTTAGAATTTCTATAATTATTTTTTAATAACAAAACAAGTCCATTTTTTGATACACCATTAATCCAATTAGAATCTGTTAAATTCATTATCGTATATTTATTTACCTCTGCACTACAAACTTTTTTAATAACCTTATTATGTATTAATTTATATGAAACAATCATCGACCACCCCTGAAAATATACTGGCAATGCAACATAATCTTTTTGTGATAGTTCTTTATTAAAATATGTACTACAAACTGTCTCTTCCCAATTATTATTTGTCATTATATTCATTCTCGGTTCTTTATATTCAATTAGCCAATTTAAATTTAATATATAATAAAATACAAAATAGATTCCTATTCCAATTGCAAGGGTTTGTTTTTTAGTAATGAGAATTTGAAGCGATAAAATAATCACAAATATAACAAGAATATTCAAACCAATAAAATAACGATCAGGAAAAGTTGTGCTATAATCGCCAAGTTGCTGTGTAAGAGACTGCCTCATATATAAAGTTAGAAAATAAAAAATAAATCCAAAAAGTACTGTTCCCATAATAATACTAATGAAATCATTTAAATTATAATATGAGCTAAAAATAATAGGATACAAAATACTTCTTGCTATGCCTACCTCAATAATATTTTCCATATTTAGACTACCAGTTACAGATGAACCATTTCCAGACTCTAATGATAAAAATAATAAAAGAAAAACAATAATGAATACAAAAAGTGATGAGCTTCTAAAAAGAAATGACTTAATATTTGATTTATGAAAAAATTCATACACTAAATACAAACTAACCAAGACAAGAACAACAGGGTTGGTACCGAAAAATAAAAATAAAAATAAATCTATAATCAAAATTTTATAGCAACTCGTTACATTTGTTCTAATATACAGTAGAAGCATAGTTAAAAAAACTAAATAATAACCAATATTAGAAAGACGACCAAGAATTTCATTAGAAGAATCTCCCATTGGAACAAAAATAATTAAAAAAAATAATAACCATCTTAGTTTTATATTTAAAATTTTTTTTGTAACAATGAAAGCAAAAGTTGGGACAAAAGCAAAAAAGGAAAACGAAATAAGTGATATAGTATACGGTAAATATAAAATCTGACTACCTGATATTATGTAAGATATTTTCTCAGCAACAAATAAAAATATCAAATTTAACCAGACGAAATATCCCTCTTTTGCATGCATAATTGTATGTATCCATCCATCAGAAAAAGCCATACCCAGCCATTGTCCATCTTCCGTGTACATAATTGGATTCAACAGTGAATCAATATTTCTCATTAGTAAAGAGGTTAAAGCAATAATAAATATAAAAAAATATTGAATCACTAATAAATTCGAATGATTCAAAAAATTATTTTTTAAATTCAACATTTACATAAGCTCCATTTTTTTGAATATTTAAAATTTTAACTTTTCCTATCGTTTCAACCTCAATTTCATCTCCTACTTTTAACTTAAAATATTGATAATCTTCATTTGTTATAAAGAACTTTGTATTATCCTTAGAGATACCATTTATCCAATTTTTATCAGTCAGAGGAAAGGGGCTTAATTTAGGTTCTTTAGTGCCTAGTAATTCTACTTTTTTATCAAGATTTAATTTTTTTAAGTATTTTTTTTGATAAAGTTTAACATTTAATATATCAAATTTTTTACAAGATGAATTTGGAGTGATATCTATCCGAATAGAATCTAAATTTTTTAGCAATAAATAGTCTGGACTTGACTCCAATGGGACCAAATTTTTCCTACTTTTACTATCAAATCTTAGCACCATACTTTCACTAAAATCTAGCCCATCTCCATTGAAATATATTTCAAAATGATTTGCTCCTTTTGATTTATCTATGCAGTCGAAATCAAAACTTAGGTATCCAGCTTTTTTTCCAGAAAGACCCTTATCAACGTCATACACCATATATGGATCACTTCCTGAAATATTATAAACTTTATCTGTCTTGTTTAAATCATTAACAGACATGGTATTATTTAATTCTTGTACTAAGTTTAGTTTTTCACTCAATCTATCAAAGCTTTTTCCCCATTCACTCGGAATAAACTGTAAATTTGAGGTTAAAAAAACTTTATCATAAAGTTTTTGCTGTTGATGCTTCGATATTTGATTTTTAAACTTATCAAATATATCATTCCTTATCCCATAAACTATACCGCCTATTTCGATAGGTTGATAGTTCTGTATTACAAACCTATACAAAAATGGACTTCTCAGAGGCAATTTTATGCCATCAAATATCATATTATCAGCCTCAAGTATTGCAACTTTTGGGATAGCTTTGGATAATTTTTCAACTGCTCTTTTTTGCTGTCCTTCACTTACAAGATTATAAAATGCTCCTGTTTCTATAGGTAGTTTTCTATTAAGATAAAAGTACAAAGCATTTCGATTTGTGAGATTCAAAAATGTTTCATCTTTCTTAAGAACTGTTTCTAAAAAGTTTTTTATCTTAACTATTCTTTCTATGTGCTTGTTTTCAAAAACTCCATTTCCCATATTTTCTACCCCAATATCTTTAGAGTATTTAAAGTTTGAGGGTAAATGTGTTTTTGAATCAACTTTTGCGATAAGTTGATTAAGTGATAATGAACTACCAGCATATCCAAAAACAGACATATAAAAAACTATAAAAGCTGTTACTACTATTGATTTATACTTTGGCAACATATAGTAAACTAACATAGGCATCAGAATCCCTATAATGAAAGTTGTTGCCAATCCAAGCCTACTAAATGAAGCAGGATCAATTCTTCCAGCTCCTCTGATAATAAATAACAATGAAGTAATAAAAATAATACTTGAAAAAACTAATACCTCTCTTCTGTTTATAAGTTCTTTGTTAGTTAAATATTTCAATAACACAATAAGGCTAAAGCCAATAACAAAAATATAACCACTTCTAACTATCTCAAAAAGCCAATAATTCCCATTTGCAAAACTATTTATACTAAAATACCAAGGAATACCATAAGTGATACTATTTAATGATGATTGTTCTATAGCATATAAAATAGCTCCATATAACATATCGAATATAGAAGTTAGCATAATAATTAATATATAAAGTGTCAATAAAAAAGCAAGAAATCGTAATGCAATTTTAGAATCAATAGAAAATATCTTATACAAAGCATATACTCCTAATGGAGTAATTGAAAGTGCCATAATACCACCTTGTCCAGGGGCAAACAGTATTGATATAGTAACCAATAAAAGTGAGAAAACTACAAAATAATAATACTTTTTATCTATAAATAGATGTGCTAAAAAAACCAAAAGAACAGCATTGAAAATATCTATACCCGACACACCAAGATCCCAGCTGGCAAACATCAAAGTAATTATAAAAGCAAAAAATAAATTTAAATACTTTCTAATAACTAATAATAAAATTGCTACATAAAAAAGCATCAAAAAGTTTTGAATAAATCCAAAATAAGAAGCTTTTAATTCAAAAAAAATATTAACTAAAAAACCATCTAAATAATTTATTAAACCTCGTGCAGGAACAATATCTTGAAATGGTATCTGCCCATATTTTACCCAACTCCAAAAAGGCAATAAAAACTCACCAAAATGGTAATCATCACTTGATACAGATGGAATCACTATCAAATAGGCTTTTGTAAAGAATATTATAGATATAAAAGAAATAGAACTTATGTTTTTAGTCAGCAACTCGTCAGATAAAAATATTTTTTTAGATATTAGTGCTATGGAAAACAAAACTAAAAAACCAACAACATAATATAAAATATCCGTCATGGGATAAACATGCACCAATTGATTACCATCTAAAACTTTCTGAGGAATAAGATATAAAAATAAAAGAGGTAGGGAAAGTTGAGTTAAAATCAAAAGTTTATCTTTAAAGTTAGCAAACCTATCAAATAATAATGAATATACAAACAAAAAAACTCCAATAGCCACTATAAACCTTACAGATAAATAAGGGTTGGAAAGTTTTAAAAGCCAATCTAACTCGACACCAAAAATTCTATTAACAAAAATAGCCCAAGCAAATATACTAAAAACTGTAAAAAAACTAGCCAATAATGAATAAGTTATATATTCTTTGTCTATAATACTGAGAGCATAACTGACAACTAAATATAAGAGCAAGACAGAACTCAATATAAGTGGTGTAATATTTACTTCTTTTGAAAAAAACAAATTACCTAACCATATAATAGCAGGTATTGACACAATTAGTACTTGTTCTTTAAATTTTAAGTATTCTTGTTCATTAATAGAATGAAATATTTTGTTTAAAAAAAGATAGCCAAAAACAAAACCTAAACCAAAACCTAAAATAATCAAATAATCAATATTTTTAGAAACACCTAGAAAAGTAATAGTTCCAACTGTGAATTCGTTGTAACTTTGTCCAAAATCCAGTAACTTTGAAAGCAGTCCAGCAAATAACGGAGCTATCAATAAAGAAACTACTATATTAAAAAATTTTAATTCTATTTTATCTAAATAGAAACTAGTTATATATTTTTGCAACAAACTCTAAACTCCTTTTTACCGCTTCAACATTTGAATCCATCACATCATTTTTCATCTCTATTGAAACCCATTTACTATAATCCAAACTTTTGAGAATTTTTGCAAATGCTTTATGATTTGTTCTATCATTTGTAATGAGTTCCAAAAATGGCTCTGATATATGAAAGTGTTCTGTATAAGGCAAAGCTTTTTTTAGATTTTCTACTATATTTTCACTGTTCATAGCCATAACCGCAGAGTCTATATGAAGTCTAAACCCTTTTGAATTTACATCTTTTACAAGCTCTATAGCTTCATCTGTGTTAGTTATAAAATCACATCCATATTCTTTTGCATTTGGTTCTATACAAAAGTATCTTTCTCTTGAATATGCATACTTACCTAGTTCTTTAAAAAAATCTACTGCAATTTTATTGGCTTCATCTCTTGGTATATTACCAATAAATCTATTTTGTGGAGACCCAAATACTAAAACTTTTACATCAAGTTTTTGAGCGAGATCAATCATCTTCTTAAGATATTCTAGTGTATTTTTTATACTGTCATCAAAAATTTTAAGTTCAGGTTTACCAAACAATAGTGACTGCATGGCTGGAAACTTAAATCCATAGATACTTATGTATGATAAATAGTCTCTTATTTCTTTCTCTGTCGCATTGATAGGATCTTTAAATATCTTTGGAGGAGCTAACTCTATTCCGTCAAACCGATACTTTTTAATTAACTCAAAAACTTCTTTATCTTCATGAATCTCCCATCCTATATTTGAAATTGAAAGTTGCATTATTTAACCTTTTCTCTTTGTATAAAATCTTTTACTTTTTGTAAAACCTCTTTTTTTGATTGGATGTACATACCACTCTTACCAAAAGTAGTGCCGTGTTTTGTATGCATGTCATAAAATGGTGCATTTGGAGTTGGTCTGTTGTTAAAGTCTATATCAAATCCTGCTTTGATTACCTCTTTTACACTTATAGGCTCTGTAGCAAAATTTATTAGATTAATATTTGCATCTATTACTTTTTGAATATCTTTTGCTAAAGTATCTAAAGAATAAAATTGAAAAATAGCATCGCTATGAATTTTGTGTGTTTCATTATCGTGTAAAAAATCATAGATGATATTTTTTTTCAATCCTTCGCCGAAAAGTCCTGGAAGTCTTATGATATTGTAGTTTTCAAATCTTTCACTTACAAATGTTTCTATTATTCTCCTGTGCGTTCCGTATGCATGATGATTTGATAAATCGATAATGTTATCCTCATTTATATCTATAATTGCTTTATAAACATCAACTGTAGATATAAGTACAAATCTTTTGGTTTTTACTTCTCTAATAGCATCTATAAGTGAACAAACACTTTGTAAATCTTCTGTTGGCTTTTGATTTGCTATCCATTTTGCAGCTGGTGCTCCTGCACAGTAAACCACATCATACTCTTTGCCTTTTATATCTTGAATATTTTTAGAGTTGTAAAAGTCATCGAACTTCATCTGAGCTTTTAAATTTGAGCCTACAAATCCAGTATACCCTATAAGTGCTTTTTTCATCCAGCTACTCCTTGTCTATATTTTTTTGATCTGAAAACAATGCAATACTACTTTTTTCATCTGTTATCTCATAAAATGATATTTTTTTTTGATTTTGAATTATTATTCTTACATATTCTCCAACTATTGCTAGTACTAAGAATAAAACAAAATACATAGATGAGCTATAGAGGTTTGAAGATGTCCAACCTTGTGCTACATTGTCTTTGAAAGCAAAAATACCAATGACATATAAAATATAAAGTAGATTAGTAATTGCAGCCGTGAGAGAAAGTATAGTTGCCATACGAATCAATCTATGAGAATAATTCACAAGTACATCAATAGTGAAGTTAATGTTTTCAAAAAAAGTTCTTTGGCTTGATTTTTTATCAAGTGGCATATAAGAGTATTCATATTTCGAAAACCCATTATTGAACTTTAAAAGTTTTAAAAACTTCACTCTGTCTTCATTTTTTGTTATAAAATTTATCACTTTTCTATTTATAACAAAAAAATCACTCAACATACTGTCGATTTTGATTCCTGTAAAAATTGAGATAACTTTGTAAAAGAGTTTTGAGGTGATTGATTCAAAAAAAGATTGTATCTTCTTTTTTCTTTTTCCAACAACTACATCATAATGCTCTGCATGTTCTAGCATCTTTTCTAAATCTTCTAAACTATCGTGTGAAAGATCCATGATTGCACAATAATCACCAATACAATTTTCAATCAATGCTGTATGAGCTACTTCAATATCAACATAAGAAGATAACTCAATGATTCTTAAGTTTGTAAAACTTTTTAATAAGTCCGTATAACCTGAAATATCTAAATTATAATTAAGTAAAACTATTTCAAAGTAGTTATATTTATTATGTAACAACAAATGAAGTTCTTTTATTTTTTCCATAGCAGGTTTTTGATTCAAAAGTAAACCTACAGACATTAAATTATCTTTTTTCATTTCAAACCAACCCTCTAATATTACTCATAAAACTTTTTCCTATCTCTTTCATACTTTCGAATCCTATTTCATTGAGAATTTTTCTGTACTCCTCAAAGGTGATATTCCTAAAATCTTTTTTTATAATTAGCTCTTTTGTATCTATATCTTCACTGTCTAAAAGAACTTTTTTAATCTTTTGAAGCTCAATGCCAGAAAAATAAACAATCTCAAAAAGTGTTTTTATATTTACTATAATCACTTCTTTATTAAAAGTATACCGAATATGAGCATTAATCTCCGTAAGCGTTCGTTCTAGTTGAAGTTTTGTTACTGCATTTTCTATTGTCAGTGCCATCTCTCCTTTTTTCAAAAGCTCTTGCTGCTCTTCTACTATTCTTTCTATGTTCTTTAATTCAAATGCATCTTTTAAAAACTTTTGTAAAACTGCCTCTCTATTTTCATCTTCCCATCGCATATAAGCATCTACTTGAAGCGATGCAAATTTGTTTGGTGTAATTTTAAGATTTCTCGCTTTTTCGTAGTTAGTCTTCCCCTTTATTAGTCCATTTTTTTTCATAAAATAAAAAATGAGCAAATCAATATCTTTTTTAGAAAGACTTTGAAATCCGTTTTTAAGATAAATATTTAAAAAATTTTGGAAGGTATTTTTCATCGTAAGCTAAAATCCTCTCTATCAAGTGTCAAGTTTGGATTATAATATGGGTCACCATTTTCCAAAATAGTTTTATGTCGTTTTTTCATATATTCAATCTCGCTTTTAAATCTATCTTGTTTCTCTTTTGTATCTTCTGCTCCCCTCGAGATTGACTCATGATGATATGCTTCACAATATGGAGTAAAAATATTTTTGTATCCTTTTGCTTGAGCTCTTAGACAAAAATCTACATCGTTAAAAGCTATTTTAAGATTTTCTTCATTTAATCCCTGTAACTCTTTAAAAATTCTTGTTTTTACCATAAAACATGCAGCAGTTACTACACTTATATTTTGAACTAAATTTAATCTTGAAAAATAACCAGGATTATCTTTAAAAAGATACTTATGTGAATGTCCAGCAATACCACCAATTCCAATGATAACACCTGCATGTTGAATAGTGTCA
>Ga0114934_10002927_pt1 | contig 10782 bp, 5 predicted proteins | sample 4SBtaG_2_FD_99695 | JGI IMG/M metagenome (GOLD analysis project Ga0114934, IMG submission 99695) | Deep subsurface microbial communities from Kolumbo volcano to uncover new lineages of life (NeLLi) - 4SBTROV10_white metaG | ecosystem: Environmental > Aquatic > Marine > Volcanic ...
GCAAGAGCCATGCCAGCAACGCGACAGGCAGCATAAACAGAGCCGTGGCCAGCCGACAAAAAATGTCTCATTCAAGCGTAACACCACCGCGGCTGTAAGCCCCTCAGAATCAACAGATGGTGGACGGATGTCAGGAGATCTGGAGTTTCTTTCCCGTCGTGCCCGAGCTCGCCGTCTAACGAAGAAGGGCTTCGTGTCGTCCATCTTCGCCCTCCGCTATGATTCGACTGCTTACGACCCGAGAACTTCTACCAGCTCAGCGACGACTTGAAGTGCTCCTTCTTCTGCTTCCGTTAGCACGATGGGTTCAAACTCGTGATTGTCGGGTCGTAAAGTGATCCGAGTGTGGCGCCACCCTTCCTCGCTCACACGCTTGTCGCTCTCATAGCGCTTGATGGTGTACCGTTCGCCGGTTTCCGGATCGACTTCATCTCGAAGCTGCACGATCACGACTTTGCCTTGGCGGGTACCGGTCACCGGCGAGCGGAAGAGGCAATAGGCGGAATCCGGGATGCTCGGTTCCATGGATTCTCCAACGACCTGGGCCACGAACATTCCCGGCCGCAGCTTTCGTCCGGTTTCAAGCTTTACCCATCCCTCGGGTTCGACGCTCTGCACGTTGCCGAAGCTCCCTGCCGCCGCTTTCAAGCTGTACAGCGGTACGCAGGTCGTGTACTTGTCCTCTCCGCTCGGAACAACCCGCAGTAACGGTTCTCCCTTCCGCTTCGACTCAGCCGGACCAGCTTCTTCTCGGCGGGTTGGAGTTTCTGACCAATCCTTACACAGCACCTCCGCCTGTTCGAGCACGAGCTCCGTCGCCCGCTGCTGCATGTCAGGGGGATAGCCAAACTTCCTCAGCACGCGTTTCACCAAGACCCGTATCTGGGCGCGGGCATTCTCCCTGACCTGCCAATCGATGGTCACATTCTGCTTCACCCGTTCGACCAGCTCCTGCGCGAGGAATCGCAGCTGCTCATCGCCCATGACCTCCTTCGCGCTCTCGTTGTCGGCCAAGGCGTCATAGAACGCGACCTCATCGTCACTCAGGCCCAACTCCTGCCCGCGAGACTGGGCTTCCCGCATCTCCTTGGCCAGGCGGATCAGCTCGTCGATCACCTGAGCCGCCTCGATGGCCCGATTCTGGTACTTCCGCACGGACTGCTCGAGCATCTCTGAGAACGAACGGGCCTGGACCACGTTCTTCTTCATGCGCGTCTTGATTTCGTCGTTGATCAGTTTCTTCAGCAGCTCGAACGCCAGGTTTCGTTGGGGAAGATGCTGCACGTCCGCGAGAAACTCGTCCGAAAGGATCGAGATGTCGGGCTTGTCCAACCCCGCCGCCGCAAAGATGTCCACGACCTCGGTCGAGTACACCGCGCGTGAGACGAGTTGGCGTATGGCCGACTCCATCTCATCTGGCGTCCGCCCGCTTTCCGACATCGTCGCCTTCACGAGCGCGGCCCGAATCTCCTGGAACAACCCCACCTCGTCCCGGATCGCCATCGCCTGTTCATGCGGCACTGCCAGTGCAAACGCCTTCGACAGAGCCGTCACCGCTTGCACGTAGCGCTTCTTGCCGTCTTCCAGTCCCAGCACGAACTCCATCGCATGGGCGACGCCTCTCATTCGCTTGGCCGGTTCGGCGGTCAGGATCGCGGCATAGTCGAAGCCATGCAGCAGGTCGCGGACGACCTCGTACTTCTCAAGCATGACCGCGACGGCCTGCTCTTGGTCAATGGTGGCCTGGCCCTTGCCGCCGCTGGCGGTATAGGTGTGCAGCGCCCGCTTCAGTGCGTCGGCGATGCCGAGGTAATCGACCACCAGTCCGCCCGGCTTGTCCTTGAACACGCGGTTCACGCGGGCAATCGCCTGCATGAGGTTGTGCCCGGCCATCGGCTTGTCCAGGTACATCGTGTGCATGCTCGGGCAGTCGAAGCCCGTCAGCCACATATCGCGCACAATCACCAGCTTCAGATCGTCCCCGGCATCCTTAAACCGTTTGGCCAGCCCCTCACGCGCCGCCTTCGTGCGGATGTGCGGCTGCCACTCGGCAACGTCAGACGCCGAGCCGCTCATCACGATCTTGATCTGGCCCTTCGCATCGTCGTCGCTATGCCACTGCGGACGCAGCTTGTTGATCTCGTTGTAGAGGTCCACGCAGATGCGGCGAGACATGCACACGATCATGCCCTTGCCGTCTAAGACCATCTGCCGCTTCTCGAAGTGGTCGACCAGGTCCTGTGCTACCAGCCCAAGTCGTCGCTCCGTGCCGACCATTGCCTCCAGCGCAGCCCACTTGGTCTTGAGCTTCTGCTTGTCTTCCTCTTCCTCGCCTTCGGTGATGTCTTCGAACTCGGGGTCGAGTGTCGGCTTCTCCTGCTCGTCCAGTTCCAGCTTGGCCAAGCGGGACTCGTAGTAGATCGGCACCGTCGCGCCGTCCTCGACCGACCGCAGGATGTCGTACTTATCGATGTAGTTGCCGAAGACAGCAGGCGTGCTCCTGTCGTCGAGTTCGATCGGCGTGCCGGTGAACCCGATGAACGAGGCATTCGGCAAGGCATCCCGCAGGTACTTCGCCATGCCGTACTTTATCTCGCCCGACTTCCTGTCTATCTTTGCATTGAACCCGTAGTGGCTGCGGTGAGCCTCGTCGGCGATCACGACGATGTTGTGCCGTTCGCTCAGGGCGTCGCCGCCCTCGAACTTCTGCAACGTGGTGAACACCACGCCGCCCGACGCCACCCTCAGCACATCCTTCAGATGCTCGCGGCTCTCGGCCTGCACGGGCTTCTGCCGCAGCAGGTCGCTGTTCATGGCGAAGGTGCCGAAAAGCTGCTCGTCCAGGTCGTTGCGGTCGGTGATGACGACCAGCGTCGGGTTCTCCATCGCTTCATGCTTGATGATCTTCCCGGCATAAAACGCCATCGACAGGCTTTTGCCCGATCCCTGCGTATGCCAGACGACTCCGATGCGCTGGTTGCCTTCAGGGGAACTTGCTTCGACCGTACAGTCCACCGCCTTGTTCACAGCCCAATACTGGTGATAAGCCGCCGCCTTCTTGGCGATTGTCTTGCCGTCGTCCTCGAACGTCACGAAGTTCAGCACGTAGTCCAGGAATCGCTGCCGCTCGAAGATACCCTTGACTAGCACTTCGAGTTGGACTGACCCCGTCGGGGCCAAAGCGTCGCCATCGATGGTTCGCCACGGCTGAAAGCGGTCCCAGCCCGACGTGAGCGTCCCTGCCTTGGCGGCGTAGCCGTCGGAGATCACCAGTGCCTCGTTGAACACGAACAGGCTCGGGATGTCCGTCTTGTAGGTTTGAAGCTGGTTGAAGGCGTGGCGAATCGTTACCTTCTCCCCGGCCGGGTTCTTCAGTTCGATCACACCCAGCGGCAGTCCGTTGATGAACACCACCACGTCAGGCCGCCGGTTCCGCTTGCCTGCCTGTCCGGCAGACAGGTCCTCGATCACCGTGAATTGATTGACGACCAGGAACTCGTTGTCGTCCAGCTTCGCCGGGTCGCGCTCGATCAGCCAGACCTTACCGTGGCGTTCCCGACCGTCCTCTCGCCAGGACACGTCCACGCCGTCGGTCAGCAACTTGTGGAACGCCCGGTTGTTGACGATCAGCGAGGGGCTGTCCGTCCGCGTGACCTGCCGCAGGGCATCCTCGCTGGCATCAATCGGCACATCGGGGTTGATCCGCACCAGCGCATCGCGTAGCCGCCGGGTGAGCACCACCTGCGCGTAGTCCTGGCGTTCCGGCGCTTCGCCGCCCGGCGCGATGACCGGGCCGTGGATGTACTCGTATCCCAACTCGCGGAAGTAATCCACGGTCACGATCTCAACCTGGGCTTCGTCGAGGTAGTTACTCACTCGTCAGTTCCCCATCAATGACAGCAATGTCACAAAGAAGGTCAGCACGCCGACGCCCCAGCACCACTTCCGCCACGTGCCCACGAAGAGCCCCAAAGAAGCACACATGAGCATGGCGGAAACGCCGATCTGAAGCGGGATCGTGTTCTTGTGCGCCACCAGCCAGGACCACGGCAATGTGTGGGTCACCACCAGAAACACGACGACGGCGATTCCGCCGAACGCAATCCCTGCGAACACCCTCATGCGGAATGCTTCGCGTTCTGCCTTGCTCTTACGCTCCGCTTCTGCCTCGGCCTTCTTTCTCGCCTCCGCAGCGGATTCCTCAGCCGCTGTGGCACGCTGGATCGCGTCGTTCTTTGCCTGTTCGTGTTCCGCGATCGCTCGGCTGGCGGCATCCAATTGCTGCCCCGCGTCCTGGATTCCCTTGCTCAACTCCTTGGCTTTGGCCTCGTATGCCGCCCGGTCCTCTTGCCGTTTGCGGGCTTCTTCTTCTGCACGCGCCTTCTGCCGCTTCAACTCCTGCTCGAGCGCCGCCTTTTCTTCCAAAAGATTTCTGTTCTCCTCGACAAACTCCTGCTTGACCTGCTCCTCGAACTTGACGTCGTCATGCTCAGAACGCAAGCGGCCCAGAAGCAGATCGTTGGCCAGCATCTTCATCGCTGTCTGTTCGGGCACCTCCTTGTAGGTCGCGAGAATCTGCAACATCTTGGAACATGCCCGGCTTCCGCCGCTACCAATCGCGCGGAATTCTGGCAGGGCGAATGTTTCGGCGAACGCCTTCTCAAAGTCTTGGTCGGCAGGAACAAACGGCCGCAATATCTGCCAGAACATGTTCGGAAGCAGCACACACGCTCGCCGCCCGTCTTGCCGCGAGGCTTCCCTGTCGAAACGATAAAGGAAGTAGTCACAGGAGATCAACAGTGCGCCAGCTTCCAAACTCGATGACGCGTTCGTTCGGAGATTCCGTGTCTCCTCCAGCACCTTGGCATCGTGCATCACCGTTTCGTACGGCTTGTCGCCATGTCCTTTCTTCTCCAGAAATGCCTGGTATTCATGGAATAGATCGTTCTGAGCCTCGAGCCGTTCGGCATTCGGGCGAAACACCTTGATGTCCTTCTCGGCCAAAAGGTGATCAAAGTGCTCGTAGATGCGCAGAAATTCATCAACATCGATCAGCCCAGCAGAGTTGCGTTCGTGAAACTTCTGTTCGATCCCAGACAGATTGCGCGAGGTCGAGGCTGCGCGACTTAAAGAGCGTGTCCAGGCTCGCGAGCGCAGGATGCCCCCGTAGTACGAGATGGTGTTGGACATCTCTTTCTGGGTTTGCTCGTGGAACCGCAGTTTGAACGGAAGCTTATAGTGACGAATCGCTCGCAAGAGCTCATGGGATACTTGAACCTGCGTGTTGTAGTGAAGGTCCAGAATGCCGAACAGGAAGTTTGTGTCGAGGAACAACGTCAGCTCATGGAGCTGTTGGCGGAGATGCTCCGACAGGTCGGCGGGGACTTCGAGCGTGTAGAAATTGAACGCAGCATCCGCAAGCTGGGCGATATACTTGACACGATCAGGATCAGTCCCGAGCGCCGCCATGAATTCCCGTACGACAGCCTCTGCGCGCTCGCGCATCTTGGCATCGAGGAACCCGTGCTCATTGATGGCCTGGTGCAGGATCGCCGTCAGGCTGGCTTCATGCTCTACTGGAGTATCTACTGTCGGGTCAAGCAGAGCTGCCGCCTGGATGCCATGGCGTCGGAACGTCCGCTGAAGATAAGCGCGCAGCACCTTCCATGCATCCTCAGCCGGTAGGTTGGGATGGCTGGCCTCCAACTGCTCGAACCACGCGGTCTTGACGCGGTCCTCCAGCGATTGGGCTTCATCAATAGCCTGCTTCAACAGCGCCATTGCCGCTGGCTCAAGCCGATAGTTTGTGTTGCCCGGCCGCCTGACGATGTTCTCCTTCTCCAAGTCATCAAGCGCCGTTTCGATCTGCTCCTCCGGTATGGCAAGGCCAAATAACGTCTCGATGGTCACACGAAATGGCTCTGCCGTGTCGAATTGTTCGTCGGGCAGCTCGAAGAGGCAAAGAGTCACCAGACCGCGAACTGTCGCGCGCGGATCGCCCGTCTTCGCCACGGCGATGAAGTTGCACATCTTTTCGAAGGTGCGGGAGAAGGTGCGCACCGTGATGCGATCGGGTATTCCGCTGGTCATGATGACACCTCCTCGGCGATGGCCTCGGTTTCGGGAAGTTCTATCTCGCCGCTCAGGAGTTTGGGCAGCAGTGTGTCGCGCAGACCGGCCAACGTGCCCCCTTGATCGGCATTGGCACGGAACTTTTGAAACAGTGTGCCGACGATCCGCCCGAAAGCCTCAGAGACTGTCTGTGGCGGAACGATCATCGGGACCGACTTCATGTTGCGTTGGTTCAGCTTCGGTTGGACAGCGCCGGTCACGTATGGTCGGATGTTGAGCTGCTTCAGGAAGAGGTACAGGTGCTCTTCGGTGAAACCGTTCTTGCCACGCAAGACATGGGCGTGGTTGTTCACCCAGAACAGGTTCCAGACGTACTGGATAACCGGTTTGTCGTCGTCGGTAACGACGGAGCCATCCTCACCCATCAGGACGTGTGTGCCGGAGAATAAGAAGTCGTCAACATAGTCGAGCACACCAGCCGCACCGTAGTAGGGATACGGTCCCTTCCGTTTGGCTCGCTCGGCGGATGACAGCGGAATACGTTTCGAGTCGAGAATCTCGATAACGTCAGCGAGCTTGCCGGGCGTCCACCCCTTCGGAATCGGGCCGAGGTCGGAGTCTTCGAAGGTGTCGAGGAAGAGATCGGCGATTTCGGCGGGGAGGTTGGGGTCGCGGCCTTCGGCTTTGGCGTGGACGGGGTCGAAGTCGATGAACCAGCTCTTGAAGATCGCCGCCGCCATCTTCTCCAATGTCCGGTTCATCCGCCGGTTCAACTCGATCTTGTCGTCGAGAGAGCGAAGTATCTGTACAATCGCGCGGCGGCGGATATCGTCAGGCCATGGAATCTCGAACGCGTTAAAGTCACCGGTCGACAGACTTGGGAACACCGAGCCAGAAGTCAGAGCGAGAAGACGATCAAGATAGTGGTTGATGCAGGAGTAGATGTAGTACGTATCGGTGCTGCCGGTCTTTGCGCGAACAGCAGCAATCCCTCGGCCGATGGCATACCGACGATCCGCCCAGTTCATCCTGCCAGTCGTAGAGCCACGGACACAGAAGAGAATATCTCCGGGCTCCGAGAACCGCGAAGGGGCTGTAGTGTATAGCGTTGCGGACGGGTAAATTGAGCCGAATTCAGTCGGCCCATTCAACAGGGGGTCACCCATGCCATCGTTGTTATACGTGTCGCCTTTGGGGGACAAACCCATCACGATGTGCGCGACCTCGCCGAGTGGCCTTACCTGTCCGTCATTCGCCATAGCCCAGTCCCTCCAGATTCTGTCGAATGGCGTCGTCGAGTTCCTCGGCCTCGGTCATCTGCGCGTAGAGTTCGGCGGATAGTTCCACCATCTTCTCCTCGAAGGGGATGCCGTCGTCTTTGATCTCCTCGGCTCCGACGTAGCGGCCGGGTGTGAGGACATGGCCGTGGGCTTCGATCTCCTGGAGCGAGGCGGCCTTGCAGAAGGCGGCAATGTCCTCGTATTCGCCCGCGTCCTTCTCGCCGCGCCAGGCGTGGTAGGTGCTTGCGATCTTGGCGATGTCGTCTGCGGTCAATTCGCGGTGGGTGCGATCGGTCAGTTCACCGAGCTTTCGGGCGTCGATGAACAGTGTCTCGCCCTGACGGGCGCGGAAACCACGCTCCTTGTCTGTGCCCTTGTTGCGCGTGAGGAACCAGAGGCAAACGGGAATCGGCGTGGTGTAGAAGAGCTGGCCGGGCAAGGCGATGATGCAGTCGACCAGGTCGTGTTCGATGATGGCCTTGCGGATGTCGCCCTCGCCGGAGGTGTTGCTGGTGAGCGAGCCGTTGGCGAGGACAAATCCGGCGGTGCCGTGCGGCGAGAGGTGGTGGAGGAAATGGAGAATCCAGGCGTAGTTGGCGTTGCCGCCGTCGACGTGGACGAACGAGCCGTCCTTCTGCTTGCGCTTGCCGCCGGGCGGCAACGCGAACTGGGCGTTGCCGGATGGCTGGTCGAACCGCTTCCAGCGGACATCGCTCTTGACCTTGGAGTAGCCCCAGTCCTCCATGTTGAAGGGCGGATTGGCGAGGATGTAGTCGGCCTTGAGGTCCTTGTGCTTGTCGTCCAGGAATGAGTCGGCCCATTCGATCTTGGCGTCGATGCCGCGAATGGCGAGGTTCATCAGAGCCAGCCGCCAGGTGGTGTAGTTGGACTCCTGGCCGTAGATGGAGATCTCGCGGTGGACGGTCGGGCTGACCTTGGCCTTCTTTGCCGCCTGCCTGCCGGCAGGCAGGTTGCCGTTGCTGGAGGCGTGGGCCTGGACGAACTTGGCGGCCTGAACGAACATGCCGCCCGAGCCACAGCAGGGGTCGAAGACGCGGCCCTTGTAGGGTTCGAGCATCTCGACCAGAAGTCGAACGACGCACTGGGCGGTGTAGAACTGCCCGCCGAGCTTGCCTTCGGCGGCGGCGAACTTGGCGAGGAAATACTCGTAGACGCGGCCGAGGATGTCCTGCCGGCGGCTCTTCTCGTCGCCTAGGCCGATGGTGGCAATCAGGTCGATGATCTCGCCGAGGCGAGCCTTGTCGAGGGCCGGGCGGGCGTAGTCCTTGGGCAGTACGCCCTTGAGTACCTTGTTGTCGCGCTCGATGGCGGCCATGGCATCGTCAACGAGCGAGCCGATCTCCGGGCGCTTGGCGTTCTTTTGGAGGTGCGACCAGCGGGCCTCGGGCGGCACCCAGAAGATGTTGTCGGCGAGGTACTCGTCCTTGTCCTCTGGGTCGGCGAGTTCGTCGGCCTGCAAGACGGTGAACTTTTCCATGAAGGCGTCGGAGATATACTTGAGGAAGATCAGGCCGAGCACGACGTGCTTGTACTCGGCGGCGTCCATGTTGCCGCGCAGCTTGTCGGCAGCGGCCCAGAGCTTGTCCTCGAAGCCGAGATTGGCGGTCGACGCCTTTGTTTGCTTAGCCATGTATAGATATGCTCCTTCTACGCTTCACTCGGATGCAGGTCTTCTGGTTCGATTCATGGCATTGTGCACATAACGGCGCTGCGGATCAGCGGCGCACGCGGAGTCGAGTTTACCCGACCCAGCGGGTGTCCGCTGCATCCGCTTGTTCGAGGGCGCCCAGCGCCCGAGAAAAAGCGGATGGCAATCGGCAGCGCCGTTCGTGGGGCGCGAAGCGTCCCGCGAACGATTTGCGTAACAGGCGCGACCGAAGGAGCGTCGTGGCTGACGCACTTGTTAGCGATTATTTTAACGTTAAAGCAAACAGCAATATTACTGTTGCCCCCAATTGAGACAAGACAAACATGCCTCTATCTATACATTCAATTACCGTTTTGCCTTTTATGGTTTGAATATTCCAACCGCCTCTACCTAAAGATGCGGTAAGGGCTATGATGATAGCCACCAGCCTTAAACAAAAGCTTTTATCAGCTACAGTGTGTCCAGCTACGACTAGATACAAGGCAGTCGCACCAATAACTAAAAGTGACAGCAAAAAAGACTTCCAGAAATGTTTCCTTAATATTGTTACTCTTTCTTCAAAACCTTCTCTATCTTTTAACTCATCAAACCATTGTGAGCCGAGCTTAAAAAACAGGCCCTTTGAAAAATACACAATAATGCCCAGTACCAGTATCCTCATTATCTTGTATCGCTAACGCCAGGCATCAGCGGCGGCGCGGAGCGCCGGCAGCTGGATGCCGTTGTTAGGTGTTTTCTCGCCCACTCTACGCCATCTTCGTGTCCATGAGGTTCTTCCTCAGGGCCCTCGACATGTCCACACCGAGCCCGAGTTCCAACCCCAGCTTGAAGTACTCCTCCGCCGCAGCCTGGCGGCTCAAGCTCCCGCTCCGCGCCTGCTGCCGGGCAAGGCTGCAAAGACCGTTCATGTCGCCCGAGGTGACAGGTTCGCAGTCACGGACCAGCCGGGCGAACTCGTCAATGGCGCTTGAGGGTAGTTCGGGGCCAAGAACGAAATAGCGGAGGTACTTGTGGAAATGGGGGTGCTTGAGAATCGCCTCGCCGCGCGTGCCATTCCGCTCGAGGATCTCCTTCCGCGATTTGCCGCGCCCCCCAGTATTGAGTTCTGGGTCTGTGAAGTAGCGCCACCGAACTGGTGGTATGGCCTTTCGTTCCAAGAGGCTTCGGGCAAGCTGGTAAGCAGGCTCGATAGACGCCCGCAGCTTGTCGTGCCCAGAACCACCGGAGGCTGGCACGAAGTAGATCTTGTCCCAGAGCGCCTGCTCGTGCGCGGTCAGGTTTATCGGCCCCATCGTCGCCTCCCTCCGATTCTAGAACAGCCAACGGCGCTGCGGATCAGCGCGGTTCACGGGGCGCGAAGCGTCCCGCGAACTAATAATTATGCGTCCCAAGTGATGTGTTGTATTGCAGCCGGGTGTTACGCGTCATTGGGCTGTGCACTTCCTAGTTACATGTTATCACGGACTTGCCTCTCCATCCACGCTGCGGAAGGAGCATGAGCGATGTGCGCAAACACGTCATCCGCAGCGCGGCGCTCCAACCTCCTCGACAGGGTCCGGGAGGCCGCCCGGGTGCGCGCTTAGCCCGTATTTCTCACGCACTTCTGTCGCGAGGCCGGGGAGATGCCTGTCAGTGTGGGCTTTCGACCAAAACGTCGCTAGGGACCTCGCGCACCGCCCACAGGGCGGTCGGACCGACAGGTCCGAGGCCCCGCAGGGGCCGGCGTGGGCATTGACGTGCTCAAGGCACGTCGCAAGCGAC
>Ga0114934_10002928_pt1 | contig 10778 bp, 8 predicted proteins | sample 4SBtaG_2_FD_99695 | JGI IMG/M metagenome (GOLD analysis project Ga0114934, IMG submission 99695) | Deep subsurface microbial communities from Kolumbo volcano to uncover new lineages of life (NeLLi) - 4SBTROV10_white metaG | ecosystem: Environmental > Aquatic > Marine > Volcanic ...
ATTTTATCTCCTAAGTTAAAATTCCCTTCATTATAATTATTCCAAATAATAAAGAGGGATAACATTAATTATCCCTCTCTACATTACAACAGCTTTAATCTGTTGGAAATTCTGCAATAGCTCGCCCATACCCATCTTCCATATTATAGCTTTTGATAAATTCGGCTATAGTGTATGTTGTTTCTTTATAACTCCCACGTTTTAAAGTATCGTCTACAGCTTGGTTAAACTCCCCTAAACATAAGTTATTTTCCCAAGACCCTTCATTTTTACGAGAAACTCTACCATGTGGACAAACCGCATACTGCTTTTGCAAATTATCTCCTATATCTATTGGGTCAGCTATAAGAGCCTTAAGGTCAACAACTTGATCGTTGTTGAAATGATAATCCTCATTGAATACTCTCAGATTAAGTAATACTGTAGGTTCTCCAAGCCTAACATTACCCCCCTCGTACTCAGTCATCAATTCTTTAAAATTGATTACAATGTAATTTTCACCATCATAATTAAATTTCAATTTGACATCGTTAACTATATCTACAGCTAAGATATCTTGAATAGCCCTTATTACATTCCGTGTAAATAAAGCCTTAGCAACTAAATTCTCTTCAGTCTCAATTAAAATTCTCTTTAGATCATTCAATTTAGTTTCTATCTGCGCAATAAGCACACCTGCACATGAATTAGTTTGTATTACCGGCACCGTTTCCGGCACTCCTCTCATAGCTTCATCTAAATTGTCATTATATGAATTAAAGAATTGTGACGATAAACCATTTGCCCATTCTATAGTTTTAAAATCAGAACGATTAAGACCTACTGAAAGGTCTGCTGAAACACCTTCGCAGAATTCATCGTAGAAAGCTTTGTATGATGCAATTTTTTCCTCATCACCACATTTACTAAGCTTATTATCCGAATTAGTATTAATCCGAAGATGAACATCTACAGGATGAACATTAACAACTACCTGTCCTACCTCAGTACTACTATCCACCTCAGCACTGTCATCAACCTCAGCACTTTCTAAGCGGGCGTTTGGTTGAATTTGACTAAACCTCTCTTTAAGTTCTGCTATTCTAGATTTATGATTCAAAATTTCTTTCAAAATATTGTCTTTTGCTGTCATGAAAAGATCTAACTCAAGTTGATATTTACTTTTTCTCTCCTCACAATCGGCAATATCGGACTCATGGCAATATACCATGTTATAATTACATCCCTCAACTTTTTCACGCAAATCAGTTATTTGCTCTTCATAAAAACCTTTTCTTTTATTACACTCTCTAATATTATCCTCATGGGTTAAGATAGTTAATTGAATACTATCGGCCTCTTCTTGATTTACAGGAAAAGATTCACTACCATGACTCTCCACAGCGTCATCATAGTCAATAAAAGATTCCACGTTCAATATCGAGAAATTATGAGAGGCTGTTAATAGAGGCATACTTGTAGGTTTGAAATTAACATCTTTTATATTTTGCATGAGGTTTGGGTACCTAATAGGTGAATACGGGCACATAATGTTATATACCATAGTATCATTATCATCGTATCCCTCATTGTTACGCCCCTCCCCCGTCACCGAGTCCATAACTAAAGTAATTTCCGCTAATAAGTCAGCCATCGCATTGTTTCTATTGAATTCCTCAAGCTTATTATCCCCTTCGCCATCCAAAAACACCATTGAACTATCTGATATTTGAATCCTCACACCAGAAGAACCTAAATGATTCATACTTAAAGCTCTGGAGATTTTATTACCTATAATTAATACAGAAGCATAAGTTAAATACTCCCTTTGTTCTGTACTCTCATCATGCAAATCTACGAGATTAATTTTAATTTTTTGAGACATATGTACATACTCCTTAATTTAAATTATTAAAAAATAAAGAGGGTGATAATATTCACCCTCTTAATAAATACTACATTTATATACGATTAGCAAAAGCATTTTGCAAAGCCGTATTTTCTTTCTCCCTAGCCTTAATAAAGGATTCTGCATTTAATATAGAAATATCATTTTTATTACTAAATGCTTCTTCTTCAGTAACCATGGGCCATTTAATCAAAGTTTTACCAGCTACATCATTAGGATTAAACGATGATACATAATTGATGCAAAGTAAAACCACCGAAATAAAATCATACTGAGACAACGCGTCTGTTATAGATGTAATAGCATCGCCTTGACACGGTACCCCCTCTTCATTCACATGTGGATGTGGAGAGTTCGACCAAAACCCATTCACAGTATGCTTTGTATTAAATATGGAAAGTTTATATCTCATATTATCACCAGGCATTAGCGTTAGTTTAATATGAAACCTTCCCACATCATAATACTGTTTATTATACTGAATATAAATATTGTTAGTAAAAATGTTTATATCAACATCTTCCTCAGAGTTTACAGGGTTAAATTCACTACCAGTCACAACTTTACCCCCTACTGCAAACGAGACCATTTTTATTTTAGAGTTCTGTCTCAGAAGTTCTACCTTCTTATCAAAATTAACAACTTTACCACCTTTAGACAAGGCTTCTATTTCCATGTTAATTTCGTTAGTTCTGGTTTTTAGATATGCCAATTGAGTCATAATCTTATCTATATCTTTGTACAGATCGGCATACTCAGCCTTACGAGCTTTGATAATATTTTTAACTCCATATTGAACACTGTATTCAGATACCTTTTTAAAAGCATCATACTGTTTAGCATACAACTCCTGATAAAACTCAGCCACCTCCATAGGAGTTTTTTGTTCAAGTTCGTATAATCTAAACAAATTTGTCAAAGCTTCAGGTAATGTTATTACAGTTCCTGCCTCTGCACGGAATAAGAATATAAACATCTCATTGTCGGCCATCTGCATACAACATATAGCATCTGATATACTATCTTTATAAATTTTACTAATTTTACTAATAGCTTCACTATTACCCTTAGGTTTATTAAAATTAATGACGCATGGCAATTTGTTAAATTCAGACATTGAAGATATTGTATTATCGTTTATGGCTATAAAAGAAATATTACCATACCCATAAGTTTCAATCACACCTTCACATCGTTGGTATGTCTTTAAACCACCGTACTTAGCTAAGTAAAATCTATGGCTATTGAACATATAACTTGATAATTTAATATTATATGCAATTTTCCGAATCTGATTTTTAATTTTAGTCTCTAAGGGCTCTTTATCGCTGTTTAAAATTAACCGTCTAAATATATCAAAGTACTTTTCAAGATCGGCCAAACATATAAGCATACAAGCTATACTTGTGTTAGTAGTAACTGTATTTATATCAAAAGTAATAATATTATGTGGATTGGTTAATTTTACTATGTTACTAAAATTTTCCCGTATAGCCTTATCAAATTCCTTAGTTTTATTATCATTATTGGGATTTAGTGTAATGAATATGTGATTTGGAAAATCAGGGTGAGCAAAAAGATTATAACCAAAATTTTCGCCTATAACATGTGAAGATCCATATGCAAGTCTTTTAACACCTTCGCCAATATCAACACTATCTGGGTGAACCAAAGTGTACGCCACTGCTCTACTCACTAACTCAGGAACATCTTTTTCAGACTCCGCATTTAAGCCTTGTAAGATTTCTTCCTTAATCCTTTCCTCTTCCTTAATCCTTTCCACTTCCTTAATCCTTTCCTCTTCCTTAATCCTTTCCTCTTCTGTTAAAGATGAGTGCTCTTCTTCAGTATCAACCTCAGCCTGTGACTGATCTGTCGCCACATCTGTAATTACGCTATTAAGATCAGCTACACCTGTTAATTCAGTCTGATTAGGGTGAGCTTCAGGGGAGCTCTCCATATTACTCTCAGTATTGCCCCTGGTATTTTCAACATGTTCAAGTTCATTCATAATTTTCTCCTAATAAATAAAAAATAATCCTTAGCTACTATTAATAAATAAAAGCCACCTCAAAGTAATTATTCCAACTTTAAGGCGGCGATAACACAAAAATATTACTTAATGTTAAATATTTATTTAGCTCTATTTCTTTTAGCTATTCTGGAATAAGCTTCTAATTCAGAAGATAACTGAATTTTGTCTTGTAAGCATTCGGTAATCTCACGATCAGTAGTATTAATGCAACTAAAATCAACAGCTGTAACCTTATTATTTTGCCCCTTTCTATGCTGCCTGCCTAATTGCTGCTCTCTCTTAACCAAAGAATAATCCTTTTCATAAAAGAGCATATAATTAGAATATTGCATATTTAACCCTACACCTAGCTTACGGTCAATAGCTACAATCCATCTAGCCTTCTTGCTTTTTTTAAATTCTTGCTCTTTAGCAAAGGCATTATCATTTCCATAACAAGTGATAACACTATCTTTACCGTAAATTTTTCTAAGCCTTTTGGAGACCTCAAGTACACTTTTAACGAAAGTACACCAAACGATAACCTTAGAGTCGGCTGGTAGAGTCTTGCTATAATTAGCCAACGCATCCAACTTCCTATTACGCTTAAAATAAATGTAATTAGATTTATCAGTAGTTTTGCCTGTAATAGGATCTTCCTCTATAACAGTGTTTTTATAAAATCCAGATGTTATCTGCCTGAGTTTTATTAATCTGGTCTGAGTATAGTCAATAGCCACTTTATTATCACATGACCTTCTATCACACTCAAATCTCTTATCGCACAAATCGCACATATTATCAATATAGGCTTCCAATTCACTATTAATGGAATCGTAAACCTTACGGGCTTCTGGATGTAGTTCAATTTCTACTTTCTCGTAAAGCAACTCTGGTAGATCCAGGCAGTCTCCTTTTTTAAATACCACAGAAAGCCTACTAATAATCCTGGAGACCATTTTTCTAGCCCCTTTTTTCTCAACCCACACATGTTCGTCCTTATCTACAGACAACATATAATATTGCCTGAATGCATAATATTCGCTAATAGGTACTGCCCAAGATGACATAAACCTAAACGGCATAAAGAAAGACATTAGGTTATTAGCATTCAAAGTTCCAGTTGCAATATATTTATATTTTGTATACTGAAACTTTTTAACAATAGCCTTTGTTTGTTGAGAATCCGGACTGCCCACCCTATGTGCTTCATCCAGTACTACCATTTGAAAGAAATCATCTGGGAAAATATCAGCATAAGTCCTCATAGATTCATAAGACATGATATAAATATCATAATCCATATTTCTCTTTTTGGATTTAAATGTTTTATTTATTATTTTACCAACACGCTCGGCGCCACCTGTTAATTGAACGCTTGTTAGGTGAGGGGCTTGCATTTCTATCTCAGGTGCTATATTGGGGACTAGTGTGGCTAGTGTAATTATTAGAGCCCTTTTAACCTGACCTAACTGTATTCGTGTGTCAATAGCCCACAGATAGGGAGCGGTTTTACACGTCCCTGGGTCAGATAAGATTGCAGCGCAATCACAATAGCGCATCATATTGTAAATAATTTTCTGGTGAGAAAGAACAGATGGGTACTTACCTTGATATTTATAATCAAAATAAATACCATCATCTTGTAATTCACCCTTTCTAACCCTTTCTACAATTTCAGGGTTATATTGAGTTAGTATCTTCTCCAACTTTTTCATAGTACCCTTATACTTAGATATGACTCCCTCCACCTTAATTTTAATAGGAGGGGTCATTATAACCATCTCTTTTTTAGCCATCCTTAAAAGGTTGACGCTGGCATCTAACGGAAAGAATACCCTCATTTTACTATATTGAGCCTCACCGTCAGTATAGGCGACAACCCTAGATAATATAGGCTCAGTACCACAATAAGCACATAATTCCTGCTCATGTCGCCCTTCGACAATTTTAATAGGCATAAATTAACTCCAATTGAAAAAACCTGTTATCAATTTGTTCTTTTTTACAATAGCAACAAATTCTAAAACCCCATGGGGCTTCCATTTGTTAATTTCTATGATATATTTGTATTGCAAACCCTCCTTCCGATCTTCTATCTCATATTGACCATTATGAAAAGCGTTAGCTAAAATAGTGATAATAAAAGAACGAAAACCTGAAGGGGATAAGATAGACGAGTGTACAGGCTCATTATACACATCGTCATAAGCTACAGGATCCATCATAATAGATTTTTCAAAACGTGACATAAGCTGAGTAAAGGCATGGTCAGTAATACCTAATACAATAGCATCCTTAAGTTCATGTTCAAATTCATCAACGGTTTGGCGAATGGATCCACAATCCCTCTTAAGTAAAGCGAGATTGTGTTCCATATCGTTAATAGAAGATGTAAGTCGAGCATGTTCCATAGCCATAGAGCTTAAAGCTTCAAAACTATCTGACATACTAATACTCCTTACACATTAAGATAGCCGCCACTTGCAATTTCACCTTTAGTGAGGGCTTTGAATTCGGTTCTCTTTTTAGGTATTTGAACTTTTTCGATAGTATTATCAATATCTTTAATACCAACTCTTTTCATAAGCTTGAGGAAATTTGTTTTTGACATAGAACTATATTTCCTTATAAGCTTATCAGCATCATCAACACTTTCTCTTCTTAGAAGATCTAGAAGTTTTTCGGTGTCAATACCAATTTGGTGAGAAGTATAAAAATTAAGACGAGCCTTATCATCTATTACAATAGGCTCACTAGAAAACTTCATATAATCTTTTACATCAGATAGAAGTCTCGAATTTTCAACCTTATTCTTTTCTATTTGCTTCCAGGCCTTTTTGCAATTTTCAGTATTGTTAACGAGGAACCCTTCAATTTCTTCAACTCCAACAGCCATGTTGTTATATAAATTACAATAGCCAAATTGGGCTACATCACAACTGCTGCAATATTCATTACGCTCAGGGATAAAGGCATTTTTCTTCTTACTCGCCTCAGCTAAAATTGTATCTATAGAGGTTTTAATCCAAATCTCAACCTCTTGTATTAAGCTTTTAATAGCATCAGAACCTACAATTTTAAGTTCTACAGTTCTATTAAATCTCAAATAATCCATTCTGCAAATAATAGTATTGAACTTCAATGTACCGTCTGGTTTTTCTATTTTAACTATTTTAGACAGCAGATACAAGTACACCTTAGTTTGCATATCTTTCTCGAGTTGTTTCTCACTCAACATCGTTCTTGAGCTTTTATAGTCAGTAACAATAATTGTATCATCATACATATCAATTACATCACTAACACCTCTAAAGAGAGCTTTATTACTGTAAAAGTCAACTGGCTTACCTTCTGCATCAACAGCCATTTTGCGCTCGAATACAGATATCTCACCAACCAGGCTGCGAAAGTCATGGCTTCTAAAAAAGTTCTGCATAATAAAGTCAACTTCATTAACAGAGTCTGGATCAGAACACCCCTCTTGCGCCATAGATTGTGTCACGAACTCATTAAACACTTCTATCGGAGGCATGGCAACCCCTTCAATTTCAATGTTATGTTCCATTAAGGTAAATACAACATCATTATAAAGCTTTGAAAAACTTTCAAAACCAGTTTTAGCAGCTACCACTTTTCTATTGTCATACAATTCAGCGGCTTCTTTATCAGCGTTACCATCTAACTTCTTTATATGACTATAATGATTATAGCATGTGATCCATTTTTCGCGATGGCACCATTTACCGCACTTTTCAGCAATAGAATGACATGTAGACCCTACAATAAAATAAGGCTTCTGTGCCCTACCGATATTTCTTAGGTACTCATAATACCATTTTAATTTACATCTATGAAAAGAATTTAATCTGGAATATGAAAAGGTCATATCATTAGCTTTCTTAACATCCTCACTTAAAGGTGTTATACCGCTAACCGCCTTAATCTTATCCATAAATAAATCTAACTCTTCCTCATGAACTAAGATTTGTTCTTTAAGCTTCAGGAAGAGTTCTATGTTTCTATCGACATCATAAGTAGCCCTATGAGCTTTACTGCTATCCCACTCAACATCTACCTTCTTACACATAGCCTTTAAATTATGATGCCCCTTAAAAAGCTTGCGTGATATTTTTAATGTGTCAATAGTTTTTTTAGGTTGTATTAACATAAACCCTAAATCAAAATCGTCTATGTTGTGTCCAACTAGAGTCCTATCGGTTATAAAATCTGCAATTTGGTCACGTACTCCGCCTTCTATATAATTAGGACAACCTTTAACGTCCTCCCAATGTATATTGTTGACCGCAGAAACTTCGGCAGGTATATTTCCAGATTTAGGTTCACACATGAAATGCATTGTTTTACCACGTTCCCCATTTAAATTAAACTCAGTTGCAGCAATTTCAACAATTTCATCATTACCTTCAGGCCATGAATTAAGACCTGTAGTTTCAGTGTCGGCGCATACAAAGTCATATTTTACTACAGTTTTATCCTTGCTCATCCTCTCCACCTTCCTTACTGTCCAAGTCAGAGTGTTCTACTATATCCCCATTTAAATCAAACTCAACATCATTAATTACTTGACTACCATCTGGCATATTAGATAAAATATTATGATAGTATTGTACTTTATGGAAAACCTTTAAGATTGATTCGGCTCTAAGCTCCCTCTCAAATATTGAAATATATTGTAATCGAGACAGTGCATCACTTAGGCTCCACCGTACAGTTTCAAGTTCAGAGTCTGTAAAGGTTAAATTATAGGATTTAATTATTTTACGTATTTTAACAGCGTATTGTTTTTCAACAGCCTCTTCAAGCTCTTCTGCCCTCTTTTTCCAATATTTAGCCACGCCGTCTTTATCCTTGATCGTGCCTTCAAGAATTTTGTTCCTTTTCACATTTTGATAAGAAGCAACGACTAAGCTAATGGCGAAAAAAATCATTAATGCAAAAAATATCAATACTAATATGTACATACATATACCCTTTCTTTCAAAGGGGGTGCTTATAAACACCCCTGTAAAAATTTTATTTATTCATCCATTATTTCAGATGCGTCTACACTCTGCTTAGGTTGTCTTACTTCTTCAACCTTAACCTCTTCGGGGATAGTTACTCCAGTTTCAATACCTATCTCACCTTCCAATAAAGCTTCTGAGTCTATATCTACCATAGGGATCTCAGAGAACTCAGCGTCATACACCAATTTTTTAGACTCTACCATTACACGGGATAGTAAACCTTGACCACCCTCTTTGATAATTTCTAAATTAACATCACGAATAAGTTGCTGTGTTTGTTTAGACGGTAATAGTTTGGTAACCCAAACATTACGACCTCCTGATACAGCCTCTTCATGTTTAAGGATGAACCTCATTCCGTTAAGCCCCATGAATACCGGAGGGTTGTCAGGATTTTTCTGACACGCTACTATATGGGCGAATTTGATCTGCTGATACAATCTATACAACATTGTCTCTATTGCAATTATTGTATTAATCGACCTAGTTGTAAATTTATATGGAGTTAATGGATCCATGTCAGCCTCAGGCCACACAACCATCATTCCATTTTCTTTACATGCCCCTGATTTATAATCTGGACATTCTTTGTATTTGCACTCTCGGTCAACTTTAACCCTCTGACCATCCTGCTGTTTATAGAAATCAGCAATACACCCTTCTCCACAAGAGGTGCACACAATTTCATTTTTACCATTAAACATCATTAGATTGCTGTGCCACATTTGTTCTGGCTCAGCCGCAAAAGATATGCACTTAAGAATCCTTGGAGTACCATTACTTTTACTATCAATAGCATTCTGAATATCTTTATTCTCAACCCAAACGGTCTTATCAACCATTCTCTGCGAATTTTTCAATCTTTCTTTCCGAATGGTCTTTCTCATCATTCTAAAAAAACCTGCAGCTTTGGGGTAGTTGGTTTTATTACTTCCTTCACCAGGAGCAAATCCAGTAGATATTTTACCCTTAAATTCAGGTTTACTGGAAAGCGAGACTTGCCCATTCTTGGCTGTTAATCCGTTAATCATAATTATTACCCTTTCTTTAAAATGCCGGCAAAGGTTAACCCTTACCGGCCAATACTAAATTTTACTTAGAATGGAAGGTCGTCATCGATATTACTATCTGTTTCAGAAATCACTTCAGCACTTTCAGCGGCTACTTCAACCTTTGCATCAGAAACTTCTACATTACCAGTTTCAATGCTTAACCCAGTATCATTGGTGAGGTCTTCAGCCGGTTTGAGCACCTGAAGAGTTCCACTATGTCTTTCCTCATTCCAAAGTTCAACATCACATTTGAACCCATACCCTTTACCATCATCAAAATATTTAACCCTGTATTCATTTAAGGCAATTTTAGGTATAGAAGTCTTTTTGATACTGCCATCCGCAAGTTCCTCTGTACCTACAGCCAACATTGACTCTAGCCAATCAGGGTCAGACATTTTAATTTCTTCATCAGGGCCAACTAGCTCCCTGATATACTTCTTTGCAAGATTGGCAGTATTCTGCTTAAGCTCATCTTTAGCACTATCTGGCTGAGCAAAGATAAAGCCATGGTAAAAATAAGACCCAGCCACATATTCACCAACATCCTCTGTTAGCATAAATGACATATTAAATCTCCATCTACCATTCTTATCCAATTGAAATGTTGGTGACTGGACAATGCCTCCATCTTTTTTTCTAAATGCCACTACAGAGGGTTTGACTTTAAAAATTCCAGGATCCATTACCCTTTCTTTTCTTTCGCCACCCGATGTCTCATCAGCACCATCAAGAACTTTCTTATTACTGTTTACCGCACTTCTAAAACCACTGTTCATTTTAGAACTCCTCAA
>Ga0114934_10002929_pt1 | contig 10777 bp, 7 predicted proteins | sample 4SBtaG_2_FD_99695 | JGI IMG/M metagenome (GOLD analysis project Ga0114934, IMG submission 99695) | Deep subsurface microbial communities from Kolumbo volcano to uncover new lineages of life (NeLLi) - 4SBTROV10_white metaG | ecosystem: Environmental > Aquatic > Marine > Volcanic ...
CCATTTTATTAAATTTTTGTAGCCCGTAGGGGACTCGAACCCCTGATCTCAAGAATGAAAATCTTGCGTCCTAACCACCTAGACCAACGGGCCATGGATTAAAAATGTGGGTGCAAAGATACACCGTTTTTTATTTATACCAATTTTTTTTATTTTTTTTTATTCAAAAAAAAGAAATATTTTTAAATTTGAAAAATGAATTCAATAGAATGTTAAATTATTTGACTTTTTTTGTTCTATAAATTAAGGGAGAGATTTACTAATGGAATATACTATATTTTTTGTACTTGGCTTATTAGGCGGTATTATATTAGGCCTTGTTTTGGGGCGTAAATTAGGGGAGAAGTCCGTGCATAATACGGCTAATAATGATTTTCAGCACTTGCAAGATGCCAAAAATAATTTATTGAAAGAAAATGGTTCACTAAAAGGTAAGTTTGAGAGTACAAATAATGCTTTAGAATCACAGAAGTTAGAATTACAAAAGATGACTCAGAAATACGAAATACTATTAATGGAAAAATCAAAAGCCGATGAAATAATAAAGAATTTGGAAACGCGGTTTGATGACCAGAAAAAAGAAATTGAGGAATTAAACAAACGATTTCAATTGGAATTCGAAAATATTGCCAATAAAATTTTGAAACGAAATACCGAGGAATTTGTCAGTACGAACGAAAAAAAAATAAACAATATCCTTACGCCTCTAAAAGAAAAAATCAACACATTTCAGGAAAAGGTGGAAAAAAAATATATTGACGAAACTAAGCAACGAACAGAATTAAACGAACATCTTAAATCATTGAAGTTGTTAAATGAAAATCTGACACAAGAAGCTCAGAACTTAACAGATGCGTTAAAAGGTAGTAATAAAACGCAAGGGAATTGGGGCGAAATGATTTTGGTGAGAATTTTGGAAGAATCCGGTTTAATAAAAGATGAAGAATATCAGACACAAGTAACAGATAAAAATCAGGACGGCGCAACTATTAAACCAGATGTTGTAGTGAAATTACCTGATAATAAGCATATTATTATTGATTCTAAAGTTTCACTTACAGCGTATGATGCCTTTGTAAATGCTGAAAATGATGATGACAAAGATAAATTCCTAAAACAACATTTGCTATCTGTCAAAAATCACATCAAAGAATTGAGTGACAAAAATTATTATTCTGCAAAAAATATTAATAGTCCGGAGTTTGTTTTAATGTTTATTCCTATTGAATCTTCTTTTAGTATCGCTATCAGAACAGAACAAGATTTATTTTCTTTTGCATGGAACAAAAAGATTGTCATTGTGAGTCCAACAACGCTACTTGCTACTTTGAGAACAATATCGTCGGTATGGAAACACGAAAAACAAACAAAGAATGCCATAGAAATTGCCAATCAAGCAGGACAGCTCTATGATAAATTTGTTGGATTTATTGGAGACCTTGAAAATATTGAGAAACAGTTAGAACGGGCGAAAAAATCATACGATGAAGCTAGGACAAAATTAGATGGTCGAGGTGGTTTGGTTTCGCGAACTGAAAAAATAAAGAAACTGGGTGCTAAAGCCACAAAATCTATCCCTGATTCTATTAAGGGAATTACTAATAATTAGAGTCTGTCTATAATGTCCGATTTCCTCGTTATTCTCAACCTTCAAATCAGTCATCCCGCCTTAGGCGGGATGACTGATTTGAAGGTTTTCTAAAGCATTGAACTCAAGCAGAATAGTTCAGACTTTCGACGTTAATGGACAGCCACTAAATAGCTATTGGTTATTAATAAAAATTTCTGCCTTACATCTTTTTTATTATCTTTGTTTCTTGAAAGAAAGTAATTATTAGAACTCTCCTTAATGTATTATCTTTGTTTCTTAAAAGAAAATATTTATCAGAAATCCCTTTAAATAAAAAATAGTTTTATATTTGTGCAACAAAATAAAGATTAAAGTTGAAGTTTAAAAGCGTAAAATTTTTAGGATTATTTGTTTTAATCATTTTTTATTTTTCTGGATGTAAAAATGCTTTTCATTCCAAACAAACTGAAGGTATTATTCATTATGAATTAAAATATCTGCAAAGTGAGGATAAAAATCCAATAATTTCTCTTTTGCCTACAGAAATGGATGTAGAATTTAAAAATGGTTTTTCTCACCAAAAAGTAGAAGGCTGGATGGGTATTTTTTATATGGGAGGTATTTTCAATCCTAAATCCAAAAGAAAAACAGCGCTTTTAAAGATAATGGGACAAAAATATCAATATTTTGTGGAGGGAGATAAACAAGTGAATTTTGGTTTTGACCCATATGATGGCATGAAATTTGAAAAAACTAACTCGAAAAAAGAAATAGCCGGAATGCAATGCAAGAAAATTAAAGTAATATTTCCAGACACAAGTAAGAATTTTGATATTTTCTATACAAAAGATATTGAAATACCAAACCCCAATTGGAATAACCCTTTTCATAGTGTGAATGGTGTATTGCTCGAATATCAGATAACGATGTTTGGAATAAAAACACGCATTACTGCCAAATCAATTGAGTATGTTAAAGTTCCTGATGAGGACTTTGCTATTCCCGAAGGCTATAAAGAAGTCTCAAAAGAAGACATGGAAGAAGTAATTAATAAATTAATGTAAATAAATATGAAAAAAACAGCAATTATTTTAGGATTAACCTTTTTTAGTTTTTTATCTCTTTTTGCCCAAGACTTTATGGGCTCAATTACTTTTAAATATTCTTTTGAAGGCAGAGAATTAGAAGCAACTGAGAAAGCACAGATGCCAACAAGTCAAACCATGACTTTCGGACTTGGAAAAGTTAAAACCGAAATTATGTCTCCTATGGGAAATATTACAACAATTTATGATGTGGCGACAAAAGAAACCACCATGTTATTAGCTGTCATGGGGCAAAAACTTGCTGTCATTAAAAAAGAAGACGAGAATACCAAGAAAAAAATGGAAGAACAAACCAAAGGTGTTAAAATTAATTATCCTGATGAATCAGAACAAATTGCCGGACACAATTGTAAAAAAGCAGTTGTTACAAAAGGAGATACAACAATTACCCTGTTTTTTGCACCTGATTTAAAATTTAAAGGCGTTAATGAAATGCAGATATATAAGGATATTGATGGTATTGTATTAGAATCTACTATGCCAACACAAGATGATGAACTAACAATGAAAATTAAAGCTACCAAAATTGAAAAACGAAGGGTGAAAAAGAAAGAATTTAATATTCCCGGCGATTACAAAATTGTAACTCCCGAAGAATTAAAAAGTATGTTTGGTGGTCAGTAAAATAATAACACATCCAACTAAACCCTTTTTGCTGTTATTGTAAAAAGGGTTTTTATTTTTATGGCAAGGAAAAAGAAAAAAAGAAGATCTCAAAATACAGAGGCAAATATTATTAAAGATACCCGATTAAAATTTTTGCTTGGTGTTATCTTCTTACTTTTTTCTATTTATTTGTTTTTAGCTTTCTTTTCTTACTTTTTTTCATGGAAAACAGATAATATTCAATGGATTCAAATATTTTCTGGTGCCGATGTAAATGTAAATAATTTAATGGGGAAATTAGGGGCATCATTAGCTTACCATTTTATCTTTAAATGGATGGGGCTATCATCCTTCCTTTTTGTATTTCTTGTATTTTTCTTTGGATTGAAGCTATTAAATATTAAAATTAAACATTTTTACAAAACAGTAAAAATCACAATTGTTCTTCTATTGTTTTTGTCACTTCTTTTAGGATTTTTTGATGTTATTTTAGAAAATAAAACATTTCTAATTGGTGGATTTCAGGGTTATACCGTATCGCTTTGGTTAAGTTCCTTCCTTGGGAAAATTGGTACCGGCATATTATTAGTCTTTATTTTACTTGGAATTTCAGTACTCAGCTTTTCCAAGGTCTGGATTTATTTTGAAAAAATATTTTTTACTAAGAAAGAGAATATTGATATAAATCCTAATTCTGAAGAGAATGAACAAACGGAAGAGAATATTGAAAAAACAACAATAATTCCTTCGGAAGAAACTGAAATTAAGGATAAGCCGACTACTGAAAAAACAGTAAATACTATTGATACAAATACGCAGGGACAATCAGACTCAACATCACCAGAAATAGCAACAAAAAAAACAACGAATAAAGACAAGAATTTATCTATACTTGAAATCAAAAACACAGAAGAAGAAGAAACTGTGGATATTATCGGACCTCGACCGGCTGAAGAATATGATCCCACACTTGACCTTTCTCATTACCAATTTCCTTCACTAGACCTTTTAAAAGAATACGAAAATACACAGAGTGTTAGCGAAGAAGAATTGACAGCCAATAAAAACAAAATTGAGGAAACACTAAAAAACTACGGTATTAATATTACAAAAATTAGTGCTACCATTGGTCCTACTATTACCCTTTACGAAATTATTCCGGCACCCGGTGTTCGTATCTCAAAAATTAAAAATCTAGAAGACGATATTGCTTTGAGTTTAGCCGCTCTAGGAATTCGTATTATTGCTCCCATCCCGGGCAAAGGAACTGTTGGTATTGAGGTGCCAAACAAAAAAGCAAAAATAGTGTCCATGCGATCAGTCATCGCTTCCAAGAAATTTCAAGAAGCAGATATGGAATTACCGATTGCTATAGGCAAAACCATCTCTAATGAGACCTATGTTTTTGATTTGGCAAAAATGCCGCATTTATTGGTGGCAGGTGCTACAGGACAAGGTAAATCAGTAGGACTAAATGCCATTGTTACTTCATTGCTTTATAGCAAACACCCAACATCATTGAAGTTTGTAATGATTGACCCAAAGATGGTTGAGTTCTCTCTTTACGAAAAGCTTCGTAATCATTACCTTGCTGTTCCTGAAAGTGCTATTGATTCCGATGAATTTATAATTACTGATATCCATAAAGTAATCTATACTTTACAATCCTTAGTTCAGGAAATGGAAGACCGCTATCAACTTTTAAAAGTAGCCCATGCAAAAAATATTGTAGAATATAATGAGAAATTTATTAAGCGAAAATTAAATCCTGATAATGGTCATCGGTTTTTACCATATATTATAGTTGTTATTGATGAATTTGCCGATTTGATTCAAACAGCAGGCAAAGAAATTGAAATGCCGCTTGGACGAATAGCACAAAAAGCGCGTGCTGTTGGTATTCATCTGATTGTAGCAACGCAAAGACCCTCAACAGATGTTATTACTGGTGTCATTAAAGCAAACTTTCCGGGTAGAATTGCTTTCCGCGTAACTTCCATTGTTGATTCCCGTACAATCCTTGACCAAACCGGCGCCAACCAATTAATTGGCAAAGGTGATATGCTTATAAGTAGAGGTGGCGGTGATTTAATTCGCATCCAATGTGCTTTTGCCTCTACTAAAGAGGTGGAAGACCTTGTTGATTTTATTGGCGATCAAGCCGGATTAGACACGCTGTTGTTGCCTGAACCATCAGAAAAAGGTAAAAATGTTTCTAAAGGATTTAGCAACGATAATAACAATGATGAATTAGATACGCTCTTTAATGAAGTGGCAACTTATGTGGTGGAAAATCAGCATGGTTCTACATCTATGATTCAACGAAAATTTAAAATTGGCTATAATCGTGCAGGGAGAATAATGGACCAATTGGAGGAATTTGGCATTGTAGGGGCTTCTGACGGAAGCAAAGCAAGAAAAGTATTAATTCAAGATCCTACAACTTTGGAACAAATTTTGGAGAAGTTGTAAAAAAACAATCATTATGAGAAAATATTTTTATTTGACAATCTATTTCTTTTTAATAACAAACACATTTTTTGGGCAAAACGATCCAAAAGCAGTAGAAATTTTAGACAAGGTTTCAGCACACATGCAAACATTTAAAACCATCTATGCTGAATTTCAGTTTGTTTTGGAAAATAATCAGGAAAACATTACCGACAAACGATATGGGAAAATATGGATAAAAGGCGATAAATATAAGATTAATATGATGGGTACGGAAACATATTTTGACGGTAAATCACAATGGACTTATTTGAAAGAATCAAACGAAGTAAACATTACTACCCCGGATCCGGACGATGACGAAACAATTAATCCGGCAAAAATTTTTGATATTTATCAAAAAGGATTTAAAGTGAGATATATAGCTCAAAGATTCGAAGGAACTAGAGCCCTTTATGTTATTGATCTTTTCCCCCTTGATAAATCAAAACCTTTTTCAAGAATCACCTTGAAAATTGATAAAGATAAAAATGAACTTTATGCATTCAAACGCTTTGATAAAGACGGAAATTATTATACAATTAAAATTGGTAAAATAATACCTAATAAACCATTAGATGAAAGCACTTTTCTCTTTAATAAAACAAAATATCCGGGCGTGGAAGTTGTTGATTTGAGAGATTAATTAAAAAAAATTATTTTTGAGGCAACCTTTTGATTATTTTTGAGTCTATCTATTGAAAATAATCATATCATGAAAAAAATAATTTTCATTTTTTTTGTTTCTCTCTCTGTTTCGTCATTTGCACAAAAGAATGATGCTGAATTAGTTAATGCGAAAAATCAGATTGCCAAATACGGTGATTTATACTTTAAATTTTCTGTAAATCAAAAATCGGATTTGCAAAATTTAGCGAAATTTATTTCAGTTGATAATTTTAAAGATAATACCGTTTTTGCTTATGTCCACAAGAAAAATTTTAAGAAACTATTAAACTTGCAAATTCCATTTCAGGTCGTTCCCAAAGCTAGTGGAGCAAAAACGCTAACTATGGCTACAACAGTTGCTGAAATGGCAAACTGGGACCGGTACCCGACATATAGCGTTTATTTACAGATGGTTCAGAACATGGCAACGAATCATCCCAATATTTGCAGATTAGATACTATTGGCTATTCACAAGAAAATAGACTCCTCTTAGTTCTAAAAATTACTGACAATCCTGATGTGGATGAGGATGAACCCGAGTTTTTTTATACAGCTCAAATGCATGGTGATGAAATAGTTGCCTATATTATGTTTTTGCGTTTAGCTGATTATTTGCTAAATAATTATGGTACAGATCCTAAAGTTACGAATCTGATTAATAATGTTGAAATTTGGATTAATCCACTTGCCAATCCTGATGGCACCTATCACGGTGGAAATAATGATGTTTCCGGTGCACAAAGAGAATTATCAAATGGGGTAGATCCAAACAGAAATTTTCCGGGACCACTTAATGATCATCCGGATGGAAATCCATGGGCTCTAGAAACTCAAGAAATGATAGCTTTTGCTGAAGCTCACCATTTTGTAATGTCAGCTAATACGCATAGCGGTTCTGAACTTGTCAACTATCCATGGGATACTTGGAATAGTAGCGAAAACCTTCATGCTGACGATAATTGGTGGCAATATGTTTCACAAGAATTTGCCGATACTATTTTTGATAATAGTTCAGGAGGCTATTTTACATCGCCTTATAGTACTGGTTACACTGAAGGAGCTGACTGGTATTATGCCTACGGTACAAGACAAGACTATATGAACTATTATCAAAATTGTAGGGAAGTAACTGTTGAATTATCGAGTGTTAAATTACTGGATGCATCGGAATTGCCTGCTCATTGGAATTATACTTATCGTTCTTTTCTAAACTATATGGAAGAATCACTATATGGTATTCGAGGCATTGTTACTGATTCATGTACAGGATTACCAATTAAAGCAAAAGTGGAAATTGTAGGACATGATACTGATAATTCTTTTGTTTATACTGCCCTGCCTCTTGGTGATTATCATAGACCTATTTATGCGGGGACCTATGATGTTACCTATTCTGCCCCCGGTTTTCAACCTGTTACTATTAATAATATTGTTGTCAGCAATCATTCTTTTACAAATCAAAATATAAGCTTACAACCTGTTACACCGATAGCTGATTTTGATGCACCATTTACATCGTCATGTACAGGAGAAATACAATTCGTTGACTCTTCAGTTACATCTCCAGGCACTACTTATTTATGGGATTTTGGTGATGGAAATACAGATACTGTTCAAAATCCAATACATTATTATACAAATAATGGAACATATACAGTTTCTTTATCAATTGATAATGGCTGTGGCGGAACGGATACTTATACAGAAAATAATTATATTGATATCAATATGCCTTCAGAACCAAATATTTCAGCGGGTTCAAATTGTGGTCCCGGACAGGTTACGCTTTATGCTTCGGCATCAGGAAATCTTAATTGGTATGATGCACCAACCGGAGGAAATTTAGTGGGAACCGGCACGCCATTTACAACACCGTCTATTAATACTTCGACAACTTATTATGTAGAGAATATGGTTCAGTCAGCGCCACAATCTGTTGGCAATACAAATTCATCTTCCGGCGGCAGTTATTTTTCCAGTAATAATTCACACTACTTAATTTTTGATTGTTTAACACCTTTGGTATTGAATTCTGTGGAAGTCAATGCTTCCTCTGACGGCTATAGAGAAATAATTTTACGGGAGTCATCAGGTGCAACTTTATATGATACTTTAATTAATATCCCTTCCGGTATTAATAGAATAGAATTGAATTTTAATTTACCTGTAGCCAATAATTTAGAATTGGTTGGTCCAAGTAATCCTGATCTGTTTCGGAGTAATACAAGTGTTAGCTATCCCTATGCAATTAGTGGTATGATTTCAATCAATAATAGTGATGCCGGTAGTGGATATTATTATTATTTCTATGACTGGGAAGTACAAGAACCAGCTTGTATTAGTGCAAGAACAGCAGTAATTGCTACTATTAATTCTCAGCCAACAGCAAACTTTTCTTATACTGTTTCAGGACAAAATATTACCTTTACCGATAGCTCATCGGGAGGAGATACTTTTTATTGGGATTTTGGTGATGGGAGTACAGATACTCAACAAAATCCAACGCATCATTATAATACGAGTGGCAATTACACGGTTTCTTTGATTGTTGCAAATAGCACTACAGGATGTTCAGATACTACAACACAAACCGTTGCAACTGTCGGTATATTAGATGTTGATATCAGTAATAAAATTTTAATTTCCCCAAATCCTTTTAATAATAACATTCAAATTACTTTTAATACGGGTCTAGAAAAAGTAAATCTTGAAATTTTTGATCGTTTAGGAAGGAAAATTTATGAACGAGGAATAAAACATGTCGTAAAAAAACAACAGGTTAATATACAAATAGATAAAAAAATAGAATCAGGATGTTATATTTTAAAAATTTCAAATGATGAATTTAATATGATAAAATCAATAATAAAAAATTAAGTTTTCTTAACACTTATAAAAAAAGTATTATATTTGCAATGAAACTACATTTAAAGCAACACATGAAAAGAGATTTTTCCATTATTGGAGTAAAGTTGTTATTGCTGTTTTTTTTTACTTTTCAAATTATTTCGTGTCAACAAAAGGTAGATTGTACTGACTTAGTTGAAACAAACGGTATTTTCCAAATAAAAGATTCTAATAAACCATTTACAGGTACTTGTGATCAGACCATTGAAGGCATGCACAAGAAAATTCAATACAAAGATGGGAAATTAGATGGTGTATTTAATTCGTGGAATGCTAATGGTGTTTTGCTAAGTCAGGAACATTATATTAACGGGAAATTAGAAGGACTTTCTTCTATCTTTTATGATAGTGGTAATTTATACCGTGAAGCAACCTATAAAGATGGTTTGAAAGAAGGTGAAGAAACGAAGTGGTTTGATAATAAAGTAAAAAAAGAAGAAACAAAATATATTAACGGAAAGAAGAACGGAAAAGACATTGAATGGTATGCCAACGGAAATAAGGAAAAAGAAGCTCATTATTTAAAAGACATTCCACATGGAAAATGGACTACATGGTACGAATCTGGTGAAAAGAAAGAGGAAGGAGAGTATAATTACGGTGAAAAAGAAGGAAAATGGACTGTTTGGTATGACAATGGGAATAAAATGGAAGAAACAACCTACAAAGATGGTTCAAAGCATGGAGAATGGACAGTTTGGTATGAAAAAGGCAATAAAAATCTAAGTGGAAAATATGATAACGGAAATCTTAACGGTAAATGGACAGTTTGGTATGAAAATGGAGATATTAAAGAAAAGGCAACTTATGTTTCCGGAAAATTGAACGGACCATTCAAATCCTTTTACCCTTCCGAAAAAATAAAATCAATTTTCAATTACAATAAAGGATTGTTAGAAGGAAAGGGTCTAAAATTTGATACTTCCGGGCATATTATTTCTTCCGTTATTTATCGTAATAATTCCATATTCAGAATATTATTTAAAGATACTGCCAATAAGAATCCTATCTTTTAATCTTTCCTATTTATTAACTGATTTTTCCCCAATCGGTTTCTTCATTCTGTAACTTAACAAGTTGGTTTCTCAATAATCTATTTTCTTGATTTTTAAGCGATGAATCTTGCTCTAAAATGCTAATAGCTAATTCCCTCACCATCGTAATAATTGATGTGTCTTTTGCTAACTCTGCAATTTTAAGATTGAATGGTGTTCCACTTTGCTGTGTTCCCTCCATATCGCCGGGACCTCGTAATTTTAAATCTTCCTCAGCAATTTGAAATCCATCATTGGAATTAACCATGACATTCATGCGTTTTTTTGTCGTATCAGAAATCGCATTTTTTGTAATTAAGACACAATATGATTGGTCTTTGTCCCTGCCTACTCGTCCACGCAACTGATGCAACTGCGATAAGCCAAACCGTTC
>Ga0114934_10002930_pt1 | contig 10774 bp, 4 predicted proteins | sample 4SBtaG_2_FD_99695 | JGI IMG/M metagenome (GOLD analysis project Ga0114934, IMG submission 99695) | Deep subsurface microbial communities from Kolumbo volcano to uncover new lineages of life (NeLLi) - 4SBTROV10_white metaG | ecosystem: Environmental > Aquatic > Marine > Volcanic ...
AATATAGACGCTAAATTTTTCGGTGCAATAATCTTCGTGATTGTACAGACATGTGGTGCAATCTGGTGGGCTTCTGGACTCTCCGCAGAGGTAGAGCGTCTAGCAGGCATCCAGGGACGCGCTATACCAGCTCTAGAGGCCGAAGCTAAGCAGTGTGGTATCGAGATACATAATCTCAAGAAACTCACAGGGGATCAGAAAGAGGTCCAAGAATCTGTGAAGAATCTTGATGTAATGATATATCGATTAGAGACCATTGAAACAATGTTGGATAAAGTGTTAGCAACAAAGGTTAGATAATGTCAGGCTTTACATTCGAAGATTTCAGATTAGGTTTAGACCATAGAAAGTCTGAGCAAGTTGCTGATATGAGATCATTGCAAGAGTGTTTAAATGCTTATGTTACGCCTGGTTATGCTATCTCAAAAAGACCGGGTATGGATAATCTAAACAAAGCAACAGCATTAGATTCTGCATTTTCTGGTCTCTTTGTGTTTGATCAAAAATTAGTCACTATTACTCATGACCCTGGCTTTACTACTCCCCCGACTTTAGCAGGTGTAGGCATAGGAAATCCTATATCTGCTACTCTTCAAGTGCTGATATGTCAAAACCCTGCAACACCGGCCGATCCTATAAAGCATATATGGGATTTCTTGGTTTTTAATAGGAAACCATATATTGTCGTGGAGTTTGACAGTGGTATCATACGCCACTTCTACGGAACTCTAGCTGAGCATATAGTTGGTACTGGTACAGTTATTACCGATATCAACTGTCCAAATACTAAATCTGCTGTTGTAACATCTTCGAAGGTTTTCGCTATAGGCACCAACACCGCTGGTGATGCTTACATTAAATACTCAGCAACAGAAGATCCTACGGATTGGTCGTCTCCTGACGACGCAAGTGGAGCGTTAGGGTTGCCTGCTGGACTAGAATCACCTGACGAAGATGAAATTATCGCGTTGGGGGTTTTCAAGGGTAAATTACTTGCCTTTATGACAAATAATATACAACTTTGGAAAACAGATCCAGACCCGGCTATGATAGAGTTAGAATCTGTCATAGAGAATGGCTATGTCACTTATACTGATACTATTGCTCCATTGGGTGCCGATCTTATTTTTCTGAATAGAGCTGGCTTTTATTCCGCTGGTCAGATGTTATATACTGATAGAATGACCGCTCAGGATATAGGGGCACCTATAGCAGATATAGTGTTACCAAAGATGGTTGCTGATGCTGATTCATATGAGCCTATAGCTGTACACTTTAGTGGCAATAATCAGTATATCTGTGTTATAAAGGACGTTATGTTTGTTCTTACGCATTCTTCTAGCGCTCAATTAACAGCATGGTCTAAGTATACAGTACCAACTGGATCTGTTATTAGTGGTATTTGCTCGTATAGAGATTTACTGTATGTCAAGATGACTAATGCTTCTGGTAGTTTTATATATGGGTTTGATACCGCTAAGTACAATGATGACGTGGCAGGCGCTGTAACTAGTAACTTTGATGTTCAGATAACTAGTGGTTTTCAAACTCTAGCTGGTTCTGGGCGTTGGAAGAAGATATATGGTATGGATGCAATGTTTATTGGTACGGCAAATGTGCAGCATAGATGGGATGCTAGAACACCAACCGCTAAAACCACAGCTGTTTCGTTAAGTGGTGATACTAGACCCACGCCAATGGTGCCCGTGGAGTTGATGACTACAGAGATTAGTTTTGATATAACACAAAGCACTAATTCTGGGTTATTATTTAATGGTTTGACATATTACTACGAACCTCTTGGAGAGTTTTGATGGGCTTATTTTCAGCAGAAATAGAAGGTGGTGTACCAGATAAAAGTATGGCTTCGATTCCTATGGGCGCAGCAGCACCCAAGGTAAAGGGGCATACTGGTCCAGGCTTCCTCGCTAGAAAAAATCTAGCACAACGCCAAAGAGAGGGTAAGGGTATTGCTGACGCTTTTAAGGCGGGTATTGCCCCGGCTGGTTCTAGATTAGAACAAGCAACTATCAAGAGGGGTATGACAGACTTTGATGAGAAGGCTACGTTAGCAGGTAAAAAAGCAAAGTTTGCTAGTTCTAGATCTGGTATGTATGGAAGCTCTGCTATGGCAGATGAGATGGGTAGGCGCCACAGAGACAATGCTAGAGCTCGTGCTAACATTACAGCTTCTGGTATGCAGGCTGGTAGAAAGTTAAGAGGTACAATGGGCGAAGATTACTCAACAATGCGTACTAGAGCTGAAAAAGGCGAGTTAGGTAGTTCACCTGCTTATGCCTTTGGTTTACCTACTAGATCCGCTTATTCAGTGCCAATTGTTGGTAAGGGTACTAAGACCTATACAACCACAAAAAAGAAGGAAGTAAAGAAAAAAGATCCCGAGCATGAAGGTGGCGGTAGTGGAGGTGATGGACCGGCAGATGGTGGAACTGAAGGCGGAATAGCAGGTTAGGAGAATATTATGAGTCTTATAGGTGGAATTCTTGGTCTAGGCGGTGCTTATGCAGATAAGCGAACTAATGATGCTTCTTCTCTACTCCAACGGGAGTTAAGTAAGCGCGCTACAGAGATGAAAGGCGAGCAAGCGGTAGAGCTAGGTCGTACAGCCGCAGACAAGATGAATCTCAAAACGTATAAGCGTGAGCTCGAGAAAAACAAACAGAAAGGTATAGAAGGTGTAAAGGGCCGACGTGGTGGCGAACGGGGTGCGATGGCCCGCGCTATGGGTACCACACCAACAACAGAAGACTCTAGAGCTGCTCAGTTTAGAGAGGGGTTCAAAGATCCTAAGACTCAATTCCAAACCGCTAATGCAGGCAATGCTTTTGAAACACAAATGAGAGATGCTGCCGCCAGCCAAAAAGAATTCAACGAAGGTCTAGCGCAGTTTGGTGGCATGACAGAGGGTTACAAAGATCTAAACCAAAGCAATAGAATGCGTGGCAATGAGATAGGGGCGAATATAGCAGGTGGTGCAGCAGACCAATCAGCTATAACTACTGATGCGACATTAGCCCAGCAAGCGCCAGATTATGCATTAGATAAGTTTCAAGATCGTGACGCTAGATTCAAAAAGAAAATGTATGACAAATATTACTCAATCAGGACTGGTAAGGATTGGGGTGGTGTTAACCCCAATGCTAAAGCACCCATGCTTGGTGTTACCAGGAGAATCAAGGGTTCACCCCTTGGCGCTGGCATGAGTATGGCCGGTTCATTGTTAGGTCCTGGCGGCTTAGGAATGTTCTGATGGCAGGCTTTGGACACAAATCACTAGCAATGCTCGGAAGGGGGCTTCGACCTTACTTGAACCCTGATGCTGTAGAAAAGGCTAAGAGTAAATCATCTCGATATACTAAACCAGCGTGGCAACGGGAGAACGAACAACGCGCAGCTATGTTAGCTACAGAAGCGAAACGTAGAGGTGCGCAAGATCGTATAACGAAGAGTGATTTATTACGCGCTCGTCAAGCTAAAGATGCAAATCTTCAAAGTATGGTAGACGCTGGTAGTGCACCCCAAACTGATGAGGGGACATTAAAAGGTTTACGAGCTTTACATTCTAACGCGACAGGTAGGTTGAATCCCGATATAGCTAGAGTTGGCATGGGTACACAACATGCTGATATGCCTCTCTCTGCCCAAGACAGACAAGCAAGTCAGATAGCGTATCAGAATATCATGAATGAGAAACCTGCTAAGATACTCACTGATGCTTTAAGTGGTAGTATGGCTGCTGATTATGAAGCAGACAAGCGGGCGTTAGCAAAAGAGGTTATGGCTTTTGAGAAAGCTGAAATGCAAAAGCAAGGCACAGCCGACCAAAACAGAATACGTCTAAAGAAAGCAGCAGACGCTCAAGCTAAGAGAGACTTGGCCGCAGAGACGTTAGCAGAGAACAAGATGTTGAAATCGTTAGCTGCAGAGCGCAAAGAACAAAGAACAATTGAAGTTGCTCAACGTAAGTTTTCTCAACAACAAGTAGATCGTATAAAAAAGGAGAAGGCCGCTTTAGCTAAGATACAGTTGGCTGCGGATAAAGCTGCAGAGACAGCTCAGATAAAAGCAGATAAGGCTGCTGCCGCTGCGCAACTAGCATCCGAGCAGCGCGTGCAAAAAGCACTAGATAAACTTAATAAGCGAGGTGGTGGTCAGTGGCGTACGTTGACTAACCCAGTAAGAGAGCAATTGAGGGATCAAGTGTTCGGTGAGGGTGGTTCTCTACGCTCGGGATTCGAAGCACATAACGTGAGAGTAGATCCTAATGCACCGACTACGCGAAGTGCTCCTCTGCAATGGCCTGAGTCTGCTGACACTATTTCTGGATTCTTAGGTTCTCAATTAAGAGACTTTGGTATTGGCGCTGATCCTATTCCCATCCCAATGGGTGAGAGAGAAACTATGAGTGGTCCTGTCTCTGACACTGAATGGGATAGAATGGTTAGCCCACAAGAGAGAAGTGTTATTATGGATCGATTATGGAGAGCTGCTGTAGACCAAGCAAATGCTAAAGGCACAGACGCACAGGATGAGTTCTCTATGCTAAACCTGCTGATAAGCGAAGGGAAACTTTCTCCTTATGACTTCTCTGATGGAGCTAATCCAGACATCACCGTGCAAGACGAGGGTGTCTTACTAGCGAAGTTACAGTCTGGTGATCCACTTGGTAACAATATTTATAACATAGCTGGAGCTGGTCAATTCCAGTGGGACCAAAGCACCCAAAAGTTCGTTCAAGTACAGTAGGGAAATAAATGGCAAACGTCGAACCTCTTATGGCATTGTCTCCTGAGGAGATGATGCGCTTAATCCAAGAAAAGCAACGTGCAAAGCAAGCGGAAGACGCTCGGCTTGCTTCTGCTTTTTCTTCTGACTATGCCACATCAAAACCTCAATTCCATTCTGATTTTGCGGTAAAGCCACGTGCGCCAGGATGGCAGCAACCTACAACTGCTGACCTTGGAACAGGCAATATGGGTAAGCCGCAACCCACAACTATAGAATCTCCTCGTCATATGTATGACTTGCATCCAAGGGGTGAGGGCGAGTTTTATGGTACTCCTACAGTTCCATTGGATCAGTATGAAGCTAGAACCGGCGTAGGTTCTTCACAATATCAAAGAGATATAGCTGCACAAAAAATAGCTGGAACTATGCCTGGTTTATATTCACAAGCCCAGGATCCTTTAGACAGGGCTATGGATCCTCAGTGGGCTAATCCACTTACCGCACAAGAAATATCAGCCTCTCGCGCAATGCAGGGTGCTGAAGGGCGAGCCGGAGATGTTATTGGTTTCCACCAAAGGCGTAATCAAGTGCCTGGTTATGTTCCACCTATTCAGGCTCCAGAGATAGTACCACGTGAGCCTACTCCGCGTGATGTTATGGACATCGGTATACAAGGCATTCCTCAACCAGTTAAGGGTTATGAGCGCGATCCTATGTATCCTCAAACAGTACAAGATGGCGTGCCAACTGCGGATAGAATGTCTGGGCCTGAAGTGGCTGATAGACCAGAAATAGGCTTAAAAGAAACAGGTTCTGCTATGGCCTCTATGGCTTGGAACCAGATAGTAAATATGTTCACAGGGACGCGAATAGAAGATCCTGCTGATATAATGAATACAGCATCTGCTATGTCTAATATTGAAAGAGATATCAGTAATGGCGTATCAGCACATGATGCTATAGTTGCTCAAGCGCAAGGTGAATTATTCGGTGGTCCAGATGGTATAAGAGAACCAGTAGGACCTGGAGAGGCTGATGCTTTAACAACCCGCATAGGTGAATTGAGTGGGGATTACGAAGCTATAAAGCAGTTTCCAAATGCTCAAGCGTGGTTGGCTGATGCAATAGCGAACCAAGTAGAGATATTGCATGGACACTATACAAAAGAAGAAGCTATGCAAATGGCTGCCAATTTACGTAAGGCGGGTTATATTTCCGACGCTCAAGAAATGGCTATACAGGCCTTTGGTTCCGTAGGTGCACAAATACCTGGTTTTGCGTTAACAATGCTAAGTGGTGGCGTAGCGGGTGGAGCTTGGATGGCGGCGTTGATAGGCTTAAATGCCGTTACCGAGTATAAAATGGAGGATCCTGAAAAAAGGATCGGGCAATTGCAATCGGTAGGAGAGGCGTTTGCTTCAGAGTTTTTGCCTGAACTAGCTGCTTTACAGGCTTGGACTAAGAAGGCATCAGCAGCAGGAAGATTTGGTGGTAAGAAAATACCACGCAATAAAGGACAATTAGCCCTTTTCCTTGTAAAAGAACTAGGTAAGAGCGTTGGGCTTGGTGTGGCCGCTGAAGGCGCACAAGAAAGTGCCACCGCGGTTGGGGAGTTATTATCTGATTTAGATATTGACCAAAGAAGGATAGCACAAGATATATTTGAAACTAAAGGTTTTGATGCTTGGGCTAGTTATATTGTCAATGAGGTGCATGGAGGCTCTCGTGTAGTAAGAGAGCGTTTACTACGCCAAGGGTTGACGGGTGCAATAGGTGGTGGCGGTGCTAAGATTGGTTTTATCCCATTAGAAGGCAGAGGCTTATCCAATCAAATTAAACATATGGAACGTTTAGAGTCTTTGAAGGCATTGCAAAAAATTCGTGATGGTCAAACTTTAGACGAAACAGAACAAGCATTGATGGGGAATCTCACTAAGAGAATAGCGTCTCATGTAGAGAATGTAGCTCCTGGTGTAAAGGTTAATGTAGTGATGGATTTCATTGGTGATCCTCGCCTTCAAATGGAAGGGGTAGCAGTGGAGGGTACGTATAATCGTCGCACTAATGAGATAGATATATCTGTACCAGGCATAATAGAGGCTATGGAGACAGGCATGCCTCTGTCTGATTACTCTACTATTGTTGACGCTGCTAAAAGAGTCACGCGTCATGAGTTAGGTCATGAGGGCTTGAACCGTTTCCCGAAACTTACAGCAAAAATATTCAAAGAGAATGAAACGGCCATAAAAGAATGGTTGGCTAAATCAGATTATAGTGAAGACTTTCCCGATATAGACACAGATCCTAATCAACAGCGCGATGCTGCAGAGGAATGGGTTAACTCATTAAGTGAGAATGATTTCAAAACAAGGAAAAAGCTAGGCTTGGCTGTAAAGAATGCAGCTGCTAGAGTTTTTGGTAAGGATGTTTCTGCAGAAACAAGTGTAAGAAATTTGGTAAATGATTTAGCCACCTTGAGAACAGAGGATATGAAGGGTCGTGTCGGCGCGGCGAGATTTCAGTTAGAAAGTAGGGAGGCCACTGCAAGACGAGAAGCATTAGAGGATGCAGATGCTCTAGCAGAGGTAGAAGCTGAAGCAGATACGGTTGTACCTATTACAAGAGAAACTGCAACCGAAACGATACCTGAACTTCCACTAGCTGCCTCCAAAAAAAGGACGCCTCAAACTTGGCAGCAATTAGAGACATCTGAACTACGTTCCGTAATGGAAGCGAACCGTGCTAAAGATAATCCAATCTGGCAGGCACAGTATAGAGAGCTTGAAAATAGAGCGGCAGCAGAAGTTGCACCAACTGAAACCGTTACCGAGCCAGTTGTGACAACTCCAGTACCAGCTAATCTAAAAGATATAACCCCTCGAGAAAGGGTTGATTTAGAAACAGCAGCGGAAGCGGATGCATTACAAACCTCAGTAGATAATATATTGTCTACGTTTGACTCTGATTCTACAGCTACAGAAGCTATAGACGAAGGCAATATGGATCAGATTGTGCGCATGGAAGCACAAGATTCTAATTTCACCAGAGAAGAGTTATGGAAGGCGCTCAATGAAAGAATAGATGCGGGTGCCGAACAAGGTATTGTATATTCTAAAAAATCCCGTAAAGATCAAACACCTGAAGAGAAAATAACAGGTGATGTCAATGATCGATCTGCTAAGGTTTTTCGTCCTGCTATAGCTGCGTTACAGATAGACCCAGTAGAGAGACAAGCTCGGGAAGAATTACATAAACGCTTGCAGAAACTATTTGGCGCACCGGCTAGGAAGCGTGGCGTGCAAGCGGGTAACTTACAGGTTTATCAGCAGTATGCACAAGAAATAGTAGATGGCAACCTCGATGTGGTGAGTGATTTCATTGCCAAGTTTGAACCTAAGCTAACCGGTAAAGCAGAGAAGACAAGGAAGGCAGCAACTCGCCGAGCGCAAAGAGCTAAGCGTCTAGACAAGACAGATGCAGAGGTGATGCAGTACCGACCCAAAGGTACTCGTCATCCTATGGAGCCTAAGATGTCGTATCCGTTTGCTCGTTCCGAAATAGATGCTTTAGAAAAGGCTGGAGATATTACCGCCGAAGAAGCAGAGGCCCGTCGTCAAGGTGTCAACAGAATACGCCGCGTGTTCGCGGGTAAAGCAGGGCAAACTGTAAAGCGAATTCTCGCAGAGATGACATATGGCATTGGTAACTATACAGATATAGTGCCATGGTCTGAAGTTTATACAGAAACTGAGATAGCAGAGAAAGGAGAGCGCGCAGAAGTTGGCGTAGCACAGGCAAGGATAGAGCGTTATGATCCTACCTCTCTGACAACAAAAGAAAAGATGGCGTTACTTAAGAAGCCTGAAACAGCTGAAGAGAAAACATGGCTTGATGGTGACAATATGCGAGAGCTTGGTAGTCGTAGAGAACGATTAGCTTTCTTACGTGCACCTGCAGAGTTTAAGAGTCCATCAGAACTTGCTGAATTCAAGGCTTGGCAGAAAGACCAAAAGGGTTTTAAACAAGCGGAATATAAAGAGAAGCAAGCGGCAGAGCGAGCGGCGCAAGTAAAAGCAGCAGAAGAGGCTGGTAAGGTTACTCGTATACCCTCTAAGGAAGGTCCGTTTACCCCTGCTGACGCAAGACGCATGTGGACAGACAAATCTAATATCACAAATTATGATCCTACTTGGTTTGATAGACTTAAGGATGACAACCTCACAGAGGATGATACTACATTCACAGTAGCAGGTCAAGAGCGTACTGTACAGGGTGAGGTAGTGGATCTCGACGCTATGAGCGTAGATGATGATGTGGTATTCAGTAAAAAGAGAAGGCAAGCTGTCGATGCTATATTGAACGCAAACCTGTCTAATGAAGCTGCGCGAACTAAAATACGCAAATTATTCAACAGTATGGATAAGACAGAGAGGAGTATTGTTCAAGAGATTTATGAGCAATACAGAGGAGGTCGCAATGTTGCGCCGAATGAAGGTAAGCGAATCGCATCCAAAACACTTGTCGGTCAAATAGATGATATTCTCAATAATAAAGATACTCCCAAAGAGCAAGTAAAAGCTGTAAAGAATATACTTAAGGAAAACAGGGAGTTAATGCTAGCTGAAGATATTGCTTTTGCTGAGGCAGTGATAAATGAATGGAACACAACTAACAACCGCATGTCACAAGAGACTACTGATTTTTTATTGAATCATACAGAATTTGGTAAAAAAGATGCAGATGGTAATTTTGTTTACTTTCTTGGTAGTGGAACCAATATTAGACCTAGACCGGCTATGTTGGCACAAAACTGGGATGCTTTAAATGCTGTATTGCAGGCAGAGAGTATAGCCAGGGGCAAAGATCTAAACGCTAGTAATGAAGTTGTAAGAAAAGCGGCAGAGATGATATCTAATGAACGTAATTTTTCTAGGTCAGTAGATAGATACATAAAAAATTTAAACAGGGCGCATGTTGATAATGGTATAGTTCATCAAAAGGAACACATAAACGAGTTGGTAGGATTTATGGAGTTGTTTCCTGGGTCGCAGTATAGCATTCCTAATCCTGTAGATATACAGGGTAATATTATACCCATTCTCTCAGAGATTCATAAATTAAAAACCGATTACATGAAAGCAAATCCTAATGCTACAACACCTTATAAAGCATTAGCTGAAATAAACCCTGCGGTAAAAAAATACAGGGATAGCATAAAAAATTCGTTAAAGAACGGAGAGACTTTGGAACAAGCTCTTATTACTGCTGCTAAAGATTTCAAGGGAATTACAAGCGAAATTGATGTCGGCACTATAGAGTCCGATGTAGAAAGCTTAACAAAGACTATTGCAGATACTCTAAGAGATGATGCGGTTTTCTCGAAAAAGAAACGAGGTGGCAAGAAGGGATACACAGAGCATTTCAACGATAGCTTCTGGTACAAGATAACTAGTTTTCTTTATGGTAAGCCTGTGCAAGCTATACGCGATGTAAATAAAAACACTCGTTTTGGCACAGCTAAGGGTACCATCACCGCTGCTGACCAAATAGCTGATCTCATACAACGGCATCACTCTTCTACGCAGCGTGCAGAGGGTTTAGAAGGTGGTACAGATCTCGTTCAAGATGTATCATTAAGAACGGGAGAATTCTATTCTGCCTTGTCTAAGATATTTGCAACCGCTACTAACCGCAAGGGTGTTATCGAGCCTGCAGAGAATGCAGAACTAATAGATTTTCTAGCCGGCAAAGATGTGAGCTTCTCTAGCCCAGAGATTGAGCAGGCTGCGACAGAGCTTAAGTCTTTGTTGGGTGATGTCTATGCTTATGCGCAGCAAGAAACTAAAGGACTGAAAGAACCACTAGACTTACGCGGTGCGGGTGATACTCTCATTCCTCGTGTATGGAACATAGAATGGTTAGCTACTCGCGAAGGTAAGGCACAATTTCTAAAAGAGATTTCAGATAAGTTCTCACCACCAGGTAGTACAACACCTATATTTGCTGATGCTGATATCACTGTAGA
>Ga0114934_10002931_pt1 | contig 10773 bp, 11 predicted proteins | sample 4SBtaG_2_FD_99695 | JGI IMG/M metagenome (GOLD analysis project Ga0114934, IMG submission 99695) | Deep subsurface microbial communities from Kolumbo volcano to uncover new lineages of life (NeLLi) - 4SBTROV10_white metaG | ecosystem: Environmental > Aquatic > Marine > Volcanic ...
CCATGAATCCCCAGGACTGGAACCTATACTCATACGTACATGGAAATCCGGTTAACTTTAACGATCCTACAGGGCATGGGATAGCAGGCAAACCAGAAGATAAAAAACAGGATCCCGCCTTCTCATGCGGAATGCCTGGAACTCCAGATGATGCTCCAAAAGACGATAAGAAGGATACCGTTACGCCGGAGACAAAGCCGCCACCGTCGACAGCCCCCGCAGCTCAGCAACCGCAACAAGAAAAACAGAAGAAACCATTAATTGCTGGTGGTGGAAAAGGGGGACGCCAAGCGAAAGGAGAACGTGGAAAAACAGCACGTCCTGACGGAACTCCCAATCCAGGTAAAAAGGCCAAACTCAGGAAAGATGGACGATATGAAATAAAGGATCCTCACACTGGAAAATCAAAGTTAAAACCAAAAGGCTGGCAACCAAAAATGAAGAACCTTCAGGAATTGGGAGATAAAGCAATAGATTTCGCTAAAGAGCATCCTGTGGAGACTGGCGCTATAGTAATAACAATACTTATTCTCGTAGTGCCTACGGCACCTGCAGTAGCAGCTCCTGTTCTTGTTGTTGCTCCGTGAATATGAAATACTAATTAATAGCGAAATTAGTTTTATTTGAACAGTTGAGCGCGTTACATGAATAGGAAAATCGGTGAATTCAGCAGTTATCGGGGAGTCATGTTCCATGGGTAGCATAGATTTCATTCAATCTGGGCCATTTTACGAAGCCGATTTTCCCGCAGGAATCATGCCGGGCATTCGTGCAACAGGCTCAGTTGTTTGAATATAACAAGCTTACAAATTATCAAGGGGAGCGAAAATATGGTACACAAACTAGATGAAAGCCGTTTATTTCACCAAGCTGAAGAAAAGTGGAGTCGAAATCAACTACAATCTGCCTTCAAGTTATTCCTTGCAGCTGCTAAAGGAGGATATGTCAAGGCCTTCAGAATAGTAGGTCAATTTTATGATTATGGAGAAGGCGTGAAATCCAGCGAAGATGCCGCTATCTATTGGTATCGCCGGGCATATAGGTATGATCACGATCCCTGTGCTGCTACTAACATAGGATGCATCTGGCGAGACAGAGGTAACATTAACCGCGCTCTTTTTTGGTTAAGGCGTGCTGTAGAGTCGGGTGATGGTGATGCTAACTTAGACATCGCTAAAATATATATTCGCCACAAACCCAATTTGAAGAAAGCTATTTCTTACTTGAAGAAGACAATTGAGGCTGATTGGGTAACAGAAGAATCCAAAGAAGAGGCTAGGTCTTTGTTAAGTCAACTAACAAGACAGAAGAAAGAAAAGATTTTGCTTGAATAGAAACTATGGAGTTCCATGGAGTTCGGGGGACACAATAAAATTGGGGTCACCCATTAGACGGCCTTTGTCAACACAAACCGTGGGGTCAGATCTTGAATCTTGCAATGCAACAAATTGCTATTGGTAATGACAGCCTTCAGCCCGTTTCTTCATGCGCTCCGGCGCCTGCGTGCCGCGCTTTGCTTGCGCGGCAGGCGGGCGCCTTCGGGTCTGCGTGAGCGTCGGCTCTGAAAGCTGAGGGTTCATGGCGAATGGGAATAGTGCTTTCTTCCCCGCCGCTCCACGCATCCCCTGCCGAAGGTTTCCTGCCTGTGCGTTGCCCGCTTGAGCGCAGGCAAGCACGCAGACAGGCAAAGAAAACCAGACGCAAGTTCTTGTTTTCTGGTGTAGCCGAGGATACACATCTTCAAGATTTCATGAGCGTGTAAAGCGCAGCAGGGACAATTGATGGCGGGGTTGAATTTTTCATGGTCCCGAAGTTCCGGGGTCACGGAATTTCCACCTACCTTCGGCGGTGGGAGCGTCTTCGGGGCGGACGGTGATTGTTTTTGCCACCATCGTTGCGCCGGCGGGGGGAACTCTCCCGCCTGACCGGCTTCGCGGCCGGTTCGTCAACGGGGGGCGCGTTGAGGCTCTTCTGGTAGTAGTCGTCGAGGAGCATGGCGACGAGGGCGGCGAGGTCATTGTCCGAACTCAGGCTCTCTGCCAGTGGGGTGAAACGGTGCATTCGCTCCGTCTTGAGGTTGTCACGAGAACGAAGGTCGGCTTCGAGCATGGCGGTGACGCGCTGGGCGACAAGGTTAGCGACCTCCCCGTCGTCGGGAAGCCGGCGCTCAATCATCTCCAGCTTGTATTCCTTGACGTTTTCCTTGAGGCGGATCTCCTCCATTCCGGCCGCGAGGGTAATCGCGACGCCGGCGGCGCCGGCCCTGCCGGTTCTGCCGGCGCGGTGGATGTAGGACTCCGGGTCCTCTCCCGGCTCGTACTGGATTACGTGCGACAGGTCAGGGATGTCTATGCCGCGTGCGGCGACGTCTGTGGCGACGAGGAAGCGCAGGGCGCCCCTCTTTATCTTACCCATCACCCTTTCGCGCGCGGTCTGGGAAAGGTCGGCGCTCAGTTCGTCTGCGTCGTAACCGAACCGTTTGAGGACTTCGGAAACGTAGTGGACGTTGGCTTTGGTGTTGCAGAAGATGATGGCCGAGACCGGGTTTTCCACCTCGATGATTTTTACGAGGCTCCGGTCCTTTTTCATAGGCGGAACGATGTAGTAAACGTGTTCGGTGTCGGCGACGTGCACGTGATCTTTGCTGAGGCTGAGAAAATCAGGATTTGTAAGAAAGCGCTGGGCCAGCTTCATGACGTGCGCCGGAAAGGTGGCGGAGAACATCGAGCCGAGGACCCTGTGGCGCGGCATGAATTCGTGGATCCGGCGCATGTCCGGGTAGAAACCCATGGAAAGCATCCGGTCCGCCTCGTCGAAGACGAGCATCTTCAATCCCTTGAGGGAGAGGGTTCCCTTCAGGAGGTGATCAAGTATTCGGCCGGGAGTGCCCACGACGAGGTGCGCCCCTTTCTTAAAGCCTTCGATCTGCGGTCCGTAGGCGGCACCCCCGTAAACCGGTACGGTCCTGAGCCCGGCGTCTCCTGTCAGGGTCATCGCCTCCCTGGACACCTGAAGCGCAAGTTCCCGCGTCGGAGTCAACACGAGGGCCTGGCAGTTTCGCTCCTGAGCGTTAACGCGCTCGATTATCGGCAACAAGTAGGCGCCCGTCTTTCCGCTTCCCGTTCTCGACTGGACCATGAGGTCTCTTCCTGCGAGAAGATAGGGCAGGGACTTTGACTGTACCGGCATGAGGCTCGTCCATCCCCCCCGCCCGCAGGCTTCCTTCAACGTCGGCGGGAGTCCTTCCATCGAAAGCGGTGACAGGGCATTTCGCGGCTCCACGACGTCAGCGTCGCCGGGGTTTGCCGCTTCGGTCCTTAACTTTTCTTCAGTTCTTTTAGTCCCGTTGTTCGTGTTGTCCATTCTTCTCCCCTTCGATACCCCCATCTCCGACGCGTCTACCAACAGGTCGTATCCTACTACAAAACCGCCCGAGGCGAAGTGGTATCGTTTTTTTTAACAGAAGATACCTCTGGCGTGCCTTCGGTTTTCTTGCAGGTCACTGCTGCCCAAAATAATTCTTTAGTGGGACAATGACCTGGATTTCGCAAGGGTTTTGGACGGACGATGTCGGGTTTTCAGGATCGGAAAAAAGAGTGCGGGGTTTGTTCTGCAATTCCTGCGGGACGTGAAGGCCGATGTAGGGCCTTGTGGCTGGCGCGGACTTCCTGTAGGACGATTACGTCGAGTTCGCGACCTATCGAAAGCGGCGGCTTGTCCGTAATCTCCACCATTTCATCCTCCTTTGTCAATTATCAATTAGTCGCCTTTTCCTTCCGGCCTGACCTGCTTCCCGTAGGGCATAGCCCGGATGAAGCGGAAGGCCCCTGCGGTGGCCTTTTTTATCTGGAATCGGTTCTTATGGTCGCGGCATGGCCGTTAGATTCCGGACAAGCCGGAATGACGGTCAAACATGAATGCTGGCTGTGAGCTGCCGCCGGATTCCGGACCCCTTCGGCTCTACTCAATGTCTTCGACAAGCCGGAATGACGGTGAAGTTGGTTTTAGATTTCTCCGCGTCCCTGGCCCGCCGAAGCCCGAAGGGCGAAGGAGGCTCCGCGTGATAACATATGTTAGACGTAAGACGTTAGGCGTTAGACGTTAGGTGTAAGGGGTTTTTCTTCTTACTCCTTAATTCTCACTTCTCACTTCTTTTCCTGTTTTGGACAGGTATGCTTGCAGGTCTTTAACGCGGAGGACGTGTCGGTCACCCCGACGGGTTTCAGGAAGGCCGTCCACGGGAGGCTCTATTGAGATATCCTCCGCCCGAGGTCTTTTCGGAAGGTTCCCCCGGTCGCGGCGCTTTGCCGATTTCTCATACCAGCCGCTTTTCTTCCAGCCGTATTTCATTTGCCTCGATTCGTACGGTTGACATTTGCGCCTTTTTTTCGTAGACTTCAACCCCTTTGTGCGATGGGAGTGGTCCGTCGCGGGATGGTAGCCAGGAGATATGTTATGAGTACCTTTTTTCCAAAGCCGGGGGAGATTCCCCGCCGTTGGTACCTCGTTGACGCCGAAGGTCAGACCCTCGGGCGCCTGTCGACTGAGGTGGCGCGAGTCCTTATGGGCAAGCACAAACCGGTTTTCGCTCCCAACGTGCAGATGGGGGATTTCGTTATCGTAGTAAACGCGGCAAAGATCAGGCTCACCGGAAACAAGTGGAAAGACAAGATTTACCGGCATCACAGCCAGTACCCGGGCGGCCTAAAGGAGATCAGGGCGAAGGACCTGATAAAACGTCACCCGACGCGACTTATCGAGAAGGCCGTCAGGGGCATGTTGCCGAAAAATCGTATTGGGGACAGGCTGATCCGGAAGATGAAGGTTTACGCCGGTGAGCAACACCCGCACAAGGCCCAGAAGCCGGAGCCTTTCCCCTTCAGCATCAGTTAAATCCAGGAGCGGATGAATGAGTGTTATTCAGTACCAGGGAACCGGAAGGCGCAAATCGGCGGTGGCCAGGGTCTATCTCCGTCCGGGCAAGGGGACCATATCGGTCAATAAGAGGAAATTCGACAACTACTTCCTCAACCCGATGCACCGGATGTTGATTGAGAGCCCGCTCGTCCTGACGAGCACCATGGACAAGTTTGACATCCTGGTGAACGTCAAGGGCGGGGGAGTGACAGGCCAGGCGGGCGCTGTGAGGCACGGCATCTCGCGCGCGTTGCTCGAGTACAATGGCGAGCTGAGGGGAAAACTAAAGGCTTCCGGCATGCTTACGCGCGATTCAAGGCGGGTTGAGCGCAAGAAGTACGGCCAGCCCAAGGCGCGCAAGCGGTTCCAGTTCAGCAAGCGTTAATTCCGGAAGCGGAAGCGCCCCCCCGGCGTCTGCGGACTCAGTTGGTGGAGCTTTCTCTTCCTTAACCCTTGTGTTCGTCCGGCATGCCGGATGGGCGCTGTCCTTAACCCCGTTTCCCGCGGGCGCCAGAGGGATGGTCAAGTTCCCCGAAGGGGATACTGGCCGATCGGCTTTCCATCCCGTCCGCGGCACGCCAAAAGGAGGTACAATTGGCGACAATCACCATGAAAGAATTGCTGGAAGCCGGTGTTCACTTCGGGCACCTTACCAGGAAGTGGAACCCGAAGATGAAGGACTACATCTTCAGCAAGCGCAACGGTATCCACATCATAGACCTCAGGCACACACTGATGTCCTTCAAGAAAGCCTCGAACTTCATTACGGAAGTGGCCGCAGAGGGAGGCAAAGTGCTCTTCGTGGGTACGAAACGGCAGGCCCAGACCTACATCAAAGAGTCGGCGGAGTCGGTTTCAATGCCTTACGTAACAGAGCGCTGGCTCGGTGGTACGCTTACGAACTACCGGACCATCAAGGAACGCGTACAGTATCTCAAGGAACTGCAGAGGATGGAGGCGGACGAAACCGGGAAGGCGGCCAGCCTGACCAAGAAGGAACGGCTCATCCTGACGAAGGAGAGGCAGAAACTGGAAAGGCTTCTCAGCGGAATTCTCGACATGGGAAGGCTTCCGGCGGCTCTCTTTGTCGTTGATATCCGCAAGGAGAAGAATTGTATTCGCGAGGCGCGGAAGAAAGGAATTCCAATCGTCGCCCTGGTGGACACGAACTGCGACCCGGATGAGGTGGACTACCCGATTCCAGGAAACGACGACGCCGTAAGGGCCATCCATCTCTTCGCGGAGAAAATCGCGCTGTCAGTCCAGGAAGGCAGGGACATCTACCAGGCGAAGGAGAAGGCCAGGGAGGAGGAAGAAGCCCTGGCTGAAAAGATACGGCGCGACCTGGAGGGAGAAAAAACACCGACGCCCGCTCCCAGGAAGACTCCTGCGAAGAAAGCCGTTGCCAAAAAAGTCCTTCCGGTGAAGGTTGGTGAGAAGGCCGAAGAGAAAGCGCCCGCCAAGATCGTCACGGTCGAGAAAAAGACGGCGCCCGTGAAGGCCGAGAAACCGGAAAAAGAATCCGAAACGGTTGCAGCCGGGAAGAAGACCTCCCAGAAGAAAAAAGAAGAAAAGAAAACCGGGCTCGCCAAGGAAACGGTGAAGAAAAAGGCGGCCGCCAAGGAACCCGCTAAGAAAACCACCGGGAAAAAAGCCCAGGCAAAGAAGGCCGCAGCCAAAGAAAGCGACGAAGCCGAGCCGAAATCGGTAAAGAAAGCCTCGGCCAAAAAAGCCCCGGCAAAGAAGGCGCCGGCCAAAAAAGCCCCGGCAAAGAAGGCGCCGGTAAAGAAAGCCGCAGCCAAAGAAAGCGACGAAGCCGAGAATAAGCCGGCTAAGAAGGAGACAACCGCAAAAACCACGGCTAAAAAGGCCGAAAAGGCGGCAAAAAAAGAACCCGCCGACGATAAAAAGGAGTAGTTCGATGGCTGTAACCGCTGCAACCATAAAGGAATTGAGAGAAAAGACAGGTGTCGGGATGATGGACTGCAAACGCGCTCTGGTTGAGGCCGGCGGCGATATGCAGGAAGCCGTCAAGATTTTGAGGAAAAAAGGTATCGCGACGGCGCAAAAGAAGAGCGCCAGGGCGGCCTCCGAGGGCCTCATTCACTCTTTTATCGCTGACGACAACACAGTGGGGGCCATGGTGGAGGTCGGCTGCGAAACCGATTTTGTGGCGAGGACCGACGACTATATCGCCCTGGTCAACGACCTTGCGAAACACGTCGTAGAATTCGCCCCCGCCGATAACAATGCTCTCCTTTCCTCTTCCTGGAAGGGAGGCGGTACCGTTAAAGATTTCATCGTTGAGAAGGTAGCCAAGTTGGGTGAAAACATCCAGTTTCGGCGCTTCGTTCGTTACGAGGGCGCACTCGTGTCCTCATACATACACGCCGGAGGCAAAGTCGGGGTGCTGATGGAACTCGGACTGGAATCGCAAGCCGATTCCTCGGACGCTGAAATAGAGGAGGTCGTGAAGGATCTCTGCATGCAGGTCGCGGCCTCTGCGCCGAGGTTCGTAAGGCGGGACGAGGTTTCCGACGAAACGCTGGCGGCCGAGAGGGATATCTACAGGTCGCAGGTGCTGGCCCAGGGCAAGCCTGAAAACATCGTCGACAAGATAGTAGACGGAAAAATGAACAAATTTTATTCCGAAAACTGCCTTCTCGAACAGGCTTTCGTCAAGGAGCCTTCCATAAAGGTTATGGATTACATTGACGGCAGGGCCAAGGCGAGGTTGAAGGTCGTCCGCTTCGCCCGTTTCCAATTGGGCGAGGGGTTGCCGGAATCGGGTCGCAAGGTTAAGTGACGCTTTCAAAAGGGCGGCCCGGTGGCCGCCCTTGTTGTATGCTGCACCGGGGGGTGAAAAGACTCGCACGGGAGGATAAGGATGAGCCGCTCAGCCTACAAGAGAATTTTACTTAAGCTTTCCGGAGAGGCGCTGGCGGGCGAGGGTAGTTACGGAATAGACCCTGCCGCGCTGAACACCATCGCCAAAGAGATTCGTGAAGTGGCGGTCATGGGAGTTTCGATGGGCCTTGTGGTGGGTGGCGGAAATATTTTCAGGGGATCCCAGGCCAGCGCGCAGGGCCTCGAAAGGGTTACCGCGGATCACATGGGTATGCTGGCGACCGTTATCAACGGTCTCGCCCTGCAGAACGCCCTTGAAAGCGTAGGGATTCTCACCCGCCTGATGACCGCCATCTCAATGGAGGCCGTCGCGGAACCCTACATAAGGAGGAGGGCCCTCCGCCACCTTGAAAAGGGGAGGGTTGTCATATTCGCCGGAGGAACCGGTAATCCCTACTTTACTACCGATTCGGCCGCGGCCCTGCGGGCGGTCGAGGTTCAGGCCGAATTGCTCCTCAAAGCCACAAAAGTCGACGGGGTCTATGATTCAGATCCGAAAAGCAATTCGGATGCCGTGCGGTTCGACACTATCAGCTACATCGAAGCCCTCGAAAAGAGCTTGAAGGTAATGGACGCCACGGCTATAAGTCTATGCATGGAGAACCGCATCCCCATCCGTGTCTTCGACCTCTTTGAAAGTGGAAACATCGCCCGCATCGTAAGCGGGGAGAAGCTCGGTACACTCATCTCCTGAACGTGGGCAGTGGTATTATGGCGCATTGCGTCGCGGTGATTCATCATTGATCAGCGTTCACCCGGGAAGCGGGTGCAAGCAGGAGGATTTTTCGGACTGAACCAGATTCGCTTGTAGAGGAGGCCGTAATGATAAAAGAGGTTTTGAAGGAAGTTGAGCAGAAGTGCGACGCTACACTGGAAGCCACTCGCAGGGAGCTGGCCTATCTCAGGGCGGGTAAGGCGTCCCTCACCGTTCTCGATCCGGTCAAGGTGGACTACTACGGTACAATGGTGCCCCTCAACCAGGCCGCAACCCTTTCCGTACCCGAACCCCGGTTGATAATGGTCCAGCCCTTCGATCCGAAACAGATAGCCGCGATTGAGCGAGCGATACTCGAAGCCAACATAGGTATGACCCCGTCAAACGACGGTCGCGTGATCCGCCTGCCGGTACCACAACTTACCGAAGAGCGACGGCTGGAACTCTGCAAGAGGGCGCGGGAGTGCGGCGAGAAGGGGAAGGTCGCGGTGCGTCATATTCGCCACGAGGGCCGGGACACGCTGGAAAAAATGGCAAAGGACAAGGATATCTCCGAAGACGAGCGCGACCGGGGTTACGCGAAAATACAGGAGTTGCACGACAAGGCGGTGCAGGAGATCGGAGACTCGGTTTCAAAGAAGGAATCGGCGATAATGGAGGTCTGACAATAGCCGCACGGTTGGTTCATGCCGATTCCCTCGATTGTCGATCGTTGGAGAACTGATGAAGGTTTCCGTCGCACTTCTCGCGGGTGGAATGGGTGTCCGTTCCGGCGGCGGCCGGCCGAAGGCCTTCAAACCCCTGAACGGCAAATCTCTTGTCCTGCACAGCCTCGAGGCTTTCAACTCAATGGAGGCGGTGTCTTCTATTCGCGTTACGATTCCAGGCCCTTACCTCGGAGAGTGGGATGCCATCGTCGCGTCCCAGCCATTCGCGAAGTACGCCGGCAGGGTGCCAGGCGGTGCGGAGAGGGCGCACTCCGTTCTTGCCGTTTTGAGAGCCCTCGATGAAGACCATCCGGATATCGTGCTCATTCATGATTCGGCCAGGCCGGTCGTTTCGGAGCGAGACGTCGCCACCCTTCTTGATGCTCTGGAACAATTCGAAGGGGCCATTCTGACGGCCGCTCCGGTCGATACTCTCTGGAAGGTCTCGGACGAGGGGTTGCTGGAAGAGGTGGTGGACAGGAATCTGGTGGCTCGGGCGCTGACGCCCCAGGCCTTCCATTTCGGGGTAGTGAAAAAAGCCTACGAGGAGGGCATCGCCGGGGATTTCATTGGAACCGACGATGCGAGCTACGTCCTGCGCCGCGGAGGCAGGGTCAAGGCCGTCAAGGGCCTCTCTCCCAACCCGAAGGTTACCTTCCCGGAGGATTTCAAAATAGTTGAAACGCTCATAAGGAAGCTCGAATGAGAATAGGATACGGCTGGGATCTCCACCGCCTTGAAGAGGACAGAAAACTGCTTTTGGGCGGGGTAGAGATACCGTTCTCGAAGGGCGAAGCGGGGCATTCGGACGGCGACGTGGTCCTTCACGCTCTTATGGACGCCGTCCTTGGAGCCTGTGCGCTCACCGATATCGGGGATCTCTTCCCCGACGACGACCCTGAATGGAAGGGCGCCGACAGCTCCCGGTTGACCGAAGATGTCGTCCGCCTGGCGGCTTCGGCCGGTCTTCGCCCGCACAACGTGGATCTTACGATAGTTTTACAGGCGCCGAAGGTCGCGCCTCACAGGGAGAAGATTCGAGCCTCAATCGCCCGGTTAACGGGACTGGGTGTCGATCGAGTCGGGGTCAAGGCGAAAACCTCCGAAGGTCTGGGCGACATCGGCGCAGGCGCCGCCGTCGCCTGCCACGCAGTGGTTCTGATGGAAGAGGAAAAAACACCGTCCAATATAACTCTTTAGCGGGACAATGACCTGGATTCTGCAAGGCTTTGGGCAAACGAGGTCGGCTTTTTTCGAGATCGGAAAAAAGAGTGCGGGGTTTATCCTGCAATTCCTGCGGGACGTGAAGGCCGATGTAGGGCCTGGAGCTGGCGCGGACTTTTTGTAGGACGATCACGTCGAGTTCGCGACGTATCAAAAGCGGGGGCTTGTCCATAATCTCCACCATTTCGTCCTGCTTTGCCAACTATTATGGCCTCTTGCAACAGTCAAAAAGAAAGCCCGTAGAGAAATTGCCATCTATGCCACCGTAAGGGCCGCACGTGTTGCGCACCCCCGCCCTCTGCC
>Ga0114934_10002934_pt1 | contig 10746 bp, 8 predicted proteins | sample 4SBtaG_2_FD_99695 | JGI IMG/M metagenome (GOLD analysis project Ga0114934, IMG submission 99695) | Deep subsurface microbial communities from Kolumbo volcano to uncover new lineages of life (NeLLi) - 4SBTROV10_white metaG | ecosystem: Environmental > Aquatic > Marine > Volcanic ...
CGAAGAGCTTGGAGTAGATATTGGCTTCATTCAGGGCGGTTATCTTATTCCAGCATTCACAGAGGATGAGGTGGCAGCATATAAGAAAAACATGGCCCTTCAGAACTCTCTCGGCGTTCCGACCAGATATCTCAGTAACGAAGAGATTAAGGAGATTGTACCTATGCTGAACACGGAGAAGATGATGGGTGCCACATTCTGCCCAACTGATGGTCATGCCAACCCGTTTGCGGTTACTGAGGGCTACGCAAAGAATGCAAGGAAGATGGGTGTGGATATAGAGCTTTTTACAACGGTTACAGGGATAGATGTGGTTGATGGTGTGGTCCGCAGGGTCAGAACGGATAAAGGCGATATTGAGACCGACTTTGTTGTTAATGCGGCAGGCCCGTATTCTTCGCTCATCGGAAAAATGGCGGGAATAGATATGCCAAACAGGCCGTATCGTCACGAAATCCTCGCCACCGAGCGCTTTCGCCACTTCCTTGATGCCATGGTAATATCCTTCCATCATGGGCTATATTTCAGCCAGACTGTCAGGGGTGAGATTGTTGGAGGAATCGGGAATCCGGATGAGAAGCCGGGATATAATCTCACTTCCAGCCTTGATTTTGCGGTGAGGATGGCAAACGCGCTCATCGAGTTCATGCCCCAGTTCAGAAATGTGAATGTGGTACGGCAGTGGGCAGGATTCTATGATGTAACGCCGGATGCAAAGCCTATACTGGGCGAGGTGGATGAAGTGCATGGATTCATACAGGCCAATGGATACAGCGGTCACGGTTTCATGCTTGCTCCCATAGTGACCCGGCTTATAGCGGAACTTATCGTTAACGGAAAGACTTCCATGCCGATTGATAGCATGAACATGCGGCGCTTTAGGGATAAAAACATGGTTCATGAAGCCAATGTTGTGGGCTAAAACTCATTTTACCTTATTTCTTTTTTACATTGTCTTCTTCAGTCATTCTGCAGGCACCGTTGCACGAACTCTGAAATGGACATGTGGAGCAGGCAATTCTGAAGAGGAGTCTTTCGGCCCCTTTGCTCAGTGCATTTTTGATATGCATCAGCCCCACCCCAGAAGTTTTCCAATACCATATGTCAGACTGCCAAGTATGAATGCGAGCAGAAGAGTGTAACCGACAGCCACACCCGTCCATTTCCATGAACCAGTTTCCTTTCTGATTATAGCAACGGTGGCCAGACACGGCACATATATCATCTGAACCAGGAGAAATGTATAGGCTACAAGCGGCGTAAAAGATGCAGTGATGCCAGAAATGAATCCTGGACCTCCACCCGAACTTGCATAAAGTACGCCCAGGGTGGTTATTGTTGTCTCTTTGGCTCCGAATCCAGCAATAAGTGCTACTATGATTCTCCAGTCAAAGCCCATAAGGGAGCCAACAGGTTGAAGAGCACGCCCTATCATTGCAGCATAGCTGCTATTTATGTCTCCGCCCGGGTAGTTTGAAAGATACCAGATAACAATCGATACTGCCACGATGATTGTTCCTGCCTTTTTGATGAATATCCACGCCCTTTCTCCGGTCAGGATAAGAATGTCCTTTATGTATGGCATCTGATAAGGAGGGAGTTCCATAAGGAACGGGGGGTGTTCTCCAGGAAGAACAAACTTCCTGAATATAATCCCCATGAGGAATACAAGAAGGAGACTTATGGCTATAAGAGATAGCATCACAAGCGTTGCCATCATGCCCTTGAAGAATATGGAGACGATGAATGTCATTACCCCAAGGCGCGCACCGCAGGGTATCAGAGGATTTATGAGTATTGCTATGAGCCTGTCCTTTTTGTTCTCAAGGGTTCTTGTGGCCATTATTGCTGGCACATTGCAGCCATAACCAAGCAGAAGAGGGAGGAAGGTCTTTCCATGAAGTCCCATATGATGCATTATACGGTCCATCACAAATGCCGCTCTTGCCATGTATCCGCTGTTTTCTACGACTGCAAACATAAAGAAGAACAGGATTATAACGGGCAGAAACACCATCACTCCACCGACTCCTGCAATTATCCCATCAACTATGAGGTTGTTCAGCCAGAGAGGTGCTCCAGAGGAACTCAGGAACGAAGTGGTTGCATTTCCAAGGGAATTGAATCCAGAATCTATCCAGCCCATCAGTGGATAGCTGAGTGCAAATGTTATTCCGAATATCGTTCCGTAAACCAGAAACAGGATGGGCAGACCGAGGTATTTGTGAGTCAGGATGCGGTCCAGCCGGCTGGTAAAGCTCTCCTCTGTGTTCCTGTATACGAGACATTTCTCTGCAATACCATCTATTATATCGTACAGGGTGGCGGGAACGACCGTTTCTATGTCGTGTTCTCCTGTCAGGGGCTCCATTGCACTGATGTCCATCAGAATCTCCTTTCCACCCGCTTTCTCCACCATTTCCACGACGGCACTGTCCATCTCCAGAAGTTTTACAGCCAGCCATCTGAGCGGATAGTCTTTCAGTGGGACTGGAGCCAGCATTTTCTCTATCTCTTTGATTCGTTCCTCAACATCTCTGTCGTATGATATCTCTATCGGCGATGTTTTTATTTCACCTTTTGCCACCTGAATGGCCGTTTTAACCAGATGCTCGATACCTGACTTCTTTGTTGCAACCAAGGGAACCACCGGAACCCCCAGAAGCTGTGATAGTTTCTCTGCATCGGTCTCAACTCCCTCTGTATCTGCTATGTCTGTTTTATTGAGGGCTACAACAACCCTGTCGGTGAGCTCAAGAATCTGCAGCGTGAGATATAGATTTCTCTCAATGTTTGAGGCGTCGAGAATGTCTATGACCACATCCGGCTTGTCCTTTATTATAAAATCCCTGGCCACGATTTCTTCTATTGAATATGCGGTCAGGCTGTATGTCCCCGGCAGGTCAACTACTTCAATCCTCTCTCCGCCAATCTCAAGATATCCCTTCTTCTGTTCAACCGTCTTGCCAGGCCAGTTCCCCACATGCTGTCGTGCACCTGTAAGTGCATTAAAAACCGTGCTCTTGCCCACATTGGGATTTCCCGCCAGTGCTATAACTATCCCGCTCATCATATCACTCCGGCATCACCGTTATCTTTGTGGCAAGCCCTCTCCCAATGGCCACTCTCGCCCCTCTCACGATTACGATAAGGGGACCACGTACTGCCCTGTTGACCACCATTACCTCTGCTCCGGGAGTGACCCCCATCTCATTGAGCCTCTTTATTAATCCACGACCTCCGCTTATAGAAACAACTCTCGCTCTCTGGTTGGGGGAAAGAAGGCTCAGCGGTAGTGCAGGCATCTATCCCTCCCTCCTTACGATTATATTCTCGGCTTCTTCCTTCCTGAGAGATATCCTGTATCCTCTTATTTTAAACTCTATCGGGTCACCCATCGGTGCTCTCCTTATGACCTCTATTCTGGAGCCCGTGGTGAATCCCATATCCATAATCCTTCTCTTCACCGCTCCGCTACCGCCGATGGAAACTATTCTGGCTTTTTCGCCGACATCCAGTTCGCTTAGAGGAATCTCCTGCATTTTAGCACCTTTTTAGGCTCACCTAGAAAGATTCCCTATTTAAAACTTTGGGGCATTTGTGGTCAATGGGGCTCATTTACCCGCTTTAAGTCTGACCTCTCTGTTGTATAATTCCTTTTCCTTCTCTATGAGTTTGAGTTCTATATCATCAACCTCTTTCTTGCGCTCCATCGCTTCTTTTTCGACATTTTTCAGCTCTTCCCACTTCCTGGAAATGAGCTCTCTTGCCTCTGTTATTTTTGTCTCGGCCTTCTTGAGGTTTAATTCCTTTCTGCTTAATTCGTTCTGGAGTACGACAAGTTCCTGTTCTCTCGACTCCACTTTTTTCTTCATCCTGTTCAGTTCTTCTCTGAGCGTCTTGAGCGAATTTGCCTTCTCCAGTATCTCTGCTTCCTTTTGCTCAATGCTCCTCTTTCTTGATTCAATCTCTTTTCTGGTCTTGCTTATCTCGTTCTCTTTTTCGAGCAACTGTTCCTGCCAGCTATTGAGATCTTTCTCCTTCTCTCCAAGCCTCTCTCTCTCCCTCTCCAGTTCCTCACGAATGCTCTCTATTCCGGCCTCTCTCTCTGCGACCTGTTTTTCCCTCTCCAGTAACTCTGTTGCTCTGGCTTCCAGCCTTTCAATCCGCTCCCTTATTTTTCTTCTGCCTTCCTTGAGCTCTTCCTCTTCGTCAGCAAGGGCTCTCTGTTTTTCCTCAAGTTCTTCCTCTTTCTTTCTGAGTTCCAGCAGTTTCGGCTCAAGGGATTTCTTCTGTTCCTCAATCTCTATCTCCATCTCTTCAAGTTCTCTTTCTCTCTGTTTCAGAGCATCTTCTTTCTCTTTTATCTGGTTTACTGCAATCCGAAGTTTTTCTGTGTTTTTCTTCAAATTCTCTTCCTTCTCCTGAAGGGCATCTCTCTTATCCTTCAGTTCAGCTCCGAGAATTGCCATCTGCTGCTCTCTTGTCTCCAGTTCCTTCCTTTTCTCCACCATTTCTCTGTTCAACTCTTCCAGTCTATTTTTCTCCTTTTCAAGCGATTCGACAGATAGCTTAATGCGCTCTTCCTTTTCCCTGAGCTCGGAGGAGATGGCTGTTTCTCTGGATTCTATCGCCTTTTTCTGCTCCTCGATCCATTCCCTCTGTTCCTTCAGCTCTCTCCTTTCCTTTTCGATTTCTGCATGAGCCAATTTCAGTTTCTCCACTGCTTCGTCGATATTTTCCTTCCTTTCCTTCAGCTCCTCTTCTTTTGCAGCCAGTTCTGACCATTTCTTCTCGAGCATTTCGGCCTGCTGTTCCATATCTTCTTTCTCTTTCTTGACTTTTGCAGCGATATCAGCGAGTTTTTCTTTTGCACTCCTGATTTCCTCCTTCTCTCTCTCTATTTCCTCCTCGTCTCTCAAAACCCTTTTTTCTTCTATACCGAGGGCTTCCCTCACCGGATTTGGGGTCTCTCCCTTTCCTTCAACTTCTCTGGGTGGAGTCTGTTCTTTTTTCTTGAATCCGAGTTCTTCCGGTTCTATCTTCTGTATATGCTCAAGGCTGGGGCCGCTCTTTTCCTTATGCTGGAATAGGGAATGCCTATGTTTTTTCAGGCTCCCATCTGTCTTATCCTTCCATCCCATAATCTTAGCTCTCCTGATGCATTATGCTGCACATGATATTTATAGATTGTCCTTCTGCCGGATAGAAGGGATAATTCCTGAAAAATTCATTTAATGGGTTTACAGGAGGGTCATGTTCACGGTCTCAACATTCTGGACACCGGATATTTCCGAGAGGAATTTCTCGACATCATCCGGGTTGTTTCCGCTCTTGTCCCCCATGACAATAAGGGTCTCAATTGCCTTCAGTCCGAAAGCTACCGGTTTGACCTGAATATCTTTGACATTCGCCCAGTCAGGTCCTTCTGTCTTTATCTTTTCTACAACAGTGTCCGTATCAACCTCCGGCCCATCGAGCATAATTCTGTATGTTATTGCTACTTCACCCATTATACCACCTCATGGTCCCTGAAATCCGCAGTTCGGGCAGGTATAGGGTACGGACTGGTCCCTGCAGTGTTTGCACCTTCCTATCTCAACCTCTCCGCAGTTTGGACAGAGGAATAGAGTGTTCCCTTTTCCTTCCAGAGGGGTTCCACATGATATGCATACCTTCTCTTTCATGTTCTAACCTCATCTGTGCGATATACTTCGTATATTTAAAGGTAGCGAATTGATGGATGGAAGGCCTGAGAGTAAGTAAAGAAACCAGTGAAATATGGATGAAGGGGTTATGAGTCTGGGTCCGTCTGGAGGTTGAGTATCTGGCTTATATTCTGGCATGTTTGTTAGAAGGCTGCTGGAAGAGATATAGTGGATAAAAACCACCTGTATATTGCGTCTCACGGAATCCTCACAGAAGAGACATCTGCGACAGAGGAAAACACAGAAACAGAGCAAACTGCTGGAGAAGCCGTAGAAACGGAAGACTTCCCATCATCCACAGAAGATGTAGTACCACCGCCTCCGGAGAACACTGAATAGATCGCTTTCTAAACCCTTTTTTCAACATTTTCAATATTTTTTGCGTCTGTAAAACGATTCTTCGAGAGAGTTAAGAATGGCCATGAAATCCAATCATTGAAAACACCTTCGCATCGCTCACAAGGTTCTCTATTTTGCAGTATTCGTTGGCCTGATGCATGGTCTCATCTATAGTACTCCATACGGCTGCAGGAATTCCCTTATATCTGATATAGGCTGCGCATGTACCGCCGCCTATGCCAACAAGCTTTGGTTCTATTCCCCTTACCTTCTCTATGGCATTTTTAAGCCGGATAACGACCTCGGAATCCGCTGGAGTCGCTGGGGGTGCAGGCTCTCCCCTGTAAACTTCTGGTGAGATTTTTGTACCCGTCTCTTTTGAAACCTTCTCTGCGACCTCATTCATCACCACCATTATATCTGTTATATTATGCGTGGGAATCAGCCGCATGTCGAAGTAAAAGACATCCTCACCCGGAACAGCATTTATGTTCGGCTGGTTCTCCTCCTTCTTTGTGGGTTCGAATGTGGATACTGGCACGGTGAACAGCTTATCCTTCTCGGAGAATCTTTCATGGAGTGCTCTATCAACCTCCACAAGATATTTTGCACCCGCTCTCAGGGCGTTTATTCCTGTATTGGGTATGCTTGAATGCGTCTGCTTTCCGTATGTTGTTACTTTTACCCAGTATATCGATTTCTCAGCTATCTCTATCTCATTTCCCTGTGGAACACCGTGGTCCGGAACAATAACGATATCGTCTTTGCGGAAAAGTCCGAGATTAACCAGGTGCTGAATACCGTATTTGCTCCCTGTTTCCTCATCAGAAACAAATACTATGGAAAAATCATAGTCTGGGGCCTCTCCAGAATCGATTATAGCTTTTGCAGCGTACATAGAGGCTATGAGCGACTGCCCGTTGTCCTCTGCCCCTCTTCCATATATCTTTCCCTCCTTCACAACAGGTTCAAAAGGCCCTGTCTTCCATTTTGAGATATCTCCCACAGGAACTGTGTCCATGTGGCTTATTATCCATATCCTCTGATCCCTGTTTTTTCCATGTATCGTTGCAACCATGTTCGGCCTTATTCCGCCTTCTGCCCTCACATCCTTCGCATCATACCTTTCTATCTCATCAAAACCGAAATCAGATATCCATTTTTGAAGAAATTCTGCCCTTTTCAGCTCCCCTTTTCCACCGGATTCGGGGCTTATTGCCTCTATTTTCAGCATCTCTTTCATTGCATCTACCATCTCTTCCTCATATGATTCGACAATCTCAGTTATTTTCATGGGAACACCGGCGGGATATAGGTAGGGGTAGAAATAAGCTTTTGCTCTCCCTTCGGCTGAGGATTCGGACAGGGTAAAAACGGCTTTGAAGATGTTCTGAACATATTTGTAGATGCGGAGCTTCATATCGCTGATGATAGGATAGCTGCGAGAATTTTCTGCCCTTTAGACCCTGGCGAAATAATTTCCGTACTCCACAGATGATCTTATCCTGTAGAAAACTATTTATCCCTGAAAAGACATATCCATCTATGAAGTTTCCCGATAGCTTTGCTCTCTATGCAGGCATACTTGCCCCGATTGTTGCCTTTACATTCATAGGCGTGGCCATACTCACACACCCTTTTTTCTCCTTTCAGCATAACGCCCTCAGCGACCTTGGGAACCCTGATGTTGAGTTGAGCTGGATATTCAACAGCGGACTTATTATCGCTGGACTACTCGGTCTCATTTTTGCGATTGGCCTTTTTGAGAGGTCGGTCGGAGCAGAGAGGTTCGCCGCTCTTCTCTTCGTAGTGGCCATGATATTTCTTTCCATGATAGGCATCTTTCCGGAAGGGACTGCTATGCATTATCCATGTTCTCTTTCCTTCTACCTCATCTCTGCCGCTGTAATAACTCTGTATGGTCTGTCCTGGGCTATAGAACCTGTAAGAAGACTGTACGGCGTTGCTTTCATCATTATGGTGGTTATCGGATTTATTATAGCCCTTGTACCCCACTGGGATGGCATTGCAATCCCGGAAACCGCTGGTGCAATAATCATATTCCTGTGGGTCTACACTGTTATCTGGCAATCCCTTGCAGGATAATCACTTCTTAATCCTCTCAAAAAACTTCTTCCAGCCGGTTTTATGGTAGTCCCCGCTTATCCTTTCGAACTCCATTAAAAGCTCTTTCTGACGGGAATTGAGTCTCTTCGGGATTATTACCCTTGTCTTTACAAACTCGTCCCCCCGTCTCCTGCTGTTTATGGCAGGAATCCCTTTTCCTCTCAACCTGAAGACGGTCCCTGTCTCTGTTCCAGGCGGTATTTTCAGCATCGCCTTTCCATCGATTAGTGTGGGCACCTCTATCTCTCCACCCAGGGCGGCTGTTGTTATTGTTATCGGCGCTTCCAGCCAGATGTCATTTCCGTCTCTTTCGAAGATTTCGTGCCTTTTTACATGCACCACGATATACAGATCTCCTGGCTCTCCCCCGTTCCTGCTGGCATCCCCCTGTCCCTGCAGGCGAATCTGCATCCCGCTGTATGCTCCAGCCGGAATATCCACCGAAAGTCTTGTTCTTTTTTCGATGTATCCGTGACCACTACAGACCGGGCAGGCCTCTTTGTATGTATATCCTCTTCCACCGCAGTTCTGGCAGGGCCCCACCGATATAAACCTGCTGAACCCTCTCTGCTGAACATGCTGGACCTGACCACTCCCATGGCAGACCGGGCAGGTCTCTGTTTTGCCGTCCTTTGCCCCTGTTCCGTTACAGGCATCGCACTTTACCCTGTGTGGGATGCTGAGTTTTTTAACAGCGCCTGTTGCGGCCTCTTCCAGCGTTATTTCTATATCGTATCGGAGTGAATCTCCCTTCTGTGGGCCAGCACGCCTTCTCCCTCTTCCCATACCGCCGAAAAACATGTCAAATATGTCTCCGCCAAGGCCTCCGAATATGTCCTCCAGGTCTGAAAAGTGGGTGAAGTCTGACCATTGAAATCCTCCGTTGCTGAAATTCTGCTGCACCCCTGCTTTTCCGTAGGTATCGTAGATTTTCCGCTTCTCATCGTCGTAAAGGACCTCATACGCCTCCGATATCTCCTTGAACTTCTCTTCTGCCTCTTCTTTGTTCTCTTTATTCATATCGGGATGGTACTTCCTGGCCAGCCTCCGGTAGGCCTTCTTTATCTCGTCTTTGGTGGCATTCCTGTCCACGCCCAGAACTTCATAGTAATCTCTGTCTGTCATTGCTCATCCCTGTCTTAAATGAAGGAGAATAAAAGGGTTTTTACTCCTCATCTATTATGCGGTAATCTCCGTCCACATACTTTCCTTCCTCTTTTTTGGATGATTCTCTGGAGGATTCTGTGGAATTACCTGCAGTCTCTCCTGTATTTGTGGCATTTGCACCGGGTGGTGGTGTTGCGGATTGATAGAGCTTTGCGCTTATCTCATAGACGGCCTTCTGGAGCTCTTCGCTCTTGCTCTTTATCTTCTCCATATCCTCCTTGGAGATGGCATCTCTCAGCTCTTTAACAAGCTCCTCCACCTTCTTCTTTTCGTCCTCGGTGACCTTGTCTTTGAACTCGTCCAGCATCTTTTCTGCCTGATATGCGAGTGAATCTGCATTGTTGATGGCCTCAACCTTTTCCTTTCTCTTTCTGTCCTCTTCTGCGAACTTCTCGGCCTCTTTTATCTTCTGCTGGATCTCCTCTTCGCTCAGGTTGCTTGTTGCGGTTATGGTTATCTGCTGCTCCTTTCCGGTTCCAAGGTCCTTTGCCTTCACATTCACTATACCGTTTGCGTCTATGTTAAAGGTTACCTCTATCTGTGGAACTCCCCGGGGTGCAGGTGGAATCCCTGTCAGATGGAACCGACCGAGTGAGATGTTTCCTGCTGCCATCTCTCTTTCTCCCTGAAGCACATGAATCTCCACTGATGGCTGGTTGTCCACTGCGGTTGTATATATCTTGCTTTTCTTCGTTGGGATTGTTGTGTTCCTCTCGATTATTTTGTCAAACACCCCTCCCAGCGTTTCAACGCCAAGAGAAAGCGGTGTGACATCAAGGAGAACTATATCTTCGACCTCTCCAGAAAGCACACCACCCTGTATCGCAGCACCTATGGCAACGCATTCATCTGGGTTTATGTTCTTGTATGGCTCTTTACCGAAGTAGTCCTTAACGAGTTTCTGGACAGCTGGCATTCTTGTGGAGCCACCCACCAGTATAACCCTGTTGATGTCGTCTTTTGTCAGTTTTGCATCCTTAAGCGCTTTTTTCATAGGCTCTACGGTTCTTTCCAGCAGGTCAGATGTCATTGCCTCGAACTTTGCCCTCGACAGGCTAATATCCAGATGCTTTGGACCGCTCGAATCAGCGGTGATGTATGGCAGATTTATGCTCGTTGTTGTAAGACCTGAGAGCTCTATCTTCGCCTTTTCTGCGGCCTCTTTCAGCCTCTGCATCGCCATCCTGTCCTTGGTCAGGTCGATACCATTCTCTTTTTTGAACTCATCAACCATGTAATCGATTATTCTCTGGTCCCAGTCGTCTCCTCCGAGGTGTGTGTCTCCGCTGGTTGAAAGAACCTCAAAAACACCATCTCCAACCTCCAGTATGGATACATCAAATGTCCCTCCCCCAAGGTCGTATATGAGAAGTTTCTCTCCCTCAGACTTCTCCAGACCATAGGC
>Ga0114934_10002935_pt1 | contig 10744 bp, 10 predicted proteins | sample 4SBtaG_2_FD_99695 | JGI IMG/M metagenome (GOLD analysis project Ga0114934, IMG submission 99695) | Deep subsurface microbial communities from Kolumbo volcano to uncover new lineages of life (NeLLi) - 4SBTROV10_white metaG | ecosystem: Environmental > Aquatic > Marine > Volcanic ...
ATAGGCTGTTGATTTATCAGGCTTCTGCAACAGGACGTTGCAGCAGAGCTTACAGGGACGTATTTACGCGTCCTTATAAATCAACAGCCTATGCCTTCAGCCCCAAACACGCTGAGTAGTTACAAGCCAAAATGACTTTATTCCAAAACTTAACGCGTAGCTATGCAACAAGGCCAGCAAAAAACAGCACATTCCATTAATATTTCAATTGAAACCCTTTAAAATAGGGTCATTCTAAAACATGGTGGTATATAAACAATGAACTACTGGTTAATGAAATCCGAACCTTCTGAATTTGGCATTGACGATCTGCAAAATATGCCTGATCAGACTGAACACTGGGATGGTGTGCGCAATTATCAAGCACGAAACATGATGCGTGACCAGATGAAAACGGGAGACTTGGTCTTTTTCTATCATTCAAATTGCAAAGAACCCGGCATTGTCGGCATCATGGAGGTCGTCAAAGAAGGCTACCCCGACTTTACCGCTTTTGACCCTGACGACAACCATTTCGACCCTAAAAGCGATCCGAAAAATCCGCGATGGTTCATGGTCGACATTAAATTTGTGCGTAAATTAAAACGCACCATCACCTTAAAAGAACTCAAAGAAAAAACTGAATTGTCTGACTTGGCCCTGGTTCGGCGTGGCAACCGCTTGTCGATTATGCCGGTCTCTGCTGAGCAGTGGGACTTTATTTTGGCATTGGAATAGCCTTTCCATATATAGCATGTTGACATAACCTGGGGCCATGCATGGAGAAGATACAAAAGACTCTATTTCGACAACTTCCTCTCAAAATAGTCTTTAATTTCATCCTGACTTTGCAGAAAGGCATCCAGTTTCTGCTTTAACGCTCTAAAGTTTCGTTGAATTGACATTATATCCTGTTGTTTCAGGGCAATTTCGAGCAATCTCACCGCCTCCTGAAAAACGACAAGGCCACAAAACCTCAGTGAACCATGTAATGTATGTGTCACGGTTTCAGCCGTATCAAAATCTTTCTTCAAAATCGCGAGTTGAATTTGATTGAGTTGGGTCGGGACTTCATCAAATAACTGATTAAAGATAGTCCGGGCCAATTCGTAGTTTTGGTTGGTTTGTTCGCTTAATTGCTCAATAAGCTGACGATAATCAATTGATTTATTTGTCATAAATTGTTTGTCATAAAAAGTTGGCAGACTTCAGAGCAAATGCACATAGCCGTCACGATAGCGACTGGCCATTAATTTTAAACACGATTACTTTGCTTTGCTAGATGGATACGACAGCTATAAGCCGTTGCCGAGAGCGGCAGCAAACCTCATCAAAACGAATATTAATCGCTTATATACTAAGCTTTTAGCGATGAACCCTACCGATTTTCTCCAATTATTTATTATATTCAAAAACTTACAAGACACCAAGACTTTTGTTATGGTCAGCGTCCTGATTTATACAGGTTTGAGCCGACACAAACTTGACTAGATAAGAACTTTCTAATATTCTATTGATTCAAATGTGTTTTAGTTCAAAATCATAGTATAACTTTAACCACATTGGCGTGAAATCAGACTTAAAACAAAAAGAGGAAAGTGTTATGGCTAAAATTGTTGTCTTAGGCGCAGGCATTGGCGGCGTACCAATGGCGTATGAAATGAAAGAACTGGTAAAAAATAACCATGAGGTTAGTGTCATCTCCGACTCACCGACCTTTCATTTTGTTCCATCAAACCCTTGGATACCCCCCAAATGGCGTAAACCTGAAGATATTAAAATTGAATTAGCGCCCGTTTTCAAGAAAAAGGGCATTCAATTCATTCAACAAGCGGCAACCCGAGTTGATCCTGAAAATAATAAAGTTCATTTAGCCGATGACACCGCTGTAGATTATGATTATTTGATTATTGCGACAGGCCCTCGATTAGCCTTCGATGAAGTCCCCGGCCTCGGCCCTGACGGCTATACTTCATCGGTTTGCCATGTCGACCATGCGGCACTTGCCGCAAAAGACTGGGAAGCTTTCATGGAAGATCCAGGTCCCATCGTTGTCGGCGCAGTGCAAGGCGCATCTTGCTTTGGTCCGGCCTATGAATACATGATGATTCTGGAAACCGAGCTGCGTAAACGCAAAATCCGCGATAAGGTTCCCATGACATTTGTCACCTCAGAACCTTATATTGGCCACCTTGGCCTAGGCGGTGTTGGCGATACCAAAGGCTTGCTGGAAAGCGAATTACGTGACAAATCTATCAAATGGATAACCAATGCCAAAGTCGATAAAATTGAAGATGGCATGATGTATGTCACTGAAGTGGATGACAGCGGCAATGAAAAACAAAAGCATGAAGTACCGTTCAAACACTCGATGATGCTGCCGGCATTTACAGGGATCGATGCGGTTCGCAATACCGGCGTAGAAGGGCTGACAAATCCTCGTGGGTTTATTATTGTCGATGAACACCAGCGCAACCCGACCTTTAAGAATATCTATTCCGTCGGTGTTTGTGTCGCATTGCCACCCGTGGAAAAAACGCCTGTGCCTGTAGGCACGCCAAAAACGGGCTATATGATCGAGTCTATGGTCACAGCAACCGCACATAACATTATGAATGAGCTGGAAGGAAATGAGCCTTCTGAACTCCCCAGCCTGAGCGCCTTATGCCTGGCTGATTTAGGTGATACCGGCGTCGCATTTCTAGCGGTTCCACAGATTCCACCACGAAATACGACCTGGTCAAATCATGGAAAATGGGTACATTTAGCCAAAATTGGCTTTGAAAAATATTTCATGCGAAAAGTCAAAAAAGGCATCAGCGAACCATTTTATGAAAAAATGATGCTTAAATTTATGGGCGTTGTGCGTCTGAAATAGGAGAGAGAACAATGACTATTGATCGTATGGTGATGGCTATTGCCGGTAGTTTTATTTTAATCAGTGTCGGGCTTGCGGTATGGCATTCCTTGAATTGGCTCTGGTTAACCGCCTTTGTAGGCGCAAACCTTCTACAAGCCTCTTTCACTGGATTCTGTCCTATGGCTATCCTGCTCAAGAAGCTGGGTGTTAAACCTGGCTGTGCATTTTAAAAAAATCCGCCTCGCAATAAAAAGGCCGGTTGAACCGGCCTTTTTTTATCAAACGTATAACCTAGACTCACAATGAATCAATAATGTCCTGAGCTATTTTCTTTTGTTGCTCATTGCCTTGCTCCAAAACCTCTTCCGCAATCGACCTGGCCGCATCAATATCCCCCATATCAATGTAGGCCTTAGCCAGATCCAATTTGGTTTCAAACTCATCCATATCTGTCAGATCAGACACCTCCGCATCTGCTACAGATGGTTTATCGTCTTTAACTTCAAAACTGCTTTCTTCAAAATTAAAGTCAAAATCAAAAGACTCATCATCCTTGCTCTCTTCTGCCGCCGACTTTTGGGTTACAGGCTCTGAAGCAGTATCGAAATCGAAGGTCTCCAAATCTTCATCATCATCTTTAGCCGAGGCTGTTTTATCGATTTCATCAGATAACGTGTCATTATCCAGATTAAAGTCCATTTTCTCTATCGAATCCTGGTCTAAAGCCGTACTTTCATCCGTTTCAGCCGAACCTTTATTATCAGCCACACGATTTAAGTCGCCAATATCAAAGTCCAATGACTCAATCTCATCCTCAACTTTTTCATCAGTTTTGTTTTTCTCGACATCCTCGCTCGTCAAACTATCCAGATTAAAGTCCAGGTCTTCCATCGAGTCCAGATCTAACACCGAACTCTCATCAGTTTCAGCCGAGCCCTTATTATCAGTAGTCGTATCATCTTTGTCAGACGAGCCGAATATATCCAAAGAAATATTGTCGAGTTCTGTTTCATCAATCAGATTATTGGTGTCTAAATCAGCAGGTGAATTATCCTGATTCGCAGCATCTTCATTATTCTGACTTTCTGTCCCCGTTAAATCCGATGCGCTGCTTTCCAGCCCCAACTCCTTTTGCATTTCCACCGCTTTTGCCCAAAATTCAGGATCATCTTCTTTTATACCCGATTGCTCCAATTCACTCAGATACTCTGCAAATGCAGCTTTGTTTTCACTGGCATAAAAGATTTCCAACAATTTCAGCTTGCATTCCTTACGATCAGGATGATCTTTTATCGCCTGCCGCATCAACTCTTCCGCTTGCTGATAGCGGCCATAGGCCAAATAGACATCAGCTTCTGCGATGGGATCGACTTCGCTTTGCTCGGCATCGAAAGCGTCAAAATCACTGGGTGTAAACTCACTCAAGAAGGAACTCTCACCGACCGTCCCGACATCATAAGCCTCATCTTCATGAGACACGATTGAACTCGCTGGCTGACTATTTATTTCTGAGTCAGGCATAACAATCTGACTGGACGCAGCAAACATGCTGTCGGCATCCATTTCTTCTTCCGCCCGGCGCTTCCTGGTCCACAGCCAGGCTAACAAACCTAAAATCAAGACGCTGGCACCACCTACGATGACATAATAAAAGTCGCTGAAAAAACCGTTTTCTTCCGCTTCCTGTGGCTGCGGCATCGAAGGCTTTTTAGGTGGCTGCTTATGTATTGGTTTAATCGCCGGCTTTTTCGTCTCAGCTTTTGGCTTTGCTACCGGTTTGGCTGCAGTTTGAGGCTTAGCGGCAGCCTCAGTTTTAGTTGCTGTTTTAACGTCTGACTGGCGGGCGGTTGGTTGTAAGGTGGCTAATTGTGCATCTTTGACCGCCAACAACTTCTGCATGGCCGTTAATTGTTGCTCAAGTTTTTCAAGCCTCGCCAATAAGGCCTGATTATCAGGCTGAGTTGCCGAACCTTTTCCCTGTTCAGCCGTTGCCTTTGCCGACTCTGCTGCTTTTTCAGTTGGCGCCTGCACGGCGGCAACGTTTGCACGCTCTTCAACAGCCGACTCCACCGGTGCAATCAATTCCAATTGACTGCCCGCTTTTTTGGCTGAAACTTCAGCCACGCTCGTCGCTTTTTGCGCTTTAGCGCGTTTTGTCGATTTATGCTGCCATTCTTGATATTGCTGCCGAAAAATATCAGCGGCCTGTTTTCGGGATAGTTTTAAAATGCTGTTAACATCGGGAATTTTCAGTTTTTTCCCTGCCATCAAGGCATTCACATTTTTCTTGTAAAAAGCCTGCGGATTCACTTCATACAAGGCAACAACCATTTGTTCGATAGAAATATCCTTGCGCGGCCTGAGTCTTGCCGCAATATCCCATAAGGTATCACTGCGCCGAGTGGGGCCGTATTCATTGTTTGCCTGCCGTTCATTTTCAACCCGAATGGCCGCATCAGTCACAGGTTTTTGGACTTGAGTTTGAGTAGATGCCGAAGAAACCGCCGTTTGTGCGACAGGAATGACCGGCTGGGTATAACTGCTTGGTGGATCGACTAAAACGGTGAACTCCCGGTATAAATTACCTTTATCCCAGGTCACTTCAAGCAGAAAATCCAAAAACGGCTCACGTAACGGTTCATTGGAGGTCATTTCAATAACCACCGAACCGTTACGCCGGACTTTTGTTTTGAATTTTATTTTAGTCAGAAAATAATTCCACGGCACCCCAGCGTCATCAAACTTTTCCGGCGCCGCCAAACTGACCCTGATATTGGCGGGATTTTCGTCTTTAGAAACAATCAGCGGAATTTCCGCATTCAGCTTTTGATTCAAGGCTGAATGCAATTTAATGTCTCCAATCCCCAGAGGATACGCACTCATCGGTGCTAGAAGAGAGACAATGGCTAAGGTTTTGTTCAAATTGCGCACGTTGTTCTCCTACCGAATAATCCCGTCACAATGTTTTCCAAAAAGAGTATTTGGAATAAGCTTAGACTAGATATATTTTTTTACCAGTTCTTCGGCAATTTGAACGCTATTTAATGCGGCACCTTTTCTAACGTTATCGCCAACCACCCATAAATCCAATCCCTTGGGATGTGAAATATCTTCACGAATCCTGCCGACAAATACATCATCATGCCCCGAAGACTCGGTCACAGCCGTTGGATAGCCGCCATCTTCACGGCTATCAACAACAGTAACGCCTGGTGCCTTTTGAAGCAGCTCACGCACCGTTTCCACCGCAATTTTTTCGCCGGTTTCAATATGTACCGCTTCAGAATGGCCATAAAATACCGGTACCCGCACGGCAGTCGGGTTAACCTGAATCGAATCATCGCCAAAAATCTTGCGTGTTTCCCAAACCATCTTCATTTCTTCCTTGGTATATCCATTGTCAAGAAAGACATCAATTTGCGGTAACGCATTAAATGCAATCTGCTTGGGATAGACTTCAGGTTGAATCGGCTTTCCATTCAGCAAGGCGGCCGTTTGTTTAACAACCTCCTCAATGCCCGGCTTACCTGATCCGGAAACAGCCTGATATGTACACACATTGATTCTTTCTATGCCCACCGCATCATAAATCGGTTTCAAGGCTACCAGCATCTGAATGGTCGAACAATTCGGATTCGCGATAATGCCGCGATTTTTGTAGTCTGCGACCTTTTCGGGATTGACTTCCGGCACCACCAGCGGAATATCATCGACATAACGAAATTGTGACGTATTATCGACCACGATACACCCCGCCTCTGCCGCTTTGGGTGCATAGTCTGCCGAAATACTGGCACCGGCCGAAAACAAACCGATTTGTGCCTTGGAAAAATCAAATTCCGCCAAATCTTCAACCACAACCGAACCGCCCTTAAAAGGAATCCGTTTCCCCTCTGAACGACTGCTGGCTAACGCATAAACATGACCGACCGGAAAATTACGCTGTTCCAGAATCGACAGCATCGCTTCACCGACCGCCCCTGTTGCGCCGACAACGGCGACATCATAGGTTTTCGACATATCAGACGCCCTCCTTTAACGCATTGATAACCGCATCACCCATTTCCGATGTGCTTACCTTCTTGTTCCCCTCGGCAAAAATATCCGCCGTTCTAACGCCGGCATCGAGGGCCGTATTCACTGCAGCTTCGATACGATCGGCCGCTGTCGCCTCAGCAAAGGTATAACGCAACATCATGGCAACCGATAAAATCGTCGCCAACGGATTGGCTATCCCCTGGCCTGCAATATCCGGCGCCGAGCCGTGAATCGGCTCATACATACCCTTGCCGGCTTCATCTAACGAAGCCGAAGGCAGCATACCGATGGATCCTGTCAGCATGGCCGCGGTATCCGACAAAATATCGCCGAACAAATTCGTCGTCACCATCACATCAAACTGCTTGGGCGCTCTGACCAATTGCATTGACGCATTATCGACATACATATGGCTCAATGCCACATCCGGGTATTGTGCCGCCACCTCAGTCATCACGTCGCGCCATAATTCGGTGCATTCCAGCACATTGGCCTTATCCACCGAGCATAAGCGTTTATTGCGTTTTTGCGCAATCTGAAAGGCTGAATGGGCAATACGGCGAATTTCAGATTCTGAATAGACCAGCGTGTTATAGCCTTGTTTTTCGCCATTTTCCAATGTTCTGACGCCACGCGGCTGACCAAAATAAATACCGCCGGTCAATTCCCGCACAATCATAATATCCAGACCTGAGACAATGTCGGCTTTCAAGCTCGACGCATCAGCCAGTTGCGGATATAAAATTGCCGGCCGCAGATTGGAAAACAATTTCAAGGCAGCGCGAATACCCAGCAATCCACGTTCAGGACGTACCGCATGCGCCAACGGCTCCCACTTTGGGCCGCCAACAGCGCCGAGTAACACCGCATCGGCCGCTTGGCACAAGTCCTGCGTCACCTGTGGCAATGGCGTCCCATATTCATCATAAGCGACGCCACCAATCAAGCCATGCTCAAATTCCAGGCCTAGATTCATGTCCGTATTTAAAAACGTCAGCACCCGCTCTGCTTCGGCAACAATCTCGGGGCCAATCCCGTCGCCGGGTAAAATTGCAATTTTTTTCGTCATCGTTAACCTTTCGTCAAATTGTTTACGCTTATGGCGCCTAACCGTCGCGTTTTATTGAAATAACCACGGCGCCCGTTTGGCTCGCTCCGCCTCATAGGCGCGAATCTTATCGGCTTGCTGCAGTGTCAGCGCAATATCATCAAGCCCGTTCAACAAGCGGAATTTGCGATTTTCATCGATATCAAAATGAATCGTCCGCCCTGTTGGCGTAGTAACCGTTTGTGCCTCGAGATCAATCGCCAGTTGATAGCCCGGCTCCATTTCATTAAACAAACTATCGACCACATCGGCATCCAGCACAATCGGTAACAGCCCATTTTTGAAACAGTTATTATAAAAAATATCGGCAAAACTTGGCGCGATAATGGCGCGAAAACCATAGTCCTCCAGCGCCCACGGCGCATGTTCCCGTGAAGATCCACAGCCAAAATTTTCCCGTGTCAGCAATATCTGCGCATCTTTATACTGCGGTTTGTTTAAGACAAAATCCGGGTTTAATGGTCGCGTACTGCAATCCATCTCCGGCTCACCTCGGTCCAGATAACGCCACTCGTCAAATAAATAAGGACCGAAGCCTGCGCGACGAATCGATTTTAAAAACTGCTTGGGAATAATCGCATCGGTATCAACATTGGCCCGATCCAGCGGGGCCACGATCGCCTTCAATTGCGTGAACGCCTTCATAGCTGTGCTCCTTGCTGTTTGCGAATATCAACAAAATGGCCGTTAACCGCCGCGGCAGCCGCCATCGCCGGACTCACCAGATGCGTCCGACCGCCATAACCTTGCCGACCTTCAAAATTACGATTGGATGTCGAGGCACAGCGTTCGCCGGCTTCCAGACGGTCGGCATTCATCGCCAGACACATTGAGCAGCCCGGGTCACGCCATTCAAAACCGGCCTCAATAAAAATTTTATCCAGCCCTTCTTCCTCGGCTTGTTTTTTGACCAGACCAGAGCCTGGCACCACCAGCGCTTGTTTAATATTAGCCGCTACTTTTTTACCGCTGGCCACCTCGGCCGCCTGACGTAAATCCTCGATCCGGGAATTGGTACAGGAACCGATAAAAACCTTATCCAGGTGAATATCGGTGATGTTCTGGCCCGGCGTTAAGGCCATGTATTCCAACGCGCGCTGCATGCTTTGTTGATTGACACTATCCGTTTCATCAGCAGGATCTGGAACAGATTGATCGACAGCCACCACCATTTCGGGCGAGGTTCCCCACGTTACCTGCGGTTTAATCCCGGCCGCATCCAGAACCACCACCTTATCAAATTGCGCGTCGGCATCCGAATGCAGTTGCTGCCAGGCGTCCACGGCCTTATCCCAAAGTTCACCTTTCGGTGCGAAAGGCCGGTGCTGGTAATAATCAATGGTCGCCTCATCGACGGCAATCAAACCGGTTCGAGCTCCGGCTTCAATCGCCATATTACACACGGTCATACGCCCTTCCATCGACAACTGCCTGATCGCCTCACCGGCAAATTCAATTGCATAACCGGTACCGCCAGCCGTGCCAATTTTGCCGATAATCGCCAGCACAATATCTTTGGCCGTCACACCCGGTGCCACATTGCCATCGACACGAATCAACATATTTTTGGATTTTTTCTGCATCAGGCATTGTGTCGCCAGCGCATGCTCGACTTCAGAGGTACCAATGCCAAAAGCCAATGCCGCAGACGCGCCATGCGTCGAGGTATGTGAATCGCCACAAACAACCGTCATGCCGGGCAAGGTCGCGCCTTGCTCAGGGCCGACCACATGCACAATACCCTGTCTGAGGTCAGCCATGTCAAATTCGGTAATGCCAAATTCGCGACAATTTTTATCCAGCGTTTCCACTTGCAACCGCGACACCGGATCGGCAATTCCTTTATCGCGATCAGTGGTCGGAACATTATGATCGGCCACCGCCAGATTACGCTCGGTACGCCAGGGTTTTCGGCCAGCCAGCCGAAGGCCTTCAAAAGCCTGGGGTGAGGTCACTTCATGCACCAGCTGCCGGTCAATATAAATCAAGGCGGAGCCATCATCTTCACGACTGACAACATGATCGTCCCATAATTTATCATATAAGGTTTTACCTGCCATTTTGATTATCCGCTTTATTTTGCTTGATCCAGCACGGCAAAAATTTTAGCCGTGATATCTTCAACTGCACCGACGCCAGGTATCGATACAAATTTTGCCGGGTTTTCGGGATTCGCGTAGTAATCGACCAAAGGCTGTGTCTGCTCATGATACACCTTAAGCCGCTTACGCACGGTCTCTTCCTTGTCATCATCACGTTGAATCAAAGGCTCTCCAGTCACATCATCCACCCCGGGCTGTTTCGGCGGGTTGTATTCCACATGATAGGTTCGACCCGACCCTGGATGAACCCGACGCCCCGCCATGCGCTTGATAATTTCTTCATCATCGACATTGATTTCAATCACATAATCAATATCCACACCCATTTTTTTCAAACCTTCCGCCTGGGCAATCGTGCGCGGAAAACCATCCAGCAAAAATCCGTTTTTACAATCATCCTGCGCAATCCGCTCCTTGATCAGCCCTAAAATAATGTCATCAGACACCAATCCGCCTTCATCCATGATTTTTTTAGCTTCCTGACCTAAAGGCGTCCCTTCGCGAACCGCCGCGCGTAACATATCGCCCGTTGAAATTTGTGGAATGCCATATTTTTTAGAAATAAACTGAGCCTGTGTCCCCTTACCGGAACCCGGACTCCCTAACAGGATAATACGCATAAAAACTCCATTATTGTGTTTGCCAGAAGGTGTCAAT
>Ga0114934_10002936_pt1 | contig 10742 bp, 9 predicted proteins | sample 4SBtaG_2_FD_99695 | JGI IMG/M metagenome (GOLD analysis project Ga0114934, IMG submission 99695) | Deep subsurface microbial communities from Kolumbo volcano to uncover new lineages of life (NeLLi) - 4SBTROV10_white metaG | ecosystem: Environmental > Aquatic > Marine > Volcanic ...
CATGGGTTGACAATTTTATGCCAATGTTTTTTTATTTTATAATGATGTTTTGACTAAAACATACTGATGTTTTTTCAACATCTTATAAACAACTAACATACAAAATTTTACAAAAAACTAAACTAACTATGCAGAAAAGGGGTGGGCAGTAATTTTGGGCGACATTATCCTTTGGTAGAGTATAACACCTGGTTTTCCAAATAATATTCCGCAAGATGGACGCAGCCTTCTACTGTGATTAAAACTATTTTTTGAGACATCTACTTCTAGTTTACTACGAGCCTGCTTTAGTAAATTCACCATACCAAGGACAAAAAGATTTTATTAGCCAACACCATGCATACATTATTATTGCCAATAAATTCTTATCCGAACGTAAATGACCGGGCCAGGCTAGCAGGCCAGGGTTGTTTCTTAAAGTTGAATTGAAGTCCCAAATCCTTTCCGCAACCCAGCAACTTTATAATTCCTGGCAAATGTTTTGGAGTTGAAATGATGAAATTTTCCCGAATTCCTACTAAAATTAAGGATTGACAACGGATAATAAATCATCGGTTTATCAAAAATTAGGATAAGTTACTTTGATACGCCCCTGATAAAGAGGTAAAGCCGGTTACCGAACCCCTGGCGAAAATGATGCCTTTCATTTTGATTTTAGTTTTGGTTTATAACCCAACTGAACCAATGTTTTTTTGTTTATTAATTTTCTTTCTTTGTCAAAGAACCAACCCCACTTATAGAAGTACTTAATGGCAGAAACAATATGATAATAAAGTAGTTTCTTATTTTTATAAGAACCTTTTTCATAATTATGTATTATTTCAGCCTCAGGATAGTACACAGTTTTTGAGTTCTTCCCAATCCGCCTACACAAATCTACATCTTCAGCGTACATAAAAAAACGTTCATCAAAACCTCCTACTTCCTTTAAAACTGATGTACGCACAAACATAAAGCAGCCAGACAACGAAGGAACCTCCATTAGTTTGTTGTAACCGGTAAATCTCAGCTCATATTTTTCGTTGCGCTTTTCTACATTTTTTCTAAATGGAGAAAACCTACGGAATATCCAGTCAAAAGGAGTAGGAAGTAATTTGCATACATGTTGAATATTTCCGTTTGGATATCTTATTTTGGGCATGACTAATCCTACATCTTCGTTTTCATTCATGAAATTAATCAAAGCTTCTATTGAGCTGGTTTCAAAATATACATCAGGATTTAGTATAAGATGATAAGAAGAATTTTTAATATAGGCATGTTCAAATGCTATATTATGGGCTTTACCAAATCCAACATTATTGGATAAAAAATAGTTGATATCAGTATGATTTTCTATTATTTTATTTTTCAGCTCTAAATCATTCCCATTGTCAATTATTGTTGTATGTATATTTTTACTAATACTTTCTATGCTAGTTAATAGTTCTTTTATCTCATTGTATTTCTGTTTATAAAGAACTATTGATATAGTAAGTTCAACGTTGCTGTTCATAAACATTGATTGTTTCTAGTGCCATCTTTTCCCAAGAGAATCTTTGAGAATGAAGTTTCCCATTTAATATCAGTTTCTCCCTATATTCTTTATCTTCAAGAATTCTACTAATCCCATCTTCGATTTCAGTTACAGAGGTCGGAGTCACTAAAACAGCGCCATTACCAGCAACTTCAGGCAATGATGATATATTACTCGTTATAGTAGGCGTACCTATGCTTAAGGCTTCAAGAACCGGAATGCCAAAACCTTCATAATTTGATGGATATACAAATATAGATGCAGATTTTAGAAGATGAAGCTTCTCTTTCTCCGTGATATAATTTGTGAAAATAATTTCGCCTTCTAAGCTATTTTCCGTGATATACTGATAAATGTTTTTTGAGTTCCAGCCTTTTTTCCCTGCTATTACTAGCTTAATTTCGGGATATTTTGTTTTTATTGAATTAAACGCTGCCAATAGTGTTACGATGTTTTTCCTAGGTTCAATAGTTCCAATAAATAAAATATATTTACCAACTATGTTATATTTTAGCTTAAGTTCCTCTTCAAATGTAAAATCCGGTTGGAAATCTGAGTATGTAGATTCAATCCCAAGGTATATCCTTTCGCATTTTAGGGGGTTAGCATTAGTTAATTTCAGAAAATCATTTTTAGTTGATTGGGATACACAAATTATTTTCTTTGCTTTTTTCGCAGCCATTTTAATAAAAAATCGGAAATATAGATTTTTTATTAAAATGTGATACTGAGGAGTAAGGAAGAATGTTAAATCGTGTATTGTAACTATTATTTTAGTTTTTTTTAATGCAAGAGGAAAAGAGTAATGTAGAGAATGCAAAACATCTATTTTTCGTTTTTTACATATTTGCGGGATTATAATTTGTTCAAAAAAAATTCTTGATAGAAAGTTCCTATATCTAGATGCATTTACCTTAATTATCTCAGCATTTTTGTCTGACAATAGCCTCTCTGTTTCATAATCGTCATTCTGAAGCAAAATGAGGTATTTAATTTTGGGGTTATTATAATCTATATTTCTTAACAAGTTGAAAGCATAATAGCCGACCCCAACTCTTTGTAACGGAATCTGAGTATAATCAATTAATATTTTCATCTATCTTAAGTTCATTAATTATTTTATTGAATTTTATTTGACAAACATTGGGTGAAAGGTATTTATTATAGTAATCTCTCGATTTTAGATTGTAAATATGCCTATATGTGTTTTTATTGTTGTTTAGAAATTGTATAAACTCCATCTTAGTGTCACACACTTGTGTAAATTCTTCAGTGATCCCATTAAAGCCATCGAAAGCCTTGTTCGTTCCAATTACGAATTTTGCATACATGAATGCTTCTACTATTTTGGTTTTCATTCCACTTCCACTGAGTATTGGGGCGATTACGGTCGAGTAACTATCATAAACGTCCTGTAAATTCTCGATATATCCTAATATTTTTATTTTTTTTTTGTTTCCCCCGATTATATTTTCCCACCCTTTGCCCACTATATGTAATTCGTAGTCAACAAAAGGCAAGACACCTTTAATAAACCAAAGTAATCCTTCTCTATTTCCGAAAAAGCTTGAACCTACGAAAAGCAATTTATTATCTCTCAAGATTAAATTTCTATCTAGTTTGGTTACACTAAAATCATCTTCTATAGAAAGGGGGATAATATCGATGTCGCTGGCTTTGTAGATTATATTTAATTTAGCTTGGTCTTTAGATGTTAAAGCTATCTTCTTGTCACTGTGTTTAACGGTACTTCTTTCATTAAAGAAAGAACTAACTAATAGTGGAGCAAAAAAGATACTTTCTGATTTCAGCTTGGCTTTGAAAAAATCAAATTCAACATTATGAAAAAAAGTAATGATGTGGATCTTTTTATCTAGTTTTTTAATTTTTTTTATCGTTCTTCCATATAGGCTTGAATCAAAATATATGATGCTGTAGTTTTTGTTTTTGATTTTTTTTAAAATAATCTTTTCATTTTTTAAAGACATCCCTCCCATAAATCCTAAAAGTGAATTATAAAGGGTGGTGAATTTGTTTTCATATCCTTCTAGGACTAGATAATTACCTTCCATCCTCGTCGATAATTCCTTGAACTTAAAGTAAATGATATCAACATTGCAATTTTTGTGATGATTTTTCACGTACTTTAAGTTGCTTAACGAGAGTTTCTGTCCTCCGGTATTATTTAATCCTAGTGCAAAACTAATAAATAGAGCTTTACTTTTCATAGTTCGGTTTGTAAATTAAATATAATGATTATGCATTAGCTAAATTTATGATGTCGTGATAATGGGGGAGAGAATATGTATAAATATAAAATAAGTAGTTGGTTTAGAATAAAAGGTGCTATGCCACTTATTCCGGCTCTAGGGTAACCATATGAAAAGGATATAATTACTAAACCTAAGAGTATTTCATTATTTGGTATATTTTTAATTATAATAAATACAAATCCAGCTAGAGAACCAACAATGATCGCTTCCAACCAAAAGAAAGAATTTCCGAAAATATAAACACTTTCAGAAATACATCCTGCAAGTTTGACATAATAGAGAGGATTGTACTTTGACATTCCTAAAATAATTTCTGATATTTGATAGTTTACGGGTACTAGGTGTATTAGCCCGAATTTTGGGAACGGTAAGGTAATCAACCAAATTAAGAACTCTTTTTCATATAATCCAGCATGTTTTGACACTGTAGCAAAGAAAGTAGGAAATTCTGTTTCTTGTCTAAATAAAATTTGCATTGCAAAGCCAAAATTTGAATTAGTAAAATTACCATTTTGCCTTATAACTGAATAAGCGTAAAAGAAGGAAATTAAAAATGGGATAGATATTATACCTAATATTATTATTCTTTTTCTATATTTTGGCATATAATAATATATGGATAGACTTGATATAAATAATATTCTTAAGATTGAACCTCTGGAAATGTAACTATTCTGACAGTATGTTATATATACAGGCAAAAATAACAATGCAACAAGTAGTTTAGGTTTATTTTTATACTTGGAAAGAGCAATGTAGTAAAATGGGAAAACTGTTAGTGAAATGTAGTATATGATTCTGGATATTATTAGTGAATTCCCGGTATTGTCTATTTCCTGACTCAATAATGACATTGCATCCGGCATCGGTGGGGAAATTAACCTATACAAAATGAATTTAGGATAAACTAAATTTAAAAGATTTATGAATAAATAGAATATAATTATTGAATTTAGATATTTATTGCTCCTTATAAATGTAAATTTATTATTAATTGATTTGTTTCTTATTAAATTTCTGATTCCTAGTTTTTTGTATATGGATAGAGATGCTTTAAATGATACATAATAGATTATTGAGTATATGAAATAATAATATATATATATGCTGTCAGTTTCAACATAAATACTCCCAATTCCATTATAAAAGAAAAACCCTAAAAATGAAAACAGTAAAAAAATCTTTTGCCAAAAGTTTTTTTCATATTTCAAGATAAAAGAAAGGAATATTACTTCAAATAGGACTAATATTATTAATCTTGATTGAATTATTTCAATTGCCATTTAATCGATTATTAATTCTTAATTGTCTTTTTATAAAGTTTGATGAAATTGTTTTTGTGGTTGTTAAAGTTATATTTCTCCATATATTTTTTTCTTTTTGATTTCCCAGTTATACTCTTCTGTACTCATATTTATAATATTTTTTAATTTTAGGATTAGTTCCCCCACTTCCCACACCCTAAGTGAGTTTGCAAATACGCCCTCATATTACATCAATTTCAATTAGCGATTCCATTTCAACATAATTTTTTGCACTGCTGTATAAATAATCTTCAGCTTCTGCAACAATACCTGACCTGACCGGATTTTCATGTGTGTAATTCAGGCACGTTTCGATTAAACTGTTAGTGCTTACTACGGCATGGTTGTCATGTGTCCAAAACTGTTCTTCACCGGATCCCTTATTATATTTTGCATGATAACTAAAAATCATTTGCAGCCATTCTTTCCGACTTTCCTTTTGATTTATTTTTATTTCGTTTAGTCTTTGCTTTGAAGTGAATATCTTTATATTCTTTTCTAAACCGAACAGCTCCCATTTTTTACTTCTCATGATCGCACGAACATGATTTGCCATTTTCACGTAAGCAAACAACTTAAGGCCTTTGTTTTTCTGCTATACACAAAGCTTTCCAGTATGATGTTCTTGTATAGCTGACGACTAATCTGCCCAACCAACTACCTGAAATGTTAAGAAAAATAGGGCCTATTGATTTTTTATCTGGTATGCGTCTCCCAAAGTTCAAAAGTAAGGAAAATTAGAAATATTCGGGTGTAGTTTGCAACTAAACCCAAGCAGGGGCAATGCATCAATCACTAAAGTTTTCCAGTTCATAATAACTAAGTTTTCCCTCTTTGCAGAATTTACTTTTTTCTATGTACATAATTACTAATTTTTATTGATAATTATGTCCGGTTTGTTAGGGAGCTAATTCATAAACAATTAAAAATTACCGTATTGATTTAAGATAATATTCAACATAAATCCATTTTAAAATAGTTATTTAAAGGTTATTTTCATTAATTAATCGAACCAGAAATTACTTTTTCATAAAGATTAATAAATGAATTAATATGGTTATCAACAGTAAACTTTTCCATAGAACCTTGCATCCTTAATAGATCTTCATTATAAAATTTAGGTTTCAATTTCAGCACCCTAGTCAATTTGGTTTTAAATTCTGATTCTGAAAGAAATAGGTATCGATCATCAAAGTTTAAAATTTCAGGAATAGCCCCTATTTTTCTTCCAATCACTAATGTATGATTTAATATACCTTCTAGTAAAGTTCTTCCAAAGGCCTCCTGTTCCTTACTAGGCAGCACTAATACTTTACTTTCTGATATCCTCTTGTAAACTTCTTTTATATTCAACCAAGGAATTACTTCTACATTATGCATAGGACCAATTGATGATTCTTCATTACCAATTAATACCAAAGAATATGATTTATCTTCTAACTCTTTAAATATTTTTATCAAATCATAAACCCCTTTTTTTTCACTTAATCTGCCAACATAAATTATTTGATTCTTTTTTTTTATATCCTTATTAATATTTACATCTTCAACAGCATTATATATAACAGTGCCATTTTTTCTTAATCCTTCTTTTTCAAAAAGCTCTTTAATGAAATTTGAAGGAAAATGAATTTGTGTTGTGTATTTATTTAGATAATAAATATTTGCTTTTCTCAGGCTTTTTTTATATAAATTAATAATTGGATTATTTCCCTCATACTCCATTAAAAAAGAAGTATCTCTAATTGATTGAACTACTGGAATACGTAGTTTATTAGCTGCTTTCCAGCACATGTGAGGATAAAAACCTCTCATAGGATTACTAACATGAATCAAATCATAATTATTTTTTTCAAAATAATTATAAAAAAAATTAAACATTTTTGTCGAAAAATAGACTCCTATTCTGTGCTTAAATTTTGTTCTAATACCTTTAAATTCTGTTCCAGTCAATATATCCTCATTTTCTTTCACTACATTTGTTCTTTCGACCTTTACAAGATTCATAACTTCAATAATATTCTCTTTTCCAATAGTCAATACATCAACTTGGATACCCTTTTTTGCTAGATTTTCCGAAAGAATTTGTGAAGAAATTTCCGCACCACCTAATATGTAGGGATTATAAAGACTTGTCACTATAAGAACACGCATCTCAAAAAAATTTCTTAGTAATAAAATGATGATTTGTTAATGTAATTATTCCATTTATAAGAATCTATTGGCCCAATAAATATTTATTGCTCTAGAAATCAGTTAAATATTTTTCAGATTCTTTTTTAAGTTATTTACAATTGACTCCATCCCAATTTCTTTTTTCAAAACTTTCCTATTATTCACCACTTGTTCTTCGCTCAAATTCTCAAGTGTATCTTCAGATAAGTCCCTTATTAAATAAACATCACAACCAATTCGCTTCAAATAATGATAAACAGTGTTTCTTTCATCAAGATAAACTTTAGACCCCATCCAGAGCATGGCTATAATATTACCCACAGCTTGCTGCCTGTAATGGTTCATAATAGTAATTCCACAACTTGATATAGTTTTATTATACTCATCTAATTTCATAAATTCCAAAAGAGGGAAGAAATTATTCCCAAATATTTTATCTCCCTCATTGTTGATTTCAAGAGCATATTCATTATCGCCATAGCTTAATGGAACAATTATTTTTCTATTACCAATATTTATTTTTTTTAATATTTCAAATGCTTCAATATGATTATTAGAAAAAGAAGCCGAGTTTCCAAGCAAAATATTATTGCCATTTATCCTATCATGACCATCTTTAAATAAAAATTCAATTGGATAATAAGAAAATTCAAAATGTTTTGTTGTTGCATTAATAACTCTTTTTTGTAAAATTAAATCGTAATCTTCTTTGCTAGCTACCACTACCGCAACTTTTTTGGCTGCTTCTGTAATTGAGTTATAATTATCTTTTTTACCGTATATTAACTTATAAAATAGAGGTCTGAAAAGGTTTTTCAATCTGTAAAAATTTGTTTTTACAAATCTTTTATAGGTTACTTCCCCATAAATATTTTCTCTAAAAATATAAGGATTACCATAGAATTCAAGACCCCAAAATATCCAAACAAACTTTATATGATTAGTCGATTTTAAAACCAATCTACTTTTGAAATAATCAAGACTATGTAATATTACAATATCATATTCTCCAAGAATATCTGATAAGGTACTTAATGTTACATCATTTTCTTCATAAAAAAAATAATTTCTTTTTTTTTCAACATGTTTTAATTCAGCGCTAATATCTTGAACTGTAATTATAAAAGTATTTTGTTTTGGAAAAGCGATTTCAAAAATCGAATCCGCAGCTTCAATAAATTTTTCATCGGGTGCAATGTGAAGAATTTTCATTTGATTTGGAAGAAGAATTTTTTAATGTTATCAATTATGTAATTTATTTCATTGTTAGTCAACTCATAATAAAAAGGCAATCTTAATAGGTTGTCAGTATAATAATCACTGCTTCCTAAAATTTCCCCATCGTATTTATCATTATAAAACTCACTTTTGTGCAAACTTAAATAATGAAAAACAGCTAGGATATCATTCTCTTTTAAATATTTAATCAGGGCACTTCTTTCCTCTAAATTATTAATAATAAGGAGAAAATAAAGAACTTTATATTCTTTCTTTTTCTGAACATCATATAAAAGATTGGTAACAGATAAAAGATAAAATATGTTCTTCCACCTGTTTTTATAAAAACTATAAGAATTAATAAAACGTAAAGTATTAAATTTAAAGGCTTTATTGTTTTTTTATTTATTAGTAATAGTAATAAAGGTATTAATATTAAAATGGATGGTCCTTTTATTCGTTCTTGTGTTCCAATGGAGTGAATAAGATCGTTATTAAAAAAATTAAAAAGAATGTTTCCCGGTTTTAACAAAAATAGCCAAACAGGGATATAAAACAATAGGATGTAGGGCAATAATTTTTCAAAAGTAGTAAGAGAAAGTTTGTATTTTAATGTGATGAAATAAACTAAAGGAATGTAAACGAAAAAACGTAGTTCAGTTATAAAATATTCATACTTAATATTGCTCATTCCTGATTTTGCGCTAAAAATTCCAAGTATTAAAACTAACAATAAGATTGTAACAACCTTAAAATCAATACTTTTGAATTTTAGGCTTGGGTTTATTCTTAATAACGAAATTATTAACATTATAATTAGCAAAAAATCAAATAATCCAAAGCCAAAAATAATTCTTCCTGTGCCACCGCCAAATGAAAATAAACCAAGTAAAATTAACAATACAGTATCGAAATCTTGTTTCTTGGAAGTAAATGTTGTGTGCTCCATCTAATTTTTAAGTTTCGAAAAAATTTCAAGATACTGATCAATAACAATTTCATCTGAAAATGATTTCGATTTTTTAAGTGCAGCTTTTTTAAGCTTTGCATCTATTGACTTATCAAGCTTGTGATTCTTGATGGTATTAATTAAACTATTATGAATCTCTGGATAAAATACATACCCTGTAATACCTTCATCAATTAATTCCGGTATACCTCCACGATTACTTCCAATAACGGGGACTCCATATGAATAAGCTTCAATTATAACCCGTCCAAATGATTCATTAATTAATGAAGGAATAATCAGACAATCTATTTCCTTGAAAATATTTTCTGGTTTTTCGTATCCAAAGTATTTAATATTAGGATATTGTTGGGTGAATTTTAGAATTTTTTTGATATATGAGGAATCTCCAGTACCATATATGAATAACTTATTTTTAAAAGCTTTTTTTGTAAAAGCTTTTAAAATTAAATCTATTCCTTTTCTTCTATTCAAAGCACCAACATAACCAAATATGGTTTTTTTATTATTTTTATTTTGAATTTTTTTATTACTATTCAATTGAAGTGCATTGGGTATAACAGATTTTATAAAAGCATTTTTAAAATAACCATTTTTAAGATGTTTTTGGATAATATATTCACTTATTCCAATAACACAATTTACATGAGAAGAAAGCTTTAGTTTTCTAATAGACATCAGTTTGCCAAAAACAAATTTATCTATAAAATTCTGGTCTGTTGAAATTGTCGTGCTCATGTTCATTAGATAATGATCACGGAGGATATGAACAAGTGGTATTTTTTGTTTACTAATAATCTTCCAAACTTTGCATGAGAATTGAACGAGATTATTTGTAAGAATAATATCTGGCCTGATTTTTTTTAATATTCTTTCAAATTCTTTAGTATTATTCAAACCATATGAATCAATAACATGCCAAAGTATTTTCTTAAGTATTGAAAATTCTTTAGCATTTTTTAGCCAGTATAAATTACCCAAATTGGCATAATAAATATCTACTCCATTAATTTTTGTCTGATAATTTTTGTCTGAAGTAGTAATTACTGAAACTTTAAGACCTTTTTTGGCAAATGCTTCCGCCAAAATTTTCGTTGATTTCTCTGCTCCTCCTTTACCGTTGGGAAAATAATAGGTATTTAAGAGTAAAATTTTTTTCACTTATTTACTTCCTTATATCCGCAACAAAGTTATTAACAATTCAGGTCAAATAACTGTGCAATAATAAATTGCACAGCATTTAACCTGATAAAAATTTCACTTATTTTAGTGGTACGAACAACAAA
>Ga0114934_10002939_pt1 | contig 10735 bp, 12 predicted proteins | sample 4SBtaG_2_FD_99695 | JGI IMG/M metagenome (GOLD analysis project Ga0114934, IMG submission 99695) | Deep subsurface microbial communities from Kolumbo volcano to uncover new lineages of life (NeLLi) - 4SBTROV10_white metaG | ecosystem: Environmental > Aquatic > Marine > Volcanic ...
ACATGTCGTATTCACGGGCACCTCGATGGGTGGCTACGCGGCCTGCGCCTTTTGCGGCCTGTCTCCGGGGGCAACCGTCGTCAGCTACTCACCGCAATCAACCCTGAAAAAGGATCTGGTGCCGTGGGAAAAACGTTTTAACCGCGGACGCCAGCAGGACTGGAGCGGCCGCTACGCCGATGCCTCCGCGCTGACAAGCAGCGCAAAGAAAGTCTATCTCTGTTACGATCCCTACATGACCGGCGACAAGGCCCACGCCGACCGGTTTCATGGCGACAATATCGCCCATCTGCATACCAATTACATCGGCCATAAATCGGTCGTGTTCATGCGTCGCGTCGGCATCCTGAAATCCGTTACCAGCATGTGCATTTCCGCCGAAATGACGCCGGAAATCTTCAACGGGCTTTACCGCGCAAGGCGCAAGATGCCGTGGTATTATTCGGCCCTGATGGACATGTCACTGGAGCGCGGCCACCGCAAACTGGCCGAGCGCATCGTTCAATCCTGTGCCGAGGCCAGCGGCAATGCCCGCCTGCCAATGGCCCTTCGTCGCCGTCGCCGCGCCTATTTTCAAAAACTTAAAGACAACAAGGAAAATGCAAAATGAGCGTCCCTCCCGACCTTTCCACAGGTGCCGCTGGTGTCATTCACGAGGTCAGGGATGGCATCATCGTTCCGATTCCCAGCGACGTTGACACCCAACAGGCGCTGAATACCGGCGTTCTGGATGCCGAACATCGGTTGATCGCCGAAAGCACGACCTGGCGCGACGGGCGCGCCTTTTCGCTGCCGCCGCGCGAGATCAGCGCCGAAGAGATCACCCGCGAGGGCGGAAATGTCATGTTTGGCGGTCTTATGTTTGGCCATTTCGGACATTTTCTGGTGGAAACGACCGCCCGCCTCTGGGCTTACGAGCGCTTGCAGGACAAGATCGACAAGATTGTTTTCGTCCCAAAAGTGCAGCGTCGCATCGATCACGTCCAGAATGTCTACACCCCTTTCATGCGTCTTCTGGGGATCGAAACCCCCATCCAGAACATCCCGGAGCCGGTTCAATACGACCACGTTTTCGTGCCACAACAGGGGTTTGGCATGTTCGGCATGATCGAGGGGCTGCCCGAATACCGCAATTTCATGCGCGCCCGCATGGGGCAGAAAATCCGCGATGACGGGGCGAAAAAGCTCTACGTTTCGCGCTCGGCCCTGCCGATGCAGCGTGGCGGCCTTCTGGGTGAGGAGTTGATCGAAGAGTATCTGAGCGCGGAAGGCTACGAGATCTTCCACCCACAAAAACACGACTTTGAAACCCAGCTTGCCGCCTATAAATCTGCGGATTTCATCGTCTCGCCCGACGGCTCACCGCTGCATATGGCCGCGCTGGTGGTCAAGCCAACCACAAAAATCGCCGTGCTCGCCCGCCGCCCCGCCGTTGCCGCGCAGTTCGAGCTGCAGTTCAAGGCGTTCTGCAACATCGAGACGGTCACCATCGACGCCGTCAAATGCCACTGGATTCCCGAAAACAACGCCCGCCCCAGCCGCCTGTCCTACGGCGAACTGGACCTGGCCGAGGTTTACACCCACCTAAAAGACGGCGGCCTTATCACCGGCAACACGGTTTGGCAGGACATGACCGACACGCGCCGCACCGAAATAATGGCCGATCTCAAGGAGCGCCAGAAAATCGGCTTCAAACTTTATCAACCGCCCGCTTAGGCCCACCTTGTTTCCCACCTCGTCAGGCGCCATATAGTCGGCAGGACGGAGGCCATAATGAGCGAGCACAGAAAATTCCCCGGCTGGCACGGGACAACCATCATTGGCGTAAAAAAGGACGGCGAGGTCGCGCTGGTCGGCGACGGGCAGGTGACGCTGGGCCAGACCGTCATCAAGGGCACCGCGCGCAAGGTGCGCCGCCTCTCGCCCGGTGGGTTTGACGTGGTTTGCGGGTTTGCCGGATCGACCGCTGATGCCTTCACCCTGCTGGAACGCCTTGAGGCCAAGCTCGAGGCCGCGCCCGGACAACTGGCCCGTGCCTCGGTCGAACTGGCCAAGGACTGGCGCATGGATAAATATTTGCGCAATCTCGAGGCCATGCTGATTGTTACGGACGGCAAGGACCTGCTGGTGATTACCGGTGCTGGCGATGTGCTGGAACCCGAACACGATATCGCCGCCATCGGCTCGGGCGGGAATTATGCGCTGGCGGCTGCACGGGCGTTGATGGACAGCGACAAGACGGCCGAGCAGATCGGCCGCGCCGCCCTTGCCATTGCTGCCGATATTTGCGTTTACACCAACGGCAACGTGACCGTGGAGACCATAAAACCATGACCAACCTGACCCCGCGCGAGATCGTCTCGGAACTTGACCGCTTTATCATTGGCCAGAAAGACGCGAAACGCGCGGTCGCGGTCGCGCTCAGAAATCGCTGGCGCCGCAAGCAGTTAAAAGGCGATCTTAAAGAAGAGGTTTACCCCAAGAACATCCTGATGATCGGCCCAACAGGGGTTGGCAAAACTGAAATCTCGCGACGCCTCGCACGCCTTGCGCAGGCGCCATTTATCAAGGTCGAGGCCACAAAATTCACCGAGGTCGGCTATGTCGGGCGCGATGTCGAACAGATCGTGCGCGACCTCGTCGATTCCGCAATCCTGATGGTGCGCGCGCGCATGCGCGAAACCGTAAAGGCCAACGCCCACAGCGCCGCCGAAAACCGCGTCATCGATGCGCTCGCCGGTAGCGACGCCCGCGAAGCGACCCGCGAAATGTTTCGCAAGAAACTGCGTGATGGGGTGCTTGATGAAAAGATCATCGAACTCGACGTTGCCGATACCTCAAACCCGATGCAGATGCTTGATGTGCCCGGACAGCCGGGGGTGGGCATGGGCATGCTGAACCTCGGCGACATGTTCGGCAAGGCTTTTGGCAACCGCACCCAGCGCCGTAAGCTGAGCGTCGCAGACAGTTACGAACTGCTGATCAACGAAGAGGCCGACAAGCTGGTCGATCAGGACGTTGTCGCCAAAGAGGCCGTAAAATCGGTCGAGGAAAACGGTATCGTCTTTCTGGACGAGATCGACAAGGTCTGCGCGCGCTCGGATGCACGCGGCGCCGATGTCTCGCGCGAGGGTGTGCAGCGCGATCTTTTGCCCTTGATCGAGGGCACAACCGTGTCAACAAAACACGGCCCGGTCAAAACCGACCACGTTCTGTTCATCGCCTCGGGCGCGTTTCACATCGCCAAACCCAGCGATTTGCTGCCCGAACTTCAGGGCCGCCTGCCGATCCGTGTCGAACTTCGCGCGCTGACACAGGATGATTTCGTGCGAATTCTGACCGAAACAGACAACGCGCTCACCCGCCAATATACGGCGCTGATGGCAACCGAGGAGGTCGAGGTGACCTTCACCAAAGACGGCATAAAGGCGCTGGCCAGCATCGCCGCCGATGTCAACCAGTCGGTCGAAAATATCGGCGCGCGCCGCCTTTACACGGTGATGGAGCGCGTCTTTGAAGATCTCAGCTTTGATGCCCCCGACAGGTCGGGGACCAAGGTCACGATAGATGCCGGTTTCGTGGAAAAAAACCTCGGCGATCTGTCACGCTCGACCGACCTCAGTCGCTACGTTTTGTGATCGGCGTCTCTTTTGCAATAATACGCCTGCGGGAGGCACGAGGCTGCGCTAAGCGTGGCGTCGCCTGAGGTAAACATAATAGGCGCCGCTGCCGCCGTGTCTTCTGCTGGCCTTTGTCACCTGCAGGATATGAGGCGCGATCCCCGGCTGTTGTAGCCAATCGGGAACCGCGTGCCTCAGAATTCCGCGGCGTGTCGGCATGATGCCATCGCTCGGCGTTGTTTTCCCCTTGCCGGTGATGACCAGAATCAGGCGCTTGCCGGCGCCCTGGCATTGACGGATATAGGCAATCAGAGCCGGGTGTGCCTCGGCCTGGGTCATCCCGTGCAGATCGATCCGGCCCTCGACCTTCAGCTTTCCCTTTTTCAGCCGGTCAAAATTCCGCTTGTCCATGTTTGGACTGACCGTCGCCATGCGAGAATCCAGATCGGGGAAAAGGTGCGATTTTTCTGGTTTCACAGGGGCCAATTCGCCTAGTCGAAAGGGTCTAAGCGTGGTCTGCGGCACCAGCGCGCGACTTGAAGCCCCTTCATGTTTTACAACATTATTTACACGCAACACATTCAAAGGTCTTGCTTTTTTGACAACCTCATTCCACAGTTGCCGCTCTTCCCCGGTCAGGTGCCGGTGTTTTCCCGTCATCCGCGTCACCGCCCTGATCCCCCTGCCACCAGACGTTCGGCGATGGGGATTGGCAGCAATACGACCATGCGGCCCTGATTTCGGATGCGCCCCGCGCGACGCCCAGCCTCGTCGCCGGTGCCATAAAAAATATCAGCGCGCTGCGGCCCCTTGATCGCGGCCCCGACATCTTGCGCAACAACCAGCCGGCGGATGCTGTTCTGCCCGCCCATCTCGATCCAGACCGGGGCACCCATCTGCGTATATTTCGGATCTACCGCAATCGAACGGCCAGCCGTCAGCGGCCGTTCGAGCGCGCCAAGAGGCCCGTCCCGTCCTGAATCCTTGCGGCCGGGCATGATCGACAGCCGGCGAAAAAAGACATAGGACGGATTATAGTCCAGCGCTTCCATGCCCTTTTTTGGATTTTTTCGGAACCAGTTTTTCAAGCCTTGGATCGAGGCCTCTTCGGCCGGGATTTCACCCTTGCGCACCAGCTCGCGCGCGGCCGAGCGGTAAGCTTGGCCGTTTTCCCCGGCATAGCCCACTTGAATCTGGTTGCCATTGGTCAGGTCGATCCGCCCCGAGCCCTGAACATGCAGGTAATAGGCCTCGACCGGGTTATCTACATAAGCAATCTCCAGCCCCTTGTGTTCAAGCGCGCCGGCATCGATCGCCTTGCGCGTCAATTTTGGATCACCCGGCGTCAGGTTTTTCGGTTTCATGTAGATCGGGTATTTGTAATGTCCTACGCGGTAGAGCGACCCTTTCAGAACCGGCTCGAAATAGCCGGTAAACAGCGCCGTCTTGTCGGGTCGAACGACGACCGGCAGGAAAAACATCTGGAAAAACGAGCGCGCATCCGGCCCGGTTTCGGCCAGCTTGCAAAGCGGACCCCACGGTTTTGCCGAAATGTCCTGACAGGATTTCACAAAAGCGGCGAGGGCGGCTTTCTGATCGCCACCCTGCCAGCCCAGCAGATCGTCAAATCGCGTGATCTGATAATGCGCTCCGGCGATTGCCGGGGGAATGCCGGCTAGAGCGACGGCAGCAAGGATGAAAACCGCCCGCAACCTGCGCAAACTCCCGCGGTTCATCCGCCCGTGGCCACCAGTTGCCAGTTGGGGTCGTCGCTGCCCATGTCGCGGGCAAAGGTCCAGATGTCCTTTTGGCGCTTGATCTCTTCGGGCTTGCCTTCAATGATTTCGCCGGCCTTGTTGCGCACAACCGAGGTCATCTCGCCAACGAACCGGATCGTGATTTCCGCGCGCTGGCTGGCAGGATCGAATGTCGCCTCCTGCAGCTTGAGTTCGCGAATACCGATAAAGGTGGAATCCACCCTCAGCCCGTCGGCAAGGCGGGTGTCAATCACCCCCGAGAAGGTTGCATAAACGTCATTCGACAGGAATTGACGCAGCGTCTCCTTGTCGCTGGCCTCAAACGCCCCGAGGATCATTTCATAGGCCGACCGCGCACCCGACAGAAACTCATGCACCGAAAAACCCGGTTCGGCCCGCTTCATCGCCGCCAGCGCCTGACCCGTGCTGCTGTGCAAATCGACATAATCAGCGATGTCGCGATCAATCCCGCCCTCGACCACGGAAAGGTCCGGTTTGCTGGGGCTGGGGCCGGTGGGGACAACGGGATCGGGGGCGTTGTCCTCGAACCCGTTGCGCGTTCCCAGAACGTTGCGCAGGCGCAATATCAGGAAGACGGCGATTCCTGCCAGAACAATCAATTGGATGACGGCGGAATTCATAAAGGCGCTCTCCTGAAATTTGCCAGCGGGTCATGGAAACCCACCCCGTTTGCACATATGTATGTCACACGTGGGATCAAGTCCACCGGGCGAACCCGGCGGAAAAGTTGGAGAAACATGAAATGTGGCTGTTATCGCTGTTTATCTGGGTGCCGCTGATCGAGATCGTCCTGTTTGTCGAGATCGGCGGCGCGATCGGTCTGTGGCCGACGCTGGCGATTGTCGTGCTGACGGCCATTCTGGGGACCTCGCTGATGCGTGCGCAGGGCATCATGACGCTGAACCGCCTACAGGAGGCGCTGGCCACCGGCGCTAACCCCACCGACCCGATGGCTCAGGGGGCAATGATCCTTGTAGCCGGGGTTCTTTTGTTGACACCAGGGTTTTTTACAGATGCCGTCGGGTTTGCGCTGCTGATCCCACCGCTACGCGCAGCACTGTTGCGCTGGTTGATCGGCCGATTTTCCGGCAGCGCAGGTTTTTCCTTTGTTGCCCGCCACCAAACGGGGCCCCAAACCCGCGCGGGCGGCGGCACAATCAACGGTGACTACACGGTTCTGGACGAGAGCGACGGTGACACGCCAAAAGGATCCTCTGGCTGGACTCGGCGGTGAATTCAGGCGTTTCCCGCATTGAAGCGGCCCCACCGCTCTGCTAGGGGTGGCGCCGGAAAACACATCATTTCAGGAGCGTTCAATGGCTGACGACATAACACCCCCAGAGGCTGCCGAAGTGCAACAGCCGCGCATGCAGATCCTCGGACAGTTCATTCGGGACATGTCTTTTGAAAACGTCGCGGCCCAGAAGGGATTCGAGGGGGATATCCAACCTGATGTTCAGGTACAGGTCAATCTCGACGCCCGCCAGCGTGAAAAAGACAAGAATTTCGAAGTTCTGGTGAAGCTGAATATTGAATCCAAGGTCAAGGAAATGGACCAGGTTCTGTTTATTCTCGAGATCGAATATGCCGGTATCTTTCATATCGAGAACGTGCCCGACGATCAGTTGCACCCGTTCCTTCTGATCGAATGCCCGCGCATGATTTTTCCCTTTGTGCGCCGCATCGTCAGCGACGTTACCCATGACGGTGGGTTTCCGCCGCTGAATCTGGAAAACATAGATTTTCTATTGCTTTACCGGCAAGAGTTACAGCGCCGGGCCGAGGCCGAAAAAGCCGGAAATCCCATCGTCTGAGGCGACTAGCCGCGTTTGAATCGCCGCCAGAGGGCCCCATCGCCGAGGCTGTCAACAAAGGCGTCGTGGCGCTGCGCCTCGTCTTCACTGAGGCGTGGCGGCAGATTTTTCGCGCGCGGTGCGGGGCTCCAGACCTGCCCGCCGGGTTGCGGCACGCTGGCCCCTTTGGGGCTGACGCCGAGGGCGAAATCCGGTTGGCGCCCGCCGATCAGTTCCAGATAAACCTCGGCCAGGATCTCGGAATCGAGCAAGGCGCCGTGTTTCTCGCGCCCCGAGTTATCAACCGAAAATCGCCGGCACAGCGCATCCAGCGAGTTTTGCGCCCCCGGATATTTCTTGCGCGCGATTTCCAGCGTATCCAGCGCCTGCGTCATTGGCAGGCGCGGCAGATCGCACCAGGACAATTCGGCATTCAGAAATTTCATGTCGAAGGCTGCGTTATGAATGACCAGCGTTGCATCCCCCGCAAAGGCCAGAAAATCTGCGGCGATCTGGCGAAAAAGGGGTTTGTCGGCAAGAAATTCGTCCCCCAGGCCGTGCACCGCAAAGGCCCCTTGGGGCATGCTGCGCTCGGGGTTGATATATTGGTGATAAACCGCGCCGGTCGGCATGTGGTTCATCAATTCGACGGCGCCAATCTCGACAATCCTGTCACCGCTGGCCGGATCCAGGCCGGTCGTCTCTGTATCCAGAACAACCTCACGCATTTTGGTCAATCCTCTGCTTTATGTCGGCAAGAACCCGTTCGACCGCCTGTTCGGCCGCCTCAAAGGTCGGCGTTTCTATGATATAGTCGGCACGCTCCCGTTTTTGCCGATCCGGCATCTGTTTGGCAAGAATTTGATTAAAATGCGATTCCGTCATGCCCTCGCGCGCCAATACTCGCGCCTTTTGAACCTCAGGCGGGGCGGTGACAACCAGAACGGCATCGACCATCGCCTCGGCCCCGGTTTCAAACAATAGCGGCACATCGACAACAACCAACGGCGCATTTTCCCGGCCTACCGCAGCGATGAAATCGGCCCGGTCCTTGGCAACAAGGGGATGCACGATCTGTTCGAGACGCGTCATTGCGCAGGCGTCGCGCGCGATCCAGTCGCGCAGGCGCGGGCGCGAGACGCCATTTTCGTCAATCGCCCCGGGACATAGTGCGGCAATCGGCGCAACTGCCGCACCGCCTGCCCCATAGAGGCGATGCACGGCGGCATCCGCATCCCAGACGGGCAAGCCGCGCGCGCGGAAAAACCCGGCCGTTGTCGATTTTCCCATGCCGATCGAGCCGGTCAATCCCAGAACAAACGGTCGGTTTTCCGTCATTGCCCCAGAACCGCCTGTCGCAGCGCCTCATCCACCTCGGGGCGCTTGTGAAACCATGTTTCAAACCCCGGCACTGCCTGATGCAAGAGCATACCCAAACCGTCGACCACCACGCATCCCTTTTTCGCAGCGGCGGCCAACAGCGCAGTCTCAAGCGGGGTATAGACGATATCGGTGACCAGTGTGCCACGTTTGATCGCGTCCAGCGGGAAATGCAGTTCGGGCTGGCCACGCATCCCCAGCGAGGTCGTGTTGACCAACGTGCCGACATTGGACAGTTCCTGCGGCGCATGGTTCCATTCCAGCACGCGCACGCGGGCGCCAAAATGTTCGCGCAGCATCTCGGCCCGGTTGCGGGTTCGGTTGACCAGCCAGATCTCGGGCGCGCCTTCGCCCAGAAGCGAAGAAATCACCGCACGCGAGGCCCCACCGGCCCCCAATACCATCGTCGGCGCCTGCTGGGCAGTCCAGTCGGGCGCGCTCTGCCGAATATTGCCGATAAAGCCATAGCCATCCGTGTTATCAGCCCTGATCCGGCCATCCCTGAGAAAGGTCAGAGTGTTGGCCGCCCCGATCAGCGCCGCCCTATCGGTGATGACATCCGAAAAGGACAGCACGGTTTCCTTGAACGGCAGGGTGACATTGGCACCACAAAACCCGAAATCCGGCAACTTGCGCACATGTTCTTCCAGCGTTTCGTGGCGCAGCTCTATCGGAACATAATAGCCGGAAATCCCATAACGCCGCAGCCAATGCCCATGCACCCGCGGCGACAGGCTGTGCGCAATGGGCGAGCCGATCACGCAGGCCAGAGGGATTCGTTCTGCCGTCATTTTGTCAAAACCCCCGTTTCCGCCATGAAATCCAATATTTCGACGAGCGGCATGCCCAGGACCGTAAAATAGTCTCCTTCTATGCGCGAAAACAAGCGGACACCGTAGTCCTCCAGATGGTATGCGCCGACTGTGGTTAAAACGTCGCCGCCAAGGCGGCTGATATAATCCTCAAGAAACGCATCGGAAAAATTGCGCATGGTCAGGCGGGTTTCGCCCACGTGCCGCCAGATCGCCTGACCGTTGCGTGCAATCACCGCCCCCGAATAGAGGCTGTGGCGCCGACCGCGCAGTTTTATCAGCTGGGAAATCGCCTCGGCCTGATCCCGGGGCTTGGAAAATATCTCTCCGTCGCATTCCAGCACCTGATCGGCGCCGATAACGGTCGCCAGCGGTGATTTTTCTGACACCTGCAGCGCCTTCATCTGGGCCAGCGCATCGGCAATATCCCGGATGGGTGCCGCCTGATTGACAAGGGCGGACTTTAAGGACTCCTCGTCGACGAGCGCCGGATGGACGGTAAATTCAACCCCGGCGGCCCGCAGCATAGCGCCACGCGCGCCCGAGGCCGAGGCGAGGATGATTTCATGACTCATTGGAAAACCCTGTGGATATTAACCCCTGGACAACAGGTATGAATCGCAACTTATCCCCTTTCAACCGCCAAAACCACGGAAGGTCAGGATTTATCCCGCCAAGACGCGGCGTTTGTCCACAAGGAATAACCCTGTCCCGTGCTGTTGGCAGATCGAAAGAAGTTGACAGAGTTCAAAGTTTTCCCCAGAAAAATCAACAAGGATAGTTATTATAACTATCTATTTTAAAACGATTATTTAAACTTCCTGACAGAGGGGAATAAATGTATCGTGACAATTCAAATTCCACAATCATGAAAAATTTTGTGGATTGATATGGTAATCCCACCTTTGCGCTGCGCCTACAAATACAACAACTTTCTCTTAATATTTATTTATATTAGGAAGGCCGAAACGTTACTCTCTCGTAAAGGTCTGTGAATGTCCGATTTTCTGCTGTCCGTTTATCCTTGGACAAAAGCGTTGCATGTGATCTCTGTCATTGCGTGGATGGCGGGCATGTTTTATCTGCCTCGCCTCTTTGTTTATCACACCGAAACTGCAGCTGAGAATCCGGCAATGCAGACGCAGTTTGTCATCATGGAACAAAAGCTGCTGCGCCTCATTATCAATCCCGCTATGATTTCCGCCTGGGTGTTTGGCGGGCTTTTGGTCTCGACTCCAGGTATCGTTGACTGGTCTCAGGGCTGGCCGTGGGTCAAGGCGGCGATGGTTCTTGGGATGACGTGGTTTTATCACTGGCTGGTGCGCCGCCGCAAAGAGCTGAAAGACGGGACA
>Ga0114934_10002940_pt1 | contig 10732 bp, 7 predicted proteins | sample 4SBtaG_2_FD_99695 | JGI IMG/M metagenome (GOLD analysis project Ga0114934, IMG submission 99695) | Deep subsurface microbial communities from Kolumbo volcano to uncover new lineages of life (NeLLi) - 4SBTROV10_white metaG | ecosystem: Environmental > Aquatic > Marine > Volcanic ...
TCGAATTTTCTTGAAAATGCTTTCCGGAGACGGAATGTATTCAAAGGTCAAAAAACGATTGAGTGCCTCAACATCAATTGTTCGGTCAATTCCAGGCACCTCCAGAATGGTTTTTATTTCCGAGCCATAGGCAAAGGTTTGGCCATCCCAGTAATAATACAATGGTTTGATTCCGATCCGATCCCGCACAAGAAAAAGCTTCTTCTGACGAGAATCAAAAATCGAATAAGCAAACATCCCGTTGAGCTGTTTCGGACTTTCTTCGCCAAATTCTTCATAGCTGTGGATAATAACCTCCGTATCGGCGTTTGTATAGAATTTGTGGCCTTTTTGTTTTAGCTCATCCCGAATGGACTGAAAATTGTAGATTTCTCCATTGAATACGATGGATAGAGAATGATCTTCATTATAAATCGGCTGAGTTCCGGTGCTCAAATCAATAATGCTCAGGCGGCGCATTCCCATCCCAAAATTTTCATGAGCAAAATAACCGGCCTCATCGGGGCCGCGATGGGTGATTTTATCACACATCGCTTTTACCAAAGATTCAGACACATTTTTATTCTGAAATGAAACCCCACAAATACCGCACATAATTAATTCCTGCTCACATGTTCATAAAGATCGTTCAATTTCCTCAAATAGACCTGATAGGTGTATTTTTCATCTGCCAATTTTCTGGCATTTTGCGTAATCAGGTGCGAAAGTTCTTCATTCTCCAAAACCTGATTTGTACCTCTGGCAAAATCTTCCGGTGTGGCATGCGTCAAAATTGCCACAGAATCATCCATAACCTGGGTATGTGTAATTAAATTAGTTGCGACAATCGGCTTTCCTGATCGCAGATAAGAATATATTTTTAGAGGTGTATTATTCCCCTGTGTTCTGGGAGACAATAAAATATCCGAGTATTCGACAAGTTTTTCAGCTGTTACGGGAGAAACCATTCCGGTAAAATAGAAATAATCGGACAGACCCGATTTTTTAACCTGGTTTTTATAAAACTCGATCTGTTCGGGTTTCCCACCTACCATCAGGTACACCACTTCCGGATGACGCTTAACCACATGGGTAGCACTCTCAACAAGCAAATCCAGTCCCTGATAGGGCTCAAATGTACCAGAATACAATATCTTAACGCGGTCTTTCAGTTTTCCCCATGGCACCAATGTTTTGAATTCTCCATTGGTGCTTTCAAAAAGACTTGCATAATCCACCACGTTTTCAATTAATGTGTGATAGGTTTTGACCCCCAGCGATTCCACATAATCGTAGAGTTCCGGACAGATGGTTATAACTCCTTCGGCGTTTTCAAGCGTCTTTCGTTCGAGCCATTCAAATGTCTTGTAGATCACATTTGAATTTGTAAAACTAAAATTATGTAACTGCTGCGGCAAACTTGAATGCATATCGTAAATATGGGGAATCCTAAAAATCTTTTTCAGAACAATTCCCATAAAGCCGGCCTCTTCATGTGTATGAAGAACCCCATATTTATTTCGTCTCATTAGTGAAAAAGCTTTAAAAAAGAGGGCCACATCCATTGGAATTTTCGCCAGCGAGGGGCCAACCTTTACTTTCTTAATAGGTAGATTTTTAATCCGATGAATCCGTATATTTGGAAACCATTTGTCTTCTCCAACATGGTAGGTTACCAAATCAACCGAATGACCCAAATCGGATAAAGCCTTTAGTCTCCCGAGCACGCTAAAGGGCGTGCCCCGCGGCTGAAAAAAGGGCTGTGGTGCAATCATTAATATTTTCATAGGTCGACCTTTCGTTTTGGAAATCGACTTTAGATTAAGGCAAAAAAAATACCAAAGCAAAACTTTGGCATTTCTTTTTTTTCTTTATGATTATCAATATATTATACCAATCCTTTGGTTAAAAAAAAAGAGGTTTGAGCAAATAATGTACTATTTTGAAACAATGATCGATTACTGCTCATACCCCACTATGTCAAAGCGACACAGTTTTACCCTTACACGATGCTCTTATTTTTCGCTCTCCCCACGCTATAGTAGGCAAAGCCCTTTTCTTTCATCTTTTCGGGTTCATAAATATTCCGTAAATCAAAAACATAATTCGACCGCATAAGGGATTTAATTTTATCCAGCTCTAAGCTGCGAAATTGGTTCCATTCCGTCATAAAAACCAATGCATCCGCACCTTCAAGCGCATCATATGTATCCTTGGCATATTTTACATCAGGCATAATCTTCGCGGCATTTTCCATTGCAACCGGATCAAAAGCGTGTACCTCTGCCCCTTCCTTCAGAAGATTACCTATAATATCGATGGACGGGGCGTCTCGCATATCATCCGTGTTTGGTTTAAAAGCCAATCCCAAAACGGCGATCCTCTTACCCTTTAAATCACCCATCGCATTCTTAATTTTCTCAAACATAATCTGTCGCTGTTTGTAATTGACTTCGATAGCGGCACCGACAATCTTGAAATCGTATCCCTTCTTTTTTGCCAACTGATAGATTGCCGACGTATCTTTTGGAAAACATGAACCACCATATCCGGGTCCTGCGTGCAGAAATTTTCGTCCGATTCGATTGTCCAATCCCATTCCCTTGGCCACATCGTGAACATCCGCACCGAGAATTTCACAAATATTCCCAATTTCATTAATGTAAGAAATTTTTGTTGCCAAAAATGCGTTAGCAGCGTATTTTATGAGCTCCGCACTTTCAATATTCGTAATCACAAACGGGGTTTCAATTAAATATAAAGGAGCATACAGGTCTTTCATAATTGCAATAGACTCTTCTGTTTCGGCACCGATAACCACACGATCCGGACGCATAAAATCATCAATGGCTGAGCCTTCCCGTAGAAACTCGGGATTGGAAGCTACGGCAAATGGAGTAGAATTTTTCTGATGTTTTTCAATAACGCTTTTAATCCACTTGCCAGTGCCAACAGGGGCAGTACTTTTATTGACGACTACTTTATACCCATTTTTATACTTGGCAATGTCTTTGGCAACGGTTTCTATATATTGAAGATCGGCTGAACCATCCGGCTTGGGAGGAGTACCCACGGCGACAAAAATTACCAGTGCTTTTTCGATAGCTTCTTTAATATTTGTTGTAAAGTGAAGTCGATTTTCTTTTACATTTTTTGCCACCATAATATCCAGACCGGGTTCATAGATAGGAATCTTGCCGTTATTTAATTTGTCAATCTTCGATTTATCCATATCGACGCAGGTTACTTCATTGCCAAATTCCGCAAAACATGTCCCTGTAACTAAGCCGACATAACCCGTTCCAACAATTGCAATATGCATGTTTTAAACCTCCTTGTTCCTCATGTATTATTTTTGGTCAAATCAATACGCGCCATAGCCAAAAAGTACAACAAAAATAGTTTTGAACATTATTTTTAGGTCCAAAAATAATGACCAATTATCGATATAATCCAGATCCATCTGCATCCATTCGTCGAAATCAACTTCATTTCTTCCACTCACCTGCCAGATGCACGTCAGACCCGGTTTGAGGCTCAAACGGCGACGCTGCCAAATCTCATACATTTCAACTTCAGCCGGCAAAGGTGGGCGCGGGCCTACAATACTCATATCTCCCTTAAGTACATTAAAAAGTTGAGGCAGTTCGTCCATACTTGTTTTTCTCAAAAACCTTCCAAAAGGGTAAACACGAGGATCATGTTTGATTTTGAATACCGGCCCCTTCATTTCGTTTTGCCGTTCAAGCTCCTTCTTTTTTATATCGGCTCCTACCCGCATTGTCCTGAATTTATAAAGAGTAAAGTGCCTTCCGTTAACACCCATTCGTTGCTGCTTAAAAAAAATGGGGCCCGGCGATGATAATTTGATCCCGATCGCAATAATGAAAAACAGGGGTGCCGCTATAATAATTCCAACCAAAGATAAAATGATGTCCAGACTACGCTTGATGAAAAGTTGCCATTCATTTGCGGGAACTGTGTTGAACTCCAGCAGAGGAATATTGCCTAATTTGCTTTGCTTTAATTTCGATATTTTGGTATTGTACAAATCAATTGAAATATAGGCGTCAACGCCTTCATTTTCACAAGCAATGATGGGAATCTCAATTTTACTAAGCCAACTCCTCGGAACAACAAAAACAACATTATCAACCACATAATTATGCAGAATTACCGGTATATCTCTTAAACGTCCCAGTACCTTAAACCCCTTCACGCGGGTGCCCACTTTCCCGGGTTCATCATCAACCAGGCCAATAATATTAAGCCCCCATTTGGAGTGTTTTTGCACAATGTCAATAAACTGCTGTGCTCGCGGTCCTGTTCCAACAATTAATAAATTAATGCTGTTGTACCCGCTTTTCCGAAGGATCTCCAAAAAGAAATTGATTGTTTTTTTTTCGACCAAAATAAATACGATCGACACACCTGCAAAGGTAAGGATAAAAAGACGGCTTGTTAACGTCATTTTTGTCAGAAAGACCACACTTCCAAGAGCCAATGCAACAAAAAAACTCGACTTGATTGTAATCCAAGCGATTTCCCAGAAACTTCGCGTTCGAAAATCCGTGTACACTCCAAATGATGAGAGAAAAATCAGCCAGAATACAATCGCACTTATGAAGATAGAAATATTATTTTCAAAAAAATAGACAGCTCCTGATAGATCAAATGACGGAGCATAAGCCATTTCGCCAAGGCTATAAATTGTCCGAACATATCCGATAAGAAAAAATGATACAAAAAAAGCCAAACTAATCGTAATGGCATCAAAAATTTGCAATATATTTTTAAGGAAAGCTTCCTTCTCATGAACCATGAAACAGCCCTTTTAAGACGATTGGTCGGATTTTTCCAAATACCAATGAATGAATTTTTTAATTCCCTCATCAAAAAGCACTTTTGGCTCATAACCCAATTCTGTCCGTGCTTTTGTAATATCGGCATAGGTGATTGGGACATCTCCTGGTTGAAAGGGGAACCTCTTTATCTTTGCTTTTTTTCCCAAATATTTTTCGATTGTTTGAATCATTTCCATCAAGCCGATTGTGCGGGAATCGCCCAAATTATAAATATTGTAGCCTTTGCTTTTGTCAATAATTCGAATAATTCCATCCACAATATCATCCACGTATGTATAATCTCGCCTTGAAAGGCCATCTCCAAAAACCGGGATTTCCTCTCCTTTGTCAATTAAAACCGTAAATTTATGTATGGCCATATCCGGGCGTTGTCGCGGTCCATAAACCGTAAAGAAACGGATAACTGAAAAAGAAAAGCCATATAGATGATAATAGGTGTATCCGATTAATTCTCCTGCCTTTTTGGTAGCAGCATACGGAGACACAGGATGGTCCACATTGTCCGTTTCGCTAAATGGGACTTTTTTATTACTTCCATAGACCGAAGAAGATGAGGCAAAAACAAACTTTGGAACTTTCCTATCTCGGGTTAATTCCAGAAGATTCATCGTCCCCTTGATGTTGACATCCTGATATAAAAGAGGATCAATTAATGAAGGACGCACACCTGCACGCGCAGCGAGATGTATGATTACATCAAAAGAAGAATCCCTAAATATAGACTCCAGTCCTTTCTTATCCCGAATGTCGACTTCAAAAAGTGAATAATTCGGATTCTTCAGGGCATGTCTAATATTGTTTCTTTTTATATATGGGTCATAGTAATCATTGAAATTATCGATGCCTGTGACAGAATCTCCCCTGTTTAACAATCTCTCGGTCAGATGTGAACCAATAAAACCAGCAGCACCTGTAACTAAAATTTGCATTCGAACTCCAAAGCCAATCTTTTAATCCGCCGTCCGGCGGATTTTATTGCAACGATTCCTGTTATTTTGGTTCTATCAAAATCTACATATTTTCGCACATTTGGAAATAAAAGCCTAATAATGGTAATAGCTATACCCTTCATGAGCCAAATCTTGTTCAGATCCATTAAGAACCGCACCAATTATATTTACCGGAACATTTTCAAATAATTCCAATTTTTTCTTTGCAACATTTCTATTGGTAACTTCCGCACGTACAATGACTAATAAACCATCTACCTGAGTACCCAATACCACAGCGTCGGTAGCAGCATTCAGAGGCGGGGTATCAAACATAATAAAATCAAATCGGCGTTTAGCTTCGTCGATGAATCTTTTTAGCCGCATTGACCCCAATAATTCGGATGGATTGGGAACCATGGACCCACAGCTCACCATATACAAATTGGGTACATGTGTCTCTTGAGCAACTTCGCCAAAAGAAGCAACTCCCATCAAATAATTACTGAGCCCTGGCTCTTTGGATACTGAAAACGTATTATGTAACACACCTCTTCTCAAATCCGCATCAACGAGTAATACATTTGTTTTATGCTGGGCAAGCGTAATGGCCAAGTTCGAGCACGTGAATGATTTTCCATCTCCCGGAGCAAAGCTTGTTACAACAAGTGTTTTTATTTTCCCGGTATTTTTCGAAAATATTATTTTTGTCCTGAGGGCCCGATAGGCCTCGCCAATTGGCGTTGGCGAATAATCATAAGTCACAAGTTGCGAATCGATCTTTTTTATTTTATCTGCATCATTTAGTTCATTTTCCTCATCAAATTTAACATTTGGAATTGCCCCGATAACAGAAAGTTTTAAGTACTTTTTCACATCTTCAGGCGTTTTAATAGTCTTGTCCATAAATTCCAGAGTTACGGCCGTTCCCAACGAAAGAAATATCGCTAAAAAACCGCCCATAACAGCTTTCTTTTTTTTGTCACGATTTATTGGGAATTCCGGGGGGATTGCGGGATCAAGAATATCTACGCTTCCAGATTCAACCGACTCACTAATTTGCGCTTCTTGATATTTTGCTAACAATTCTGAATAAATTGTATTCGCTACCTGTACTTTCTGTGAAAGCTCGGCCAATCTTAGTTGTGCTGTTGGCAATGATTTAAGAGTATTTTTCAACACGGATTGCTTTTTTTGGATACTTTGAATATTTTTATGAATATTATTTAGTTTTTTTTCAGCAAGATCCTGAATTTTCTTTTGTGTCTGGCGAATTTGCTTATCTATTTCAATAACTTTGGGGTGAGTTTCTGTAAATTGTTTTGCCAAAGTTCCCCTTCTTTTTTCTAAATCAACCAATTGCTGACGCAATATTCCCATGGAGGGATCATTATCAAATATTGTCAGATTTGCGATTTCTCGAATAATATAAGCTCTCTCGTTATCCTCTAAATCGCGTCCAGGTCCTAATTTATTTAATAAAATATTTATTTTTTCTTCTGTATTTTTGAGATTTTGAACGCTACTTTCCATATTTGCCATATTTGTTACTTTAGAATCTATTTCCTTGTTTAGATCAATTATATGAGCCTCTTTAAAATTTTTTATTTCTTCATTTGCCTTTCTAAGATTTTCTTTGGCAACTTGAAGACGCTTTTCCAAAAGAGCCGTATAATTTTGTTGGCGCTGCTTTCCAGAGGATACACTCTCATTAATAAATAACCGAGCCAATCCATTAACCATTGGTGCCACTAAATCAGAATTTTTATCCGTTATACTCAATCTCATAAGAGAACCGGAGCGATTAAAATTTACTTTAATTCTTTGTCGAAAATTTTTGACGCTGGAATTAAAATTGTGTATTGCAAATTTGATTTCTTTTTTATGTTTTGGTAAGTCTGGCCTTATTTGGAATGACATTCCATTGATGGTTTTTTCCTCATCAACAAGTTCGGATAGTGGCCCTTGAGAAATTAATTCCAATTTTCCCTTTGCAATTTGATAAAATAATTTATACTGATTGTCCCCAAATTTTAAAAGATAGATTCCTGATTTGGGATTCTTACTCGTATAGAAATTGGAAAAAACATCGGTTCTTAATAATCTTTTGGAATTTTCTTCAGGAATTAACTCCAACGTTAATCCCAATTGGGACACTACCCGTTCTGCAAAGCTACGGCTGCTTAATTCGGTGTACCATCCATCCTTCAATGACTGCAATCGGTCGGCATCAAAATTTTTGAAACGTATTAAGGAATAAGCCTCATAAGTAGGCGGTTGCTTTTTAACATAAAAAAGCCAGGGAAGCAAAACAATCAGAAAAATGGATAGAACTAACCACTTTCGTTTGTAGACACCCCTTATATATCTTTGAAAGTCGAAATTAGTCGATTCTTCCGATTCTTCTTCCAAAAAGAACTTATCTATATCCATAAAATCTCCTGATAATTTCGAAAGGTGTTAATACCATCTGTCTTTTAAACGAAGATAGAGTAATGCAAACGAAACGGCAAAGTTTGCATATTGAATAACTGTCTGGATGCCAAAATGCCTTTGCTGAGGACCATAAATCTGATCGCCTGATTTCACCCCAATTTCTTTAAGCGAATAGCCCTTTTCGAATGACTTCAATAAGTCTTTTACAACTGTCTGATTATTTCGCATAACGGTTAACTTATTTAAATCACACTTACTTGTTGGCCCACCTGCCATTTCAATAAGCTCCCATAACGAATGATTGGGACTAATTCGATACGCCCCTGGGCGGATAAACTCCCCCATAAGAACCACCCGAATAAGCGGAGTCACAACAATAAAAGGTTCATCCAAATAGGCAGAATATTTGTTTTTAATAACAGACGCAACCTGATCAGGTGTAAGACCTTCAATTTTTTGATATCCTACAATCGGCAATAGAATGTATCCGTATCCGTCAATCGCATATTCGCCATTCAGACTTTTAATGAGAGCTTGTGATCGGTTACTTAGCTGCCAGATTTTCAATTGAATGGCATCTCCAACAGCCAAGGGCTCCTGAGTTTCTTGTGACCGGGCAATTGATATACATCCAAGCAAAAGTAGTCCCATTATCAAAAAAGAAGAAAATGACTTTTTCATCTTTCCCTCCCGATTTAGCGTGAACGGTAGAAGCGCATTCTGCGTTCTTTTGAATTTAAATTTAGTTCCCGCAATACGCTATGTAGCTTCCAATAAGTAATTCTAACATTTCCGTATCTTTCTGATTTCAACTGTTTCTTTATCTGCCAAAAACTGGACAACGGATTTTCGATAATGATAGCTTTGATTTTCTCTGCTAATGGAAGATATTTTGGGTTTGGCCGCTGCATTTCCCATTTTCGTTCCTGGGTACCAGAATGCATAACCGCCACATCCGGTACGGGCTCACCGGTAACAGCCGTCACGTTCTCTTTTTGAAGGGTTCGCTCTTCAGCCGGCAATTCTTTTACGGGAGTCTGGGTCAAATCAAATCCCCGAATAAAATCGAATTCATTGATCGCTTCAGGGACAGAATCATAAACTTTTAGAATCCTATTGAACTCCAACATCTCAAACACATCATAAACTTCAGGCGTCATGTGAACAATCTTAATGTCCCCGGCATTATCCCGAATATCTTTAATCTCACCGACAAAAACACCCCATCCTGCACTACTGACATAATTAACCCCGCTCATATCCACAACGAATTGGTAGTTCCCCTTTTTCATTAGCTCTTTGAAATGATTAACCAATTCCAAAGACGTCGTTGTATCTATATAGCCAATAATTTGAAGGTACACGATATCTTCATACAAACCCACATACCTATCAATTATTCGAATGCCTTCCATCAAAATTCCCTTTGTTACAAAAATTCCATTTATTACAAATCTCGATTTTTTACCGCAATATGTGTGCCAGGAAATGAGTGATTATTTTTTATCAAATTAGTGTGAGAAACGAGATATGCTTATTTTACCGTGAGTTAGAGAATTTTCTGTCGTTGTTGGCTGAAACATTGTATCGATACGGAACACTCACCCCGGGAGGGAATGAAATTCATTTACCTCCCCGCACTTGGGCATATAATTTCAAATATTCTTTTGCCGAAGCATCCCAGGAAAAATCCTGTTTCATTGCTTGTTTTTGCAATTGTATCCACATTTTTTTGTTATGAAAGATTTCTATCGCCCGCTTAACGGCGTCAATAAGCGCCTCAGAAGAATACTCTTCAAAAACAAAACCCGTACCGGAATGAATTTCTGGATTAAAATTGACCACTGTATCTGCTAATCCACCCGTTTTTCGTACAATTGGAATCGTTCCATACCGAAGACTGTACATTTGATTCAGTCCGCAGGGCTCGTACTTGGAAGGCATCAAAAACATATCGCTTCCCGCCTCAATCAAATGTGCCAGGCGGTTATCAAATTTCAATTGGGCGTTCATTTTCTGAGGATATTTTTTCTGAAAAGCTTTAAACAATTCATGATATTGGGGATCACCTGTTCCGAGCAAAACATATTCTAAATCCAATTTCATCAGCTCGTCTAAAGCGTTTGTAAGGATGTCAAATCCTTTTTGATCAGCCAAACGCGAAACCATGCCAATTAGCGGAATGTTTTCATCAAAAGGCAACTTCAATTCATTAAGCAGAGCTTTTTTATTTTCGACCTTCAGGCTGAGGGTTTTTATGTCGTAATTTACGGCGATATTTGTATCAACCGAGGGATCCCAATCGGAATAATCAACGCCGTTTAAAATACCATGAACGTCTTTTGAACGATTCCGAAGGAGTCCTTCCATTCCAAATCCGTAGTCAGAAGATTGTTGAATTTCCCGGGCGTACGTCGGGCTAACCGTATTAATTTTATCCGCATAATAAATGCCGGATTTCAAAAAGCTAAAGTTTCCATAAAACTCAACAGGTCCCTCAGGGTAAAACAGATCTTCCGGCAA
>Ga0114934_10002941_pt1 | contig 10730 bp, 5 predicted proteins | sample 4SBtaG_2_FD_99695 | JGI IMG/M metagenome (GOLD analysis project Ga0114934, IMG submission 99695) | Deep subsurface microbial communities from Kolumbo volcano to uncover new lineages of life (NeLLi) - 4SBTROV10_white metaG | ecosystem: Environmental > Aquatic > Marine > Volcanic ...
AAATACAGAGTACCGGTTTTACACATTACACAAAAAACATTTTTTCCTTTGTTTACAATGCTTTTAGTAATTCATAATAAAATTAGATTTTTTGATAAAAATCTTTAAAATATAACTTTAATAAAGGATTTAATTCTCAATTCTGTGTAATGTGTAAAACCGGTACTCTAAATTGATTAGGAGACTGGTCAATTAATTTGGTACCTACAATGATTTGACAGTATCGGGATGAATTCGCATAATGATATTAATCGATAATTATGCTATCATTAACAAAACATAACAGCAAATGCCTGCGTGGGAATTTTTATTGCTATCTGAATTAATGGCGAATTAAAAATAGAATGATAAATGTTTATACTTCCAATAGATTAGAGCGTTTAGCAGAATGCTTCTGCGAAAATGACAGCGAATATTCTGGCGATGTTTTTTATAAAAAAAGGATTATTGTTCAGAGCAAGGGTATGGAGCGTTGGCTTTCCCTTTTTATTGCAAAAAATACAGGCATATGTGCAAACTATGAATTTTTATTTCCAAGTAGAATACTTGATGAATACTTTTCTCATCTTAATGAAAAAATAGATAAATATAGTCAGAATTTAATGAGCTTTCTAATTATAAAAGTGCTTCCTTCTTTGCTTGATAAAAAAGAATTCGAGCCCGTTAAATATTATCTTGAGAGCAATGAGATTAATCAAGACAGAAAACTCTATCAAATATGTTCAAAGATATCTTATCTATTTGATCAGTATATGATATATAGACCTGAAATGATCAAAAGATGGAATAATGATAATTTTAAAAAGGGTGAAGAATGGCAGTATTTACTTTGGAAGAATATAAAAAACAATGCTGATTTTATTGATAGAGCAGAATTTATTGAAAACTTTGCAAAATCATTCGATAAGTTTTCGCATAATTTTAATGATAAAAAAATAAGTATTTTTGGTATAAGTGCACTTCCTAAGTATTATCTCGATTTTTTTAATATTATCTCGGAAAACATACAAATAGATTTTTATTTGTTAAACCCTTCTCCTGAACAATATTGGTTTGATATAGAAAGTGAGAAAAACAGAGAAAAAATAGCTTTTAAAACAGGAAAACCTTCTCATATGCTACATTTGGAGACTCTTAACTCTTTTTTAGCTACAATGGGAGAGCTTGGAAAGGAATTTTTATATTATTTAAGTGAATCTAATTCTGAGTTTATTGACCTTGGAGTACAAGAACCTTTGAATGATAATTCACTATTATCACTTATAAAAAGGGATTTTTTTGAGCTTTGTGATTATGAAAACAATGGAAGGGAAAGACTTTCACCGGATATTTATAATATAGAATTCCATGAATGTTTTGGAAATTTGAGAGAAATAGAGGCATTAAAGGATTTTCTCTATAAAATATTTTCTGAGAATCATAATATCAGTGCTGATGATATATTGGTAATGGCACCTAATATAGAAAAATATTCTCCATATATCAAAGCGGTATTTGATGAGAGTGCGTTTGAATATACCATTTCTGATAGTATTGAACTTCATGATAATCCGGTAGTAGCTTCGATATTTAATATTATTGCGATGAAAAATCAAAGGTTTGAAGCATCGAAGGTGATGGAATTACTAGAGGATAATGCTATAAAGAGCTCTTTTGCTTTTACAGATGATGAAATACGAAATTTTAAGAACTGGATAAAATGTGTAAATATCATATGGGGTATTAATGATGAACATCTTAAAAAGCTGGGGCTTCCGGCTTATAGTGAATATACATGGGAAAATGGGATAGACAGATTATTATCCGGATTAGCTCTCTCAAAAGAGGAATATTCCGATATGATAGGGAATTATCCCTATACTGATATAGAGGGGGAAATGTCTTTAATATTGGGCAAATTTGTAAAATTTTTCTATGTTTTAAGAGATTTTTTTAAAGAATTGAATATTAAGAGAAGCATTTCTGATTGGAGCGATCTTTTTACAGAATATACGAATATTTTTTATAAAGATAGCATAAATGGCTATGAAATACTTCTTAAGGCATTTGATTCTTTGAAAAAAGAAGGCATTTCTGCGGGGCTTGATGATATATATTCAAGTGATTTTCCTGTGGAGTATTTAAAAGATTTTTTTGGAAGTAGCAAAAATGAATCTTCATTCTTAAAAAGGGGTATAACCTTTTCTTCACTTTTACCAATGAGAAGTATTCCTTCAAAAGTGATATGCTTGGTGGGCATGAATGGAGAAGATTTTCCTAGAAGGGATTCTAGCATGGATTTTGATCTTATTGCGAATTTTCCAAAAAAAGGTGATCGTTCAAATAGAAAGACAGATAGATATCTTTTTTTAGAGACTATAATCTCTGCTAAAGATTTTTTATATATTTCATGGACTGGGAGGAGTCAAAAGGATAATTCTATAATAATACCCTCTATAGTAGTAAATGAATTAAGGGAATATATAATCAAAAATTATGATGTGAATATAGAGGATATGACATTTCATCACAGACTTCATCCATTTGAAAATGCATATTTTGATGGTTCTTGCAAACTTTATTCATATTCTAAGAGGAATTTAAAGATTGCTGAAAAAAAACTTATTGAAATCTCAAAGAAAAATGATGATATATATATTGAAAAAGAGCTGGATAGTGTAGAAATTGAAAATTTACTGAGCTTTTTTCAAAACCCTGTAAAATTCTTTGTTAATAATACTCTGGGGATTTATTTTAGTCAGGAAGAGGAGAATATTGTTGATACAGAGCTTGATTGCATGAATGGATTAGAGCAATATATGTTAAAAACTGAATTTATTAATTTATTTATTAATAAGGGAAACCCTATAGAAAAATTCCTTGAATTAAGAGCAAAGGGTGAAATTTCTCCTGATATTATCGGAAAAAGGGATTATTATAAAATATTAGATGAAGCAAAGGAATTTTTTAATAATATTTCAGAGCATTTTGGGAAAAAAGAAATAATTTATGATATAGATGAACAAATAAATAATATTAAGATAAGTGGCAAGATAATATGCTTTGGAAATACATATATTGAGCTATATCCCTCTGGACACGGTTATAAGAATTCTGTACATACTTGGATAAACCACATTCTACTCTCAGCATTTTATCCTGATGAAAATATAAAAAGCCTTTTGTATTGGAATAATGGATATATAGAATATAATCCTATTGATAAAGAAAGGGCTTTGGAAATACTTTATGATTTATTGAATATATTCAAACAAGGTAATAAGAGACCAATACCGTTTTTTAAAGATTCTTCATATATGTATTATAAGGAAAATCTATCGGATGATATTGATTCTAAAAGTTTTAAAAAAGCACAGAAATCATGGTTGAGTTCAAATGGTTATGGAGAGAGTAATGATGAATATATTTCGATTTTTTTTAATTTTGAATCTATTTCTGAGATAGATGGTTTTTCAGATTATTCATATAGGATAATGAAGCCCTTATTTGATGGAGGAAAAATCCATGAAAAATAAAAATATAGAAAAATTTAATATAATAAATTGCCCTTTGAATAAGAGTACAATAATAGAAGCAAGTGCTGGTACAGGTAAAACTTATAATATTACAGGACTTTTTTTAAGGCTTATTATAGAAAAGGGGCTTTCAGTTAATCAAATACTGGTTATGACATTTACTATTGCTGCTACTGAAGAACTGAAGTCAAGGATTAGGGCTTCAATAAGTAATGCTTGGGACTATTTTAATGGAAATGAAGATAAGAAGACGGAGCTTTTGGAACATTATAGCAATACGAGAGCAGAATACCGCAATAATGATATAAAAAAACTTAAACAAGCTATGCTGTCTATGGATGAGGCTGCAATTTTTACTATTCATGGATTTTGCAATAAGGTATTGCTGGAGAATGCATTTGAGACAGGGAGTCAGTTTGGAATAAACCTTGAAAAGGATGTCTCAGAACTTCTGTATATAGTAGTTAGCGATTATTGGAGAAGGAATTTTATTAATATGGAGGAGCATGAAAAATATCTTGCACTGCTTTCTGATATAACATTGAGTGATATTAATAAGGCTATATCAAAAATTATAGGAAGGCCGGATATAAAGATTGGCACTGAGATTACTAATGATTTTTCTAAGGCTATAAAAAACCTTAAGAAGATTAAAGAAATACATTCGAGATTAAAAATGGAATTTGATAATATAAGAAATTCTTTTATTAAAGAAATGGAAACTTCCTCAATTAAAAAAAATATCTTTAATGTTAATAGAAGGGCTAAAATCTTTTCTAATATTGAACTCATACTTAATTCAGATGATGAAGATATAGTTAAAAACTTTAAGAAACTAAAAGAAGAAGAAAAAAAGAACAGATATTTTAATATTGAGCTTTTTCTTACATTGGCTGATAATCCTGAAAAATATGGATTTTCACATGATTTTTCGCTATTTTTGAGTAATTTTGAGATTCTTATTAATAATGTAAAAGATATTTTGAAACAATCGGTAAATTTTAAAAATTATCATATTATTAAGGCATTGGAATTTTCAAAAAAGGAATTTAAGAGATTAAAATTATTATATAATAAAATATCATTTTCCGACCTCCTAAATATATTGTATGATGCTTTGAAAAACAGTAAAAATGGTATACTCAAAAAAAGTATAAACAAAAAATTCAAAGCAGCATTAATAGATGAGTTTCAAGATACCGATGCTATACAATATTCTATATTCAAAAGTCTTTTTGTTGAACAATCGGAACTTTGTTGCTTTTTTATAGGAGACCCGAAACAATCCATATATTCATTTAGAGGGGCTGATATATACGCATATAAACGGGCAAAAGACGAGATAAAACATAAATTTACACTTATAGAAAATTGGCGCTCTGACAAAAGACTTATTGAGGCAGTAAATGCGCTTTTTAATAAAGAAAATCCATTTTTATTCGATTGGCTTGATTATAATAAAGTCGAGTTCCCAAATAGAGAAGAGGTCGATTTCACAATAGGGGGGAAATCAGTATTATCACCAATGAAGATAATACAAGTAGAAAAGAAAGGCGAGGATTATTTTTCTAATATTTGTTTGTCTATATCTTGTGAAATAAAGAAAATTGTAAATTCAGGGAAAATAAATGGGAAAAATATAGATTATTCTGATATTGCAATATTAGTGCGCTCTCATTTTGATGGCGAAAAAATAAAAAACTTTCTTGATTCTGAAAACATTCATTCGGTAATACAATCTAAAAAAAGTATTTTTTCAAGTTCTGAAGCAAAAAGTGTAAAAACTATTTTAAGAGCTGTTTTAGAGCCTAAGAATATCAATTTTATAAAACAGGTATTATTGATTGATTTTTTCCCTTATGGAAAAAATATAATAAAAAAAAGTATAGAAGGTAGCGATGATATTTCAAAGCTTAGCAATAGATTTCTTAATTATCAGAAAATATGGAATAGAAATGGCATAATGCCGATGCTTATGAAATTTTTTGAGGAAGAAGGAATATTTGAAGAATTATTAAAGTATTCTGATAGAGAAAGGCGTATAACGAATATCAGACACCTTATGGGCCTTTTACAGAATGCTGAATATTCTAAAATGCTTAGCAATGAAGGATTAGTAAAATGGCTTTCAAAAAAGATCACTGATTATGGTAGCATGGATGATGTTGATGAATTGAGAATAGAGAGTGATGAAAGTGCTGTTCAGATAGTTACTGTCCATGTGAGTAAAGGATTACAATACCCAATTGTCTTTCTTCCGAATTTTTTTAAAGAGAAAAAGAATATGAAAAAAGAAGAGCTTGCAGTATATCACTCTGATCAAAATGAGACTATTATTTCCTTTGATAAAGATGTATATGCTGAGAAAATAAAAAGAGAGGCTGATAGTGAGAGTATTAGACTCTTTTATGTTGCTCTTACAAGGGCTAAGCATATGTGTTATCTATATTCGCTTATTAATGATGGAAAGCCTGCAAATCATAAAAATAGTGCAATAGGACTTTTGGATATAGATACAAGGATAAAAGATTTTCTTAAAGATTCAAATGGAGCAATTGAGATTTTGAATGTGGAAAATACTTATTCGGATATATCACTAAAAAATAAGAATAATACAAAATTATCCTGCATGTTGATTGACGATGATACTGAAAAAAGAATAAAAAGATCTCATATTATTAAAAGTTTCAGTGCATTAACAGCATACTCTAATAATGAAAAAGACTATATCTTAGAAGGCGAAAATATAAATTTATCAGATGAGAATATATATGATAGACCACGAATATTTGATTTTCCAGCGGGTCCACTTGCAGGGACATTTTTCCATTCTATTTTAGAGGAACTGGATTTTAAGTCATCAAGGGATGAAATAGGTTTAAAAGTAGAGGAAAAACTCAAGACTTATGGTTTTTCAGATATTTGGAAGGATGATTTAAGTGATTATTTGTTTGAACTTCTAAATTCTAATATAAAATTTGATGGCAATATAATGAAACTTAGTGATATAGATATAGGTAAAAGGATTAGTGAATTGCAGTTTTACTATCCGGTTGAGCAAATTTCTATAGATTCTCTTAAAAAGATTTTTAGCGGATATCAGAGAATACCTAAAATTGAAAACAGTCTGTCAAAGCTTGAATTTTCTGATTTTTGTGGATATATGAATGGTTTTATCGACCTTGTTTTTGAGTATGAAGGAAAGTATTATTTGCTTGACTGGAAAACGAATCTTCTTGGAAAAAGCTATGACTCTTATAATCTTTCAGAATTGACTTTGGAAATAGAGAGGCATTATTACTATCTTCAATATTATTTTTATACTGTGGCATTGGATAAATATCTTAAATCAAGGATTATTGATTATGATTATAAAAAGCATTTTGGCGGGATAATATATCTTTTTATAAGAGGTGTTTCAAAAAAAGATCCAGAACTTGGAGTATTTTTTGAAAAACTTGATAAAGAGTATTTGAGGATTTTTTCATGAAAAACGGAATATTATCATATTTTAATAGATATGAAGGGATATTTGAAGATATCGATATATGCTTTGGTGACCTTATATTCAGGTATTCAAGTAGTAAAAGTGATATAGCTTTTTTTATTGCGGCTATACTTTCTAAATCTACAAGGGAGGGGCATGCTTGCAGAAGTATTGATGAGATGATAGATGAAATAAATAGTATAGATGAAACAAGATTTGAAAAAGAAGATATATTAAATATTTTAGATAATGAAAGTTTTATAGGAAAGCCGGGCGAATTTAAACCGATAATTTTAAATGATAATCTAGTCTATCTTTATAGGTATTTTAACTATGAGGAGAATGTTAAAAAAGAGCTACTTTATAGAGCAAAAACAAAAGCCGAAGAAATCGGAGGACTTACCCCTACCCTTTTTACAGTTATTACTGGGGGCCCGGGGACTGGAAAGACAACAATGCTTTCAAAGATACTTATAGAAATTCTAAAGAAAGATAGAAATTCTAAAATTGCACTTGCTGCCCCAACTGGTAAGGCTGCTAAAAGAATACAGGAGTCTATTGAAAATAGTTTAAGGGATACTGATTATGAATTTATGAGCCTTATTCCAAAAGAGGCTTTTACAATACATAGACTTTTAGGACATAAAAGAAATTCCATAAATTTCAGGCATAATAAGGAAAATCCATTGGATTATGATGTAATTGTTATTGATGAGGCTTCCATGATAGACCTTGCAATGATGTCTAAAATACTTGATGCATTAAGAGGTGATGCAAGACTTGTACTCCTTGGCGATAAGGATCAGCTTTCATCAGTGGAATTAGGGTCTGTTTTTGGGGATATATGTAATGCCAATAATGAATTAAGTGTATGTGTTAAAAAGCTTTCAAAAAGCTATAGATTCAAGGAAAATTCCGGAATTGGAAAATTTGCTTTTTCTGTTAGGGATCAGGATATTTCTAAAATGCTTTCTTGTATAAAAGGCTTGGACGATTCATTTCAATTGATTGATGAAAATGAAAAAAAACTTAAGGATATTCTCATTAAGGCTTCTGAAAAATTTGTTAAAATATGTAATTTCACTGAAGTAGAAGATATTTCTAAGGGCCTTTCTTCATTTATAATACTTACTGCTATGAGGAATGGAAGAGTAGGGATGAATTCGGTAAATTTTTTTATTGAAGAAAGTATATTGTCTAAACTTCAAAAAACAGTATTCAATTATGGGAATGAGCGATTTTTCAATGGAAAGCCAATTATGATAACGGTGAATGACTATAATTTGGGACTTTTTAATGGTGATATTGGATTTTTCGTAGAGCGTGAAAAAAAGATATATTTTCCTGGGAATGAGACCTATATTGACCCGGCTATTCTTCCTGAGCATTCAATGGCCTTTTCGATCACTGTACATAAAAGCCAGGGCTCGGAATGGGATGAAGTATTATTTTTATTACCCGAAAAAAATAATCAGTTGATTACGAGAGAACTAATCTATACTGCTGCGACAAGAGCCAGAGAAAATCTTTCCATATATGGGAAGAAAGATATTTTGAAAATTGCAATAATGAAAAAGACTTGGAGAAATTCAGGTATGAAGAAATGGTGATTTTATGTTGCGCAAAGAGCCATTGCTATAAATGCTAGAAAGATACCTATCCATTGCTTGAGGGTTATTGGTTCGTGCAGAATAAAAAATGCTAGTCCTAATGATATTGCTGGATAAAGGGCAGTCATTACAACTACTATAGATATTTTCCCTTGATTTCCGATAGAGGTTAGGAAGAAAAGCATTCCGAGAGTACCTGCTATTCCTGTTAATATGGAGAATATAAATCCCTTTGTATTATAAACAGGTTTGGCTTTCATTGAAATAAGGACGATTATGCCAATTGCAATGGCTCCGATTACCTCCCATACAAGTATGCTTTTAGCATCAAGATAATTTGAGGCTATTTTAGGGAAAAATCCCCAAAACCCCCATGTGATTAAAGCTAAAAGCGCATATATAAGCCATGTTTCCATGATGAAAATTTATCATAAAATAGACATGAAATCAATGCTAAGATATCTTATTCAGAAAGTTTTCATATGTGCCATTGTAGAATTGCACTTCCATATCTTTGATATATACTATTTTGGTAGCTATTTCATCAATAAAATATCTATCATGGGAAACGAATATAATAGTACCTTCGAAGTATTTCAGGGCATCCATCAATATATCCTTTGAATATATATCAAGATGATTTGTAGGCTCGTCGAGTATGAGAAGGTTAGAGCTTTTCAAAAGCATTTTGGCAAGTGAAAGCCTGGATCTTTCTCCACCACTAAGTACACTTATAGGTTTTTCTATCTCATCATCATGAAAAAGAAATGCTCCAAGAATATTCCTTATTTGTGGAACCATTTCAGTAGAAGCATCATTGTATATTTCCTGATAAACAGTTGCTGTTGGGTGTAAAGCCTCTGAAGGTTCCTGAGCATAATAACCCAATTTTACATTATGACCAAATTCTATAGTCCCAGAATCAGGTTTTAGTTCACCGGTTATTAACTTTATAAGAGTTGTCTTTCCAGCCCCATTTTTGCCTAATACAGCTATTCTGTCGCCACGCTCGACTTGAAATTTTGCATCCATGAATACAATATGATCTCCAAATTGTTTGCCTACAGAATCTACTTTAAGTATGCTTTGACCAGAGCTAGGTGCTTTTGCGAATCGGAAATGTATCTTTTTACGCTTTGGAGGAATCTTCACTTTTCCCATCTTTTCAAGCTGTTTTACCCTTGATTGTACTTGGCTTGCTTTACTGGCCTTTGCTCTGAAACGATTTATGAATTTTTCTGTTTTATCTGTAAGTTTTTCATAATCTTCTGCTTTTTTATGAAGCATATCTATATATTCGATTCGAAGTTTCTCGAATTTGGAAAAGTTTCCATTATATGTTTTCATTTCACCAGCGTAAATCTCTGCAGTTCTTGTCACTGTGGCATCTAGAAAGTATCTGTCATGAGAGACTAATACTACAGCACCATCATAATCCTTAATAAAAGATTCGAGCCAGTTTCTTGATTCTATATCAAGATGGTTTGTAGGTTCATCTAATAGAAGTACATTTGGGCGTTTAATTAGAAATTTGGCTAGAAGAATCCTCATTTGCCATCCACCAGAAAATTCAACACATTTTCTATTTAGGTCTTTTTGAACAAATCCAAGTCCAAAAAGCACTGCTTTGATCTTGGCGTCAAGTTCATAGTATCCCTTGTTGTTTAGTTCTTCCAAAAGATTTGAGTATCTTGTCATCACACGGTTGAATTTGTTGGTGTCTGGTTCGAGTTCTCCCATCAAATGTTCTAATTCAGATAGTCTATTCCCAAGCTTGAAAATCTCTGCAAAGGCTTTTGAAGCCTCGGTATAAACAGTTATATTAGGAGAAAAACTGAAAGGGAGAAATTGGGGAAGATACTCAATCGTTATATTTCCGGCCATATTGATTTCTCCGGTGTCTTCTTGCTCAAGACCTGCTATTATTTTCATGAGAGTGGATTTCCCGGTACCATTTTCTCCGACAAGTGCTATTCTGTCTCTTGGACGAATATGAAGAGAAAGTCCTTCAAAAAGGGTCTTGTTAGCATATTTCTTTGAAATATTATTTATATGTATCATGGGATAATTTTACGATAAGTATTAGAATAAGGCAAAAGGGTATTGAAGAAATTTTAG
>Ga0114934_10002942_pt1 | contig 10730 bp, 7 predicted proteins | sample 4SBtaG_2_FD_99695 | JGI IMG/M metagenome (GOLD analysis project Ga0114934, IMG submission 99695) | Deep subsurface microbial communities from Kolumbo volcano to uncover new lineages of life (NeLLi) - 4SBTROV10_white metaG | ecosystem: Environmental > Aquatic > Marine > Volcanic ...
GCCCGACAACGACAACGGTGTCGAGCTCGAGGCCTACCGCCAGCCCCAGATTGCCGACGAGAACGCCGTTGCCGAACCGTCCGTGGCGGCCGAGATCGTCGGCGAGTTGCAGTTCCAATGCCCGGCGGAAGGCAGCGACCGAGGGCGCGGGGTCGATCCCGTCGAGATCGCCAAGGCGTTCGATAGCGGCATCGATTCGCTGAGCGGCGGCCCGTTCTTCGTCGGGCCAACCAGAGCGCAGCGTCTCGCCGCCCACGTAAGTCCGAACCAACGATCGACACCAGGCGGCGAGTCCGGCCCACGTCGAACCTTGGCCCCCCGGTTGCAGCGCCGCGGCCAACGTCTCGACGAAGGTGACGAGTTGGCGGGCGTGATCGGCATCGCGCCGGACTCGCTCGGAGCGCCATTGATGCTCTTCGTTTTGTTCGAGATTCGCGGCGTCAGCCTCGAGGTCGTCGGCGTATCGACCCAGGCGGCTCTGCCATTGATCGAGTCCGGCGACAACGCCGGCCGCACGCGACGCCCGTTCCCACGCCGCGACCGGAGCGGGTCGGTTGTCGGTGCCGCGGATTGGCGCGCCCGCGAGCCAGGCGGCGACATCGTGGCGAGACAAATTGTGATCGGGCAATGCCAACAAGGCCAGCAGCGACCGCCCCAGGAGCGACGCGTCGGCGGTGCGAACCGAACTCCCGAACCACGCAATGCCGGCAGCGTCCAAGGCATCGCTCAGGAGTCGGGCGTAGGGGTCGGGCGAGCCGTACAAGATGGCGCAGCGCCCGAGTGGCTGACCCTGCCGCGCCGCGTCGAGAATTGTGCGCACGCTGTGGCGGACCTCGTCATCGGCATCGGAGACGCTCAGCGCCTGATCGGCGAATACGGGCAGAATTGTTTCGGCGAAGACTCGACCATCGATGGCGGCAATGGCGTCGTAAACCGGTTGGTCGGCCTCGGCATCGCCGGTTAGGGCGGCGATCACTTCGATGGAGGTGTGACGACCCAGCGCCCTGAGTAGTTGACGCTGGCTACTGGTCAGCCGTTGGGGCATGAACACGACGGCCGGTCCGAGGTCGCGCAGCAGTCGGGTGCCGGAATCGATGGCCTCGACCGCGGCGGCTACCAGATCTTGTTCGTTGGAAAAGCGAGGGCGGAGTCGCTCGTGAACGGCGCGGTGGACCCGAACCACGTCGGCGGTGCGGGTGCCCATTGATTCGAGCCGTTCCAGACCCGAAGTTGTCACCTCCGACAACGCGCGGTGAGCGCGGACCAACGAACGTTCGGTTGCCGGGTGAGTGTGTACGCCGAGAAACTGGCCCGGATCGTCCTGCAACACAGCGCGTACTGCGCCGGCGATGACCGGAGTCGACACGGGGCGACGGTCGGTCGCGGCGACGGTGGCGGCGCCCAAGAGTTCGGCCAAGCGATACGGAGTGAGGAACGTAACCGCGGCCACTCCACCTCGACGACCCAGCGCCCGGCGAGCGGCGATGCCTACGTGGTTGGACGGGACAATCACCGTTACCGGAGACAAACGGTCGGTTTGTTTGAAGCGCTCGATTGTTGCCGCGAGTTCGGCGTGCGCCGCGGGGCCGTAAGCGCAACTCGTAACAGTGACCGTCATCGTGCCCTGATCGTACGCAGCCGACGTGACAGCCATGATGTTTATGCCCGGTCCGGACGGGTTGGAGGAGACTCCCAGATGGTGGTCCCGTTGCTCGGGTCTGACCCTCGCGTGTGACTGACCGTCGTGTCCTTGTAGTGAACCGTCGGCCCGTTTTTGCGGGACCACCGTTCTGGGAATCGTGACCGTTCGGAGTGACCTCATAGGAGCCTGTTGACGCAGACTCGTGGCTGTCTTGTCCTCCCGGTCGTGGCCCCTCGTCCCGTATCAACGAACCGAAGGATCAAAGACATGATGACAGTAGATGCTCGCCGCGTCACTGGCGGGGTCGATACCCACGCTGATGTTCACGTCGCTGCTGTGCTCGATAGCGCGACTGGCAGACGGCTCGGAGTTGAGTCGTTCCCGGCCGATATTGCCGGGTACGAGGCTCTGCACCGTTGGTTCGAGAGCTTCGGTGTCGTCGATGTAGTCGGTGTTGAATCAACAGGTGCTTGGGGAGCTGGTCTTGCGCGGCACCTGGCGGCTGGGGAGGTGACTGTGATCGAGGTCGACCGCCCCGATCGCAAAGCTCGCCGGCTTGATGGCAAGTCCGACCCGGTCGATGCCGAGGCCGCCGCCCGCGCTGTGCTGTCGGGGCGGGCAACAGGCACCCCCAAGAGTGGTGACGGCCCCGCCGAGGCTGTCCGGGCTCTCGAGATCGTCTGCCACGGCTCCATCCAAGATCGCACACGAGCCATCAACCAGTTCAAAGCGTTGCTGGTCACCGCCCCGGCTGACCTGCGAGAACAGCTCAGTGCCAAGCCGTTTCGCCGTCAGCTCGAGCTCGCTCGCCGGTTCCGCAACGACTACGACGACCCGGTCGAATCGCACCTACGGTTCTCGCTGAAACAACTCGCCCGCAAAATCGGATTTCTCAACGACACGATCGACGAGTTCGAGACGCGGATGAACAAACTCATCGGCCAAACCGCCCCCGCTCTCGCCGGCACCTTCGGCGTCGGCCCTCACGTCGCCGCACAACTGTTGGCCACCGCCGGCGACAACCCCGACCGACTCAAGTCCGAAGCCGCGTTCGCCAAGCTCTGCGGCGCATGCCCCATCCCGGCATCCTCAGGCAAAACCCAACGCCACCGCCTCAACCGCGGCGGCGATCGACGCGCCAACCGCGCCCTCTACACGATCGTGCTCGTTCGCATGCGCTACGACCCCCGAACCCGCGCCTACGTCCAACGCCGCACCGCGCAAGGAAAATCACGCCCAGAAATCATGCGCTGCCTCAAACGATTCATCGCCCGCGAGATCTACCACATCATCACCAACCCACCCCACGACCTACCGACCGGAGCCGAGCTCCGCCACCGACGCCTCCAAGCCGACATCACCCTCACCGCCCTCGCCTGCACCCTCGACATCGCCCCAACACGGCTCTCACGACTCGAACGAGGCCTCGACTACAACAACGACCTCACCTACCGCGCCAACCACTGGCTCAACAAAAACATCTCTTGACGTCTATAGGAGCTTCAGCCATCTTGATTACCCTCGGTCGGCGTCCTCGGTGACAAAGTCGATCAGTTCCTCGACGGCGCCGAGCAGCGGTGGTTCGAGGTCGGTCCAGCTATCGACTTTGCCGAGGACGTGACGCCAGAATGCGCCGGTGCTCGTTGTGACGCCCAGGGCGGCCAACACTCCCTCTTTCCACGGCTGCCCCTTCGGGATCTCCGGCCATTGGCTGATCCCGATCACCGACGGTTTGACCGCTTGCCAAATGTCGACGAACGGGTGGCCGGTGATGGCGACGTTCGGGTCGGTGATCGAGTCGGCGATCCGTTGCTCCTTGGATCCAATCACCAAATGATCGAGCAACACACCGAGGCGTCGACGAGGCGCCGGGCGAAAACCGCGGACCCGTCCCAGAAGATCGTCGGCCCCTTCAAGTTGTTCGACGACAACACCTTCGACCCGTAAATCCGCACCCCACACCTTCTCGATCAACTCGGCGTCGTGGATGCCTTCGACCCAAATGCGGCTGGCTCGAGCAACGCGGGCCGGCACGTCGCCGGCATCGATGGAGCCCGACGCGGTTAACCGCGGGGCCGATGATTGAGGCGCCGGCGCGACCAGTTTGCAGGGCACTCCTCGGCCCTCGATGTCGGCGCGAACGGATCCGTCTTGGTAGCGAACGGTGTGGTCCTTGCCGTATCGGTCTCGCAAGATCAATCGGGGTGGTGCGAACTCGATCAGCGCCCCGACGATGCTGCTGGCGCGGTCCTCGAGCACGAGGCCGCGCTGAGCGACGATTGGCGGGTATTTGCTGCTCATCCCGGCAACGTAGCGCGTCAACGACGATGAGAGTTGCGACTATGGGAGTAAATGCTCTTACAATGCCTATATGGATTATCGCGTCGAGGAACTGGCCGAGTTCGCTGGCCTTCCCGTCGACACCGTGAGGTACTACCAACGCCAGAAACTGCTCGAAGCGCCGCGCCGGGAAGGACGGCGGGCGTTCTATGGCCAAGAGCATCTCGACCGACTTCGTCAGATCCGTCAGCTCGCCGATCAAGGTTTCAGCTTGGCCCAGATTCGTGATCTCTCGAGCACCGACGGCACCGGTCTGCTGGCCGATCTAGCCGCTCAAAACGCCGCCGACCCCGATCTCGACAAGGCCGAGTTGGCCAGCCGGGCCGGTGTGCCCGAGTTCATTGTGGACGTAGTAGTGAGCGCGGGGCTGCTCACGCCGGTTGGCGACGACGACACGCAACGTTTTGCCGCCGACAGCGTCGACATGCTCATCGCGGCCCGAACCCTCGTGAGCGAAGGAGTATCGCTCGAAGAGCTAACCGCGCTCGCCATGCGCCACGCCACCCACGTCGAAGACGTTGTCGACGACGCCATCGAAGTGTTCAAGCGTCACAGCGACAACCGCGGCGGATCGCGAGACGAACTCGTCGCTCTTATGCATCGGCTGGTGCCGGTTGCTTCATCGCTGGTCGGAAGCCATTTCGAACGGACGCTGCGAACCCGAGCGCTGGCGCGGCTCAGCGATGACAAGCCCGCGGCCAGTGGCGTCGTGGTGTTTGCCCGGCGCCTCGACGAGCGGGTCGATCCGGTAGCCATCTACACCGCCGCGACCGACCATCACCGGATGTTGTGGGTGCGCCCCGACGACGAGTTCGCCCTCGTGGCCCTCGGCGCGGCCGAAACGATCGAACCCCACGGAGACACCCGGTTCTCGGCTGCATCGGCGGCTCGTGCAGCCCTAGCCGCCAGGATCCGACGTCACGGCCCGGCCGATGCGCCGGCCCCAGTGCTGGTCGGTGGGTTCTCGTTTGCGCCCGGCAGCCAAGCCCGAGAACCCGACTGGACCGGCTACCCGGATGCTCGGTGGATTCTGCCCGAGGTCACGGTCGTCGACCGCGCCGACGGATCATGGCTGTTGGCCGCGGCGACGCTCGAAGAGGGTGAGGACGAAGCGGCCGCTCTCGACCTGCTCGAATCCCGACTCGACGAAATGGGCCGGGTACCCCGAGCTGCCAACCCGTCGGCGCTGGCGGTGGCCCACGGCGACCCCACCAGCACCGACCCCGCCTATGTCGATCTAGTGCGGGCCGGGGTAGAGGCCATCAAGAGTGGTTCGATGGGCAAAGTCGTCTTGGCCCGCGTCCATCGGCGGGGCCCGATCGACGTGGGGCCGGTCCTGCGGGGACTGGTCGATCGCTATCCGTCGTGTGCCACGTTTGCGTTCGGAGTCGGCGACCGAGTCTTTCTAGGGGCCAGCCCCGAAGAACTGGTGGCGCTGGACGGCCGCGAGGTGAGGACCGCGGCGTTGGCCGGAACAACCAGTGCCGGCCGCGACGAGTCAACCGATGCCGACCTAGCTCAGAAGATGTTGGCGTCAGCCAAGATCCGAGAAGAACACCAATTCGTGGTGGACGACATCACGGCCCGGCTCGCGACGCTCGGTCTGGTCGGCGAGACACCGTCGGAGCCATCGGTGCTTCGCCTCGCACGAGTGCAACACCTCCGAACCCCCATTACCGCCAGAGTCGAACGTCGCGCCGGCGCGGTGTCGGACATGGACGTGATGCGCGTCGCCAACGTGTTGCACCCCACCCCGGCGGTAGCCGGTACGCCCACCGAAGCGGCGGTCGAATGGTTGCAGGCCCACGAATCGTTTGATCGAGGTTGGTACGCAGCCCCGGTCGGATGGAGCGATCTCGATGGTAACGGCGAACTCCGAGTCGCATTGCGAACCGCTCTGGTCGACCCCGATGCAGCCAAGTTGTTCTCCGGTGCCGGCATCGTTGCCGACTCCGACCCCGAAGACGAACTAGCCGAGACCGGCGTCAAACTTCGGGCGCTGCTCGACGTCATGGAGGCCTGACATGAACGATCCCGTCTACGACCCGATCGCCGCCTTCGCCGCTCAGCTGTGTGCGTTCGGCGTGCGCGACATCGTGATCAGCCCCGGCTCGCGATCGACTCCGCTGTCGCTCACCTTCCACGCTCGCCCCGAGTTTCGTACCTGGATCCAACTCGACGAACGATCCGCGGCCTTCTTTGCTTTGGGTCAGGCCCGAGCAACCGGTCGACCGTCGGTGCTCATCTGCACGTCCGGCACCGCGGCCGCGAACTATCTACCAGCGGTGGTCGAGGCCAACCACGCCGGAGTGCCGATGATCGTCTGCACCGCCGACCGACCTCCCGAGCTGCGAGGTTGGGGGGCGGGCCAAACCATCGATCAAGTTGGCATCTACGGCTCGAACGTGCGCTGGTTCGGCGATCTGCCGATCCCGAGCGACTGGTCGCCCGACGCAGCCTCGATGGCGGCGATGCGAGCGTTTCAAGCCGCGACCGGCGATCGCCCCGGCCCGGTCCACTGCAACTGGCCGCTGCGCGAACCATTGGAACCGGTGGGCGCGGTTCCAGTGGCGCCACGGCCAGCTAGGCGCACGATCCCCGATGTCGTGGCTCGTTCGAATTCGTTGCCGGTTCTCGACGGACTGGTCGATTATCAGCGAGGGGTGATCATTGTTGGCCCCGATGCCACGACGGGGCTCGCCCGCGAGCAACAGCTTGCAAATGGCATCGTCGACTTCGCTCGCCGCGTTGGCTGGCCGGTAATAGCCGAACCGCTCACTCAGGTGAGGTCGGCCGATGGTGCGACCGGCATCGTCCTCGATGCCGCCGATCACCTGCTCAAACATTCGGCAGTGGTCGACCAGTTGGTACCAGACGTTGTCGTGCGGATTGGGGCCAGCCCTACGACCAAGCCGGTTCGGCTGTGGCTCGAGCGCGTTCGTCCCGAGCATGTTGTGTTGATCGACCCCGACGATCGGTGGCCCGACGCATCGTTCACCACCACCGAACATCACCGTGTCGACCCGTTGTCGATGTTTTGCTCCCGCGAGCGAGAGGCCGGCGCGAATTCCGAGTCGCCGTGGTTGCACGAGTGGCAACGGCTCAACTCCGCGGCCCTCGATGCCATCGAAGCGGTCGTCGAGACCGATCGCCTCACCAGCGCAACCGTGGTGCGAACGCTGGCACAATCCCTGCCCGCCGACGCCGTTGTGATGAGTTCCAACTCCATGCCGGTGCGAGATCTCGACTCGTTTGTGAGCAACGCCGCGGTGTCGGCATTTGTCGGGAACCGAGGCGCGTCGGGGATCGATGGCATTACGTCGACCGGGCTCGGCCTGGCTTCGACGGTGGCCGGGCCCGTGGTGGTCTTCACCGGCGACCTCGCGTTGTTGCACGATGTTGGGGCTCTGCTGGGTGCGGCTCGGGCCGGGCTGCACCTCACCGTTGTGTGTGTCGATAACGACGGCGGAGCGATCTTCTCGATGCTTCCCATTGCCGCCAACTGCGAACCGGCCGATTTCGAAACGGTCTTTCGAACTCCACACGGCGTCGACCTGACCGAGCTCGAGGGCATCGCCGGAATCCAAACCCATCTGGTCGACAACCCCGACGAACTGCGGCGGGTGCTATCCGTCGTGGTCGACGCCGATCGGGCCGGGCCAGTGGACGTTGGGCCAGTGGATGTTGGGCCAGTGAGTATCGTGATCGTTCGGGTCGAACCCGATGCCGACATGGCTCAAAGGCGTTCGGTGCGAGACGCCGTAGGGCAGGCGATTGGGGCATGAAGCCCATCGTCGTGCTGCACGGGTTCACTGGCCGTGGCTCGACAATGGGCACCATCGTCGAGCCCCTCTCGGCCCTTTGCCGGGTCGCGGCGCCGGACCTGGCTGGTCACGGCGAACGGCTCGGTGATCGGGTCGTCGGGGGCTACAGCGTCGTCGCGATGGCCAAGGCGGTTTTGTCAACTCTCGATGAGCCACACCATGTTGTCGGCTACTCGATGGGCGGACGGGTCGCGCTCACCATGGCCACCATCGACCCCGGCCGGGTCGCGTCACTATCGCTGATCGGCGCTTCGGCGGGGATTGCCGATCCCGACGAGCGAGCCGCTCGCGCCGCGGCCGACGACCAACTCGCCGAACTCATCGAACACGATCTCAAACGATTTGTTCAACAATGGATGGCCAATCCGTTGTTCGCCACTCAAGCCCGTTTGGGTGCGGATTTCCTGAACACGTCGCGCCGTCAACGACTCTCCAACGACCCAATCGAGCTCGCCAAATCGTTACGCGAAGCAAGCACCGGTCGGATGCCTCCGCTCTACGACGCGCTCGCCGATCTCGCCATGCCGATCGGGTTGATCGTCGGAGACGGCGATTTGAAGTTTTGTTCGATCGCCGACGCGCTGGCCGAGGAGCTGGTCGATCCTTGCGTTCATGTGATCGAAGATTCCGGCCATGCCACTCATCTCGAGCAGCCGGAGCAGACCGTCGCGGCGATTGTCGAAACGGTCAACAAGGCAACCTGATGCTGAAGCTCGAACCGTATGAGCTGGGGATGCGAAGTACGTTTCTAACGTCGGCTATTTCGGTCCGAGAACGTCGCGGCACGCTGGTGCGGCTGGCCGAACAAGATCGAGTCGGGTGGGGCGACGTGTGTCCGATGCCCGGATGGTCACAACACTCCTTAGAGGAGCTGAGCGGCGAACTTCGCCTCGCCGCTGATCGACTCCGGGTCGACTTGGTGCCCGACGTGCTCGACACTCTCGATGCGTTTCCCGAAGCCCGAGCCGGGCTAGCGGGCGCCGTGGCCGATCTCTTCGCGCAGCAAGCGGGCGTGGCGTTGTGCCGGCACCTAAACCCCGACGCCTCGTTGTCTGTGCCGGTTCACAGCACGGTCACCGAACCCATTGCCGCCAACATTTGGGGGCCGGCGTTGGCCGCAGTGATGGAAGGAATCACGACTCTAAAGATCAAGGTTGGTGGTCGAGATCTGTCCCAAGACATCGACCGAGTTGCCGCGGTGCGCGAAGCCGTCGGACCAGCCATAGCGATACGGCTCGATGCCAACGGCGGGTGGGACAGCCGGACGGCACACCGAGCTCTCGATGCCCTCGCCACGTTCGACATCGAATTCTGCGAGGAACCGGTCTCGGGCATCGAAGAGATCGCTCGGGTCGCTGCGAGAAGCCCAATCCCGTTGGCCGTCGACGAATCGGCCCGATCACTCGATGGGGTTCAAGCGGCCCTCGATCACGAGACGATCAAGGTGTTCGTGATCAAACCTCAGGCGATCGGCGGGCCCGATCTGGCCATGCGGGCGTGCCGGCTGATCGAAGCAGCCGACGCCACCCCGGTGATCACATCGATGGTCGACAGCGCGGTCGGTGTGGCTCAGGCCGCGCACGTCGCCGCGGCCGCGGCAACGACAGTGGCGCACGGGTTGGCGACCTCCTCAATGATCTTCCGCGATGTCGCTTCGCCGCTCAAGGTCGAAAACGGACGTATCGAGATCCCTGACATCCCCGGTCTGGGTGTGAGTCCGGGCTGACATGTTGATACGGTCCAGCGGTGGATCTCTACATCATTCGGCACGGCCGACCGCAGCGACAACACGTTGACGAAGGCGAGAGCGCCGACCCTCATCTTTCCGACACTGGTCAACAGCAGGCTCAACGCACCGCCGAATTCTTGCGCGACGAAGGCATCGATCACATCGTGTCGAGCACCATGAACCGGGCCTTCCAAACTGGTCAGCCCCTCGCGTCGATGCTCGGTCTGGAGATCGAACAAGTCGACGATCTCAAAGAATCAGATCACCGTTCGGCCAGCTATGTGCCGGTCGAAGAAATGTCGAAGGACGACCCGGCCACTGCTCACTACTTCGAAGGCAACCTCCTCGATGTTGTTTTCAGCGACGGGTACGAGGCTTTCGAACAGCAGGTTCTGCGGGGTTTCCAACACGTCATCGACTCCAACAAGTCCAAGAAGGTTGCCGTGTTCTGTCATGGGATGGTGACCGCCACGTTCCTCAAAACCATCCTCGGAATCGACGACGTGTTCTCGATGACGGTCGACTACTGCGGACTCAGCCGGGTGCGGGCCAGCAGCACGGGCGTACGCACGGTTCGGTCGTTCAACGAAACCCACCACGTCCGCGACCTCATCGAGTGGTGAGACCTACTGTGGCAGGGTGAGCCTCACCCTTGTCGTCATGGCGGCCGGACTCGGATCCCGATTCGGCGGCACCAAACAACTCGCAATTATCGGCACCGAAGGCGAAGCCTTCTTGGATTTCGCGATCAAGGACGCGGTTGCCGCGGGGGTCCAAAAGGTGGTGCTGATCATCCGCACCGACATAGCCGACGACGTTGAGCGCCACATCGACAGCCGCGGCTACTCGGTGCCGATCGTCTACGTGATGCAGGATCAACTGGGCGCGGCTCGCGACAAACCATGGGGGACGGGCCACGCGGTGCTCGCCGCCGCGTCTGAGGTCGACGGCAACTTCATCGTGATCAACGCCGACGACTATTACGGCGCGTCGACGTATCGGTTGCTGGCCGACGCGGCCCACGGCATGGCTCTCGATCAGGCGCTGTTGGCCGGTTTTCGACTCGATCAGACGTTGCCGGAGATCGGGGAGGTCAGCCGCGGTATATGCGAGGTCGCCGGCTCCGAACTGGTTTCTCTGGTCGAAACCCACGGGATTGGTCGACGAACAGATGGGACCATCACCGCAACCGACC